>ENA-ORXR01000646-ORXR01000646.1-marine-metagenome-genome-assembly--contig:-NODE-646-length-44235-cov-17.083541_pt1 | contig 44235 bp, 15 predicted proteins | sample MGYA00237866_ERZ511479 | MGnify/ENA metagenome assembly ERZ511479
GAGGAACCTGTTACTTCCGGAAGCCGGCCCAGTCCAGAAGTGAGAGGTTTTGCAAGCCGTAAAGCATTGATTTTCAAGAAGTAAAGACCTCTCACTTTTAACTGGGCCGGCTCCCGGAAGTAACAGGTCGCTCGTTCATTGCTTAAAAAAGTGGAGTTTTCGGTCAGACACTAGTTAGTTGATTGACATTAGTTATGCATACATTTTCAGTGTTTTGTGAGTTAGTTAGATAGAATTATACCGTAGGTTTAAAATTTGTTAAGTTTGTTGGAACGATTTCTAATGCTGATCGAGAGTTATGTATTAGGAGATCTGTAGCGCAAAGAGGCATCATATGACGCAAAGGCATTGGCTTATTCTATTTGGTATATTTCTGATTTCGGTGGTGGTTCGCTTACCGAATCTTAACCGTCCGCTGTCTAAGCACCATGAATTTACTACAGCCATGACACTGATTTCGCTCCAGAATTGGGCAGATCATGGCTTGTCGACTTACCACTATAGCCCAAGTACTTCGTTTGAGGGTGCTGCCAATCTGAACATTCGAAATCTGACATCTTACTCCGTAGAGGATGAGGGACGATTTTACTATCTATCCTTTCCACCACTGGGCTATTTATTACCTTATGGCGTATTTACCCTTGCAGGCGTTTATCCCTCTCCTATCGCCTTGCAATTGTTCAACTTGCTCTTTCATCTAATTTCTTGCTTGCTGATTTACCAGATTGTGGTCATGCTGAGTCGGAAACAGGGACGACTAGCTGAGGATTCGCTTGATTTTGGTGGGTTGGTGGCTTTTGTCTGTTATCTGTTTTCTCCTACCGCGCTTTGGTTTCATGGCAATGTTTACATGTCTGATCTGTTTGTATCAAATTTCTTTATACTAGGTGTTTGGGTGCTGGTGAGAATGTACCTCCATCCTAGGCGATTGATGGTTCCTGCGCTACTGATTGCTGTTTTCTTGGTAGTGTATACGGAATGGCTGGGCTGTTTTTTCGCTTTTGGTGCTTTTGTGGCAACAGTCGCGTTGGCCTTCAGACTAGATCGTGAGCGACAGCGATATTGGCTGGCTGCATCATTGGCGTGCGTGCTAGGCATTTTTTTAGGGTTGGGCATTACCTTTCTCCAATATAGTAGTATTGCTGGTTGGGAAGCCTTTTGGGGCTACTTTGAGAACCGATTCCTTATTCGAAGCGCCAGCAAAACTACCGAGAGTGCCTTCTTAACACTGTTGTACTATTTTCGTGTGTGCAAGCATATTTTTTGGCATTACGTTACTGGATTCCTACCCGCATTATTACTCGGATTTGCTTTGATTGCTTGGCGATTTAAACAACAATCAATTAATAATGAACAAAAAACAGCTAGCAGGAAACAGGAGACAGTTAACAGGAAAATTGGTGCCATCTTATTTTGGTGTGTAGGCGGTTTTTCAGTTTTTATGCACCACTTCATATTTCTGGAGTATACACTAGGGCATAATTTCTCTGTGCTCAAAGGTGGTCTGCTGATTGCTGTTGGGGTGGGAATGCTCACGAACCAGTTGCCTAGGACTGTTTGGTTGAAAGTGGGTGTTGCTGCAATGCTGTTGTTCTGTGTGCTTCAGTACTATTATATTAATCGTCCAGGGGAAATTGGTCAGAATGGGGATCGGTATGACATGATGCAACAACTCGGTGAACAGATCAATGCTCAAGTAGATAGTGATGAAGTCGTATTCCTCAAAGGGTATAAAGTAGAACCTCAAGTGATGTATTACGCTAGGCGGAATATGCAACGTGTGGACAATGTATCTCAAGCAAAGCAAGTATTGCAGTCGCAGGGGTTAAAACGAGGGAAACTATTTACGATTGATTATTATAAAATAAAACAAGTTCAATCCATTTCAATTGAATGATTTACAAGGTTGTTAATCCTTCAATTCCCAGTTTTTTCAATTGGGATGCGACCTCTTTTTCTTCTAAAGGGCTCAGTAGTTTGTTTCTGCCAATTACATCATAGCCTTTCGGAGTAAAAAGTGTTTTCTCAAAATAAATAATGGCCCAGTTTTGCTTTTCGTCTATGCACAAAATGCCCCATTTGCTTTTTAAAATATGTAGTAATCCCTTCCCTCTCCAAACAAATTCAGTGTTCGTTGTATTTACGGGATAGTCAACTCCTTTGATTGATTTCTCTTTACCGTTTTTAAGAAATTGGACCTTGTCTGACAGTCGAGGTTCCTCAGTATCTAGCAACTTGTAATTGAAGGTAGGGCCAGTTCTTTTGCCGCTAAGCCACATAGGGAAGTCAGTTTGAATGATGTGCCATTTTCCGCTAAGGGTTGTCAATTCAAGTGATAACTGATTCTGGGTGTAGCAGGTGGTATTCAACACCAAGACTAAGACCAAGGAGACGGTATACTGAATATTTAGCTTCATCGCCTACTTATTAACAAATAAGCAGACCGTTCTCAATAACATTTCTTTAGAGTATAGCGTAGTTCTTCCTCCAAAATTGCCTATTCTAAAGGATTTCCCTGATTTCATTGCTTTAAATTTTTCAATATTGAAATCAATCGTATCATTCTCAAAGCTATTGATCGTCACCATAAAGAACTCTTCTGGGGTGCCAGTCTGCAAGCGATCATAATCCAGGGATGGCAGGAGCTTTAAACAGTCCAATCCTTTAAAATCAGATTGAGAAATATCCAGTTTTGTTTCATTTTCTACAAAGATGTGCATTCCCTTATTCATCTTACAACTGGCGATACTCAATAAGAGTGCTAGGAATAGTAGGTACTTCATTTTAAATAATCTTATGAGTTTTCAGTAATTCTGACATCTGTTGTTGGAGCTCCAATGCTTTAGTTCTCGCCTTTTCAGCAAAGTCTTTACCGTCGCCCGCATAGATTATTCCACGGGAACTGTTGACTAGCATGCCACACTCCTTATTAAACCCGAATTTCGATATCGCTGCCAGATCTCCGCCTTGCGCACCTACACCCGGCACCAGTAGAAAGTGATCAGGAGCAATCTCTCGAATGTGTTGAAACGTTTCTGGATGAGTCGCCCCTACTACATACATCAACTCCTCTTTTGTACCCCAGTTTTGAGCAGTGCGCATCACCTTTTCGTACAATGGTTGTCCGGCTTCCTGTGTGGTCTGTTGAAAGTCTGCACTGCTAGTATTAGAGGTCAGCGCTAGTAGGATGACCCATTTCCCTTCAAATTGTAGGAATGGCGTTACGGAATCTGCGCCCATATAAGGTGCTACCGTAATAGAATCAAACCCCATGGTATTAAAAAAAGCTTCAGCGTACATTGCCGAAGTGTTACCGATATCGCCTCGCTTTGCATCTGCAATGGTAAAATGGGATTTAGGGATCACACGCATCGTCTTTTCAAGAGACAATAGACCTTTGGCGCCTTGGTGCTCATAGAATGCCAGATTGGGCTTATAAGCCACACATAAGTCATGTGTAGCCTCAATAATTGCTTTGTTGAATTCGAATACCGGATCTTCATAATCCAGTAAAAATTTTGGGATACGACGGATGTCTGTATCCAGGCCAATGCTTAGATAACTTTCCTTTTGTTTAATATGGTCAAATAACGCGGCTCTAGTCACTTGTTTCATTATACTTGAGCGCCATTTACGGCTTCTACTGATACAATCTCTGGTGCATACATTTTAATGGCCTCAGAAATCCCTGCACGCATTGTCATCGCACTCATTGAGCAACTTTCACAGTTGCCGAGCCATTTGATCTTCACGCATTTATCTGCAGTGATTTCAACGATTTCAACGTTTCCGCCGTCTACCTTCAAGTGTGGTCGGACAGAATCCAAGGCGGATTCCACTCTTTCCATTAATTGTTTTTGATCAGACATGAATTTAATTTAGGTGGTCTTAATATCCACTTTTTGTGTTGGAGCCAATTGCTCATTTCTAAGGTTTGCCTGTCTCATCAGACTTTTCGCTACTTCCATAAACGCTTCTTTACTAGGACTTTCATCGCCTAGCACTATCGGAACACCATTATCTCCTCCTTCCCGAATACTTTGTACTATTGGCACTTGACCAAGCAGCACACTATTAGACATTTGGGCGATTTTCTTGCCTCCGCCTTCTCCAAACAGATAATACTTGTTATCAGGCAGTTCTGCTGGTGTAAACCAGGACATATTCTCAACAACGCCTAGTATTGGCACATTCACCGATGGTAATAAAAACATGTTCATTGCTTTTACAGCATCTGCTACTGCAACGTCTTGTGGTGTTGTCACCATCACAACTCCTGTCAATGGCACCGTCTGTACTAGTGTTAACTGAATATCGCCTGTTCCTGGTGGCAAGTCAATAATCAGATAATCTAATGGTGGCCACATACAATCACTGATAAATTGCTTGATGATAGCGCCTAGTCTAGGGCCTCGCAACACTACGGCTTGCTGTTCTTCTACTATAAATCCAATAGACATCACTGGCATTCCATGACCATCCAAGGGCACTATTTTGTGCTTTCCGTTGACATCGCGTACTTTGGGTCGCTCTCCACGTAGTCCTAGCATTGTAGGGATGGATGGCCCATATAAATCGGCATCTATCAATCCTACATGTGCTCCAAGTGCTCTCAGTCCCAATGCAAGGTTAGTGGCAACAGTAGACTTCCCTACGCCACCCTTTCCAGAAGCCACAGCAATGATATTTTTCACTTGTGGCAAAATTCGCTCCTTAGTGCCTAGTGTTGGGCTTTTAGAACTGATGTGTACATGCACGTCGGCATCTGCGTACACATCACGCACTGCTTTCATACAAGCAAAATTCATGTTGGATTTCGTAAGGCTATCTACTCCAGTTACCGAAAGCGTAAAACTAACATTGTTGCCTTCAATTTTGAGATCACTGACCAGATTCATAGATGTAATGTCCTTTCCTGACTTAGGGTCCATCACTGTACCAAGCGCCTCTAAAACCTTTAATTTTTCTATGGCCATATCCTGTTCAATTGTTCCACAAAGGTAAGGAATAATGAACAGTTAATAATTAATAATGAACAATTAATAGTCAACAATAATGATTGAGGCAGGATAACTGTTCTTTTTGGGGCGTGCCCCATCATTTATTGTCCTTTGAACCAAGGACAATAAATAATGGGTCGTGCCTTTCGCAGCTCACTTTTCGTTCGGCCATCCACTTTGCTTCTGTCTCGCTCCTAACGTCGCGCCTGCTACAGCCACTCACGCGGGTGTTTTTTTGAGGGGTTGGGGGGTGGGGGGTTGGGGGTCTCATTGCAAACCTCAGTTCGACTGTGTAGAAATCAAAAATCTAATAAAATTGATCAATCGAACTGGGCCTGTAACGTAATTTCATAATACCTCAATAATTATAAATGGGCGGGCAAAGGATAGTAGGTGTTGTTTGAACACCGCTAAGCAGTGCCTTGTGTGTAGCGCGGTGAGAGTGCCGGAGAGCCTGGTGCCGATAGGCATGCCCCCAAATGAATTATATCAACTCAGAAAGGGATCGACTTGCTTAAATTTACTGCGTAAATTGCGTTATAAATCATCAAGTATGTCTAAAGTATGTCTAAAGTTTGTCTAAAGTTTGTCTAGAGTTTGTCTAGAGTTTGTCTAGAGTATAGTTCGCTAAGTTTTTATCCATTTAGAATACCTATTAGAGCCGACATTAACAATAGTATTATCCTTTTTAGACATGTTCTGAATCAGATTTTTTATCTTATTGCTTTTTTGGTCATGATTATAGATATCGGGCAATTTGTCTTTTAGTAATTCTCTAATTTGCTGTCTAGAAGCGCTTCCAAATTTATCAATAAACTTGAGGATTAATTTTTTATAGAAATCATCATCTAATCCTTGTAATTTAATGAATTCTCCTTCTTTATCAATAGCTTTTGCAACACTCATTCCTATATAAAAATTAGGTTTTCTACCTTCTATCAATCCTTTCGCTTTTAATTGTTTTATTTCTGTATCATTTAATTTTCTCTGCTTTACCACCTTATCCATGGCAATAATATCCAAGAGCGTTAATCCTTTTACTGTCGCAAGTTTAATGGCGTATTTAGGATCAATTACCTTCCCTTCAATTGTAACTTTTACTTTATCATTTTTTATTTCATAATCGGGTAAAGGGAAAAATTTATTCTTTTGAATAATAAACATCTTCTTAATTCCACTGCCAATTGCATCAATCATATTGATGTTAATCATTGCTTCAACCAAGAAAGGATTACGATAGGTAGGTTCAGGTGCATCAGACATGACTACTTCTTCAACATTTTTGGGTATAACTTGCCAGAGTTAAGAAAGATAAGCCTTCCGTCTTCATTTTCTACCACATTAATTTTTCCGCCCAATCTGTAGTCTTGATGGGCTATGCAGTTATTTAATGCCTCTCTTATAATGTATGGATCATATTGATCTACCTCATCAGGAAACAACGTACCGTCGAGTAAATATCTGTATTTCAGGTTTCTAATCTTATTATAAACCATTTCAACATTAAGTAACAAGGGACAGGTGAAATGTTCGTAGTCTTTTTCCAAATTGTCTTTATCCCTTAGTATCCAACTGATTTTTGCAGTAGAGGGATTAATAAAATGTTCCGATTCAGACTTTCCAAGTAGTAAGATTGCAGCCCTAGTAATCTTACCCTTTATTGTAATTTTGGCTTTGTTTAGAAAAGTAATATCATCCCAATCGTCAATATCACTAGCTAATTTGGGATTCTTTACTTTGAAATTCTTTCTTGCTTTCTCTATAGCTTCTAAGGAAAGATCAACTAATGAGGCTTTTTTAATAATTTGGGAACTCCAATCCTTAGCTACCGTTTGTGCTCTAATTCGTTCAACCTCTTCTAGATTTAAAGCTCCCAAACTCTCGCCATCTCTTCCATAGTAATGTCCTTGCCAGGCAATAGGGATCCCTTTAGGAGCAGCGGGAATTTCAAAAAGCAAAACTCTACCTTCAGGAGAAGTTACTTCGTGAATGTTAATAAATGAAACTCTAACAGTTGTATGCTGCGCTATTTCGCTTTTTAAACTGTTTAACTTAACAATATTATTCCTATACTCTGAGCCGACAACTTTCTTATCCTTATCACGAATACCAAACACTAACCATGCTGAAGATTGTTCATTTAAGTTAGCTTCATTGCAAAGAGCAGAAAAGTATTTGCCAAGTTTCCTGAAATCAAAATTGTTTTTAGCTTCTTTGAACTCCACAACCTCATTCTCATTTCCTTGAATAAGTAGTTCTAATTGTTTTTCTATTTCACTCTTTTTTCCCATTCGGATATGTTTCTCTGTTAAAAGTCATACAGCGTCAACCGTCTCAGCTCATAGTAACCAGCCCAGAATGCCTTCAATGCTTGCATGTAGGACGTTAGGGAGTTATCCAGCTCGGTTTCTGCAAGATTCAAGTCGGTAACGTCGATTTTGCCGATGGTAAACCGTTTTTGGGTGATGTCGTAACGCTTGAGTGCGATTTCGTTGCCTTCTCTAGCCAGAATAGCTTGATCTCGTAACAAGGCAAATTGGTTGACCTTTAAAATGATGTTTTGTTCAAAGTTGATTCGGTCTTGCTCTACTTGGAGCTTGGCGACTTTGAGATTAGACTCAGCCATTTTAATAGCTGTTTGAGCTCTACCACCATCAAGAATGGGTATTTGAATACCCAATACGACCTGCTGGGCGTTTGTGGGATTGGCATAAGCTTCAGGAAGTGTGGGACCCGTCTGAGAGAAGCCAAAACTAGCAAATACATTACCGTTGATACCTTGTTCCTTCTTGGCTTTGACTAAATCCTGTTCTGACTCTAGGAGTCGGCGTTCGTAACTGATGGTTTCCCATCGGTTCTTTACAGCTTCTGAAAGTGCTTTTTCAGTATCGATGATAATCTCAGGGATGTCTGCAGGAGGTTCAAGCTCAAAGGTAACCGCCTCTTTGATACCAAGGAAGTTACGTAGTTGTTCGGTACTGGTTTGGAGATCCAGTCGACTAGAAGCAATCGTGCTTTCAGACCGTTTGTTACTGAGTTCCATCTGTAGGAGTTCGTTTTCCGCAATTTTGCCAACACTGTAGCGGCCACGCGTTAATCGAAGTAGGGTATCAGCATTGGCTTTGTTGACCAAAGCAGTTTTCAATCGAATTTGATTGATATAGACATCAAAAAACAGATTGGCTGCTCTCGAAGCTGCAGTTTCCTGTTCTTCCGTAAATCTGCTTTCCGCCTCCTCGTAGCGCAATGGCTCAATTTTCTGTTGCCACTTCCAGTCATTAAAGGTAAACAAGGGCTGATTAAAACCTACTGTAATCGGATTGGATAAGTAAGACACTGGATCTCCAAAAACATTTCCGAAATCATCATTTCTACTCAATCCGGTGGAGGCAAATACCCTACCGCCTGTTTTCGCAATTTCTTGTGAGTATTCGAGATCAACCCCAGTAACCATTGAACTAACGGAGACAAACTCCTGAGTAATATTGTCTTGAATGATATTTCTGGTCAGTGTAGGGAGTTTCGCATTTAAGTTTAGCTGAGGTTTCAGCCTTGTATTAAACAGTTTTAATTGCCATTTACTATTGTCCAGTCTCGCCTTGGAGAGAATGACCTCTGGCGATTCTCCCCTTGCTTTTTGGATGACCTGATCGAGAGACATTTTCAATACCTTAGGACTGTTCTGTCCATAGGTGATGCTAGCGATAAGACTTAATAATACAATAATTTTCAATTTCATTATCAATCATTTCTAAGGGCGGTGATAGGATCTAATTGTGCGGCTCTTCTTGCCGGGACGATTCCAAAAATCAACCCTATTGTAGCAGACACACCAAAGGACAATACGATGGAGGTGGTAGTCACAATGGTTGGGATATCAGCAAGTTGAGCGATCATATGCGCCAAGAACACGCCTAGCATGACTCCAATAACACCACCTATTAAACTTATGAATACAGCTTCGAATACAAATTGCTGAACGATATCTCCCTGCGTGGCTCCAAGGGATCGACGCAAGCCAATTTCCTTGATACGCTCCAGGACTGAAGCTAGCATGATATTCATAATACCAATACCACCTACTAGCAGCGAAATACCCGCAATCGCACCCAATACATAGTTAAACAGATCTTGCGTTCGCTGTTGTTGTTTAATGAGCAACTCAGGGACGGACACCTCATAATCGATGACATCCCAATGCCTTCTTCTGAGGATCCGAGCAACCACATCTGCTGTAGACTGTAACAATTCTGTTTCTTTGACACGAATGACAAGACGGTCTAACTGATGGTAGTTGATTGGGCCTTGATTCTTATTAGAATCATCGTCTGATCCCATAAAGTTATTTCCTTTCTTGTTAAACATGCTACTTGTAAGCAATGCTCTGTTTTTTACACGGATGAGGGCCGTCTGAATGGGCACGTAGATGTCTGAATTGTAATCTCTTATCCCAAGAGCAGTAAGGCTCTGTTTACTTGCCAACCGTTTTCCGAGTACTCCAATGACTTTGAGCCAGGTATTACCGCATTTGATTAGTTTCCCAATTGGATTGCCGTTATTAAAAAACTGTGCCTGAATATTTTTGCCGATAATGCAGACTGGTGCGCCAGAGGCGAGATGGGATTTGTGAAAAAAGGTACCATATTCAATTTCCAGATTATTCAATTCGAAAAAGGTATTTTCAATTCCAATACACTTTGCTTTTTTAAGTTTTCCTTCCCTAATAACACTAACTGGCAGGATAATCTCGGGACTGATTTTGTCTATTGTTGGGATCGTTCTTAGATTCGTAATATCTCCAAGAGACAACCCAGGAGAGAAGGGACGTTTTTGTTCAGCCTCATCGTCATTACCTTCACCTGGATCTACAATTGCTTTAACAACGATGTTATTGGTACCAATCAATGCCATTTGATCCATCAGCTCTTTTTGAGCTCCTGCCCCTATTGCTAGCATTGAGATTACTGCAGCGACACCAAACAGGATACCTAGTGCAGTTAAAAATGCACGAAGTTGATTTGTAAAAACAGCTTCAAGTGCAACGATAAAATTAAAGAAGAGTCTTTCCATGCCTTAAAGTTGTGGTTTTCCTTTCGTTTTAGTAGCTGGCAATTTTTGTCCTGCTTCACTTTTGTCCTTTGCTTCTTCTTTAATAACGACCAATTCTTTAGCAGCCTCTTGTTTTTCTTCAGCTGTTAAATATTTGATGGACAATTTATCTTCGTCTAAAGGGATGGTTAGTGCCACCTCTTGATTCCCTTCGATTCCTGCCTTAACGATGATGCCATCATCATTTGCAGGTCCTACGAGTATTTCTTGTTTGGCGATACCTTTTTCAGTTCGAATGAATGCATAGGTCAAACTATCATTTCTGTGATAAGCTTCCAATGGGATAGACACAATATTGCGAAAAGTTTTGGTGTTGACCATGTTGCCTGTGGTCATGGCAGGTCTCAATGTGGAATCGCCATTAATCACAGAGATTTTCACTTCAAAGACTTTAGCATCGAAGTTGGGGCGTTGTTCTCCAATATTGGCGATACCGACTACCTTGCCTTTGAATTTTTTTTCTGGGAAGGCATCTACTTCAATGATTACGGGTTGTCCTTCTTTCACTTTACTGATGTCTACTTCGTTGACATAAGTGAGGGAATTCATTTGACTAAGATCTGGAAGCTGTGCGACTACGGGATCCCAGGCGGTCACTCTAGAGCCAGGTCCTTTTTTTCCGTTCCAGGATCGCGCGTAAATGACCATACCATCTTTAGGCGCTTTTACTGAGAAGTTTTTGGATAAGTCGGTCAACTGTCCCATCTGATTTTGATATTGTGAGAGGGTTGCTGTCAGCTCTTCAATTCTGGCTTCTGCTTGCTCTTGTTTCAGCATGTATTTTTCTTTGTTTTGCTGCATATCTCTTTCCATCCGTTCCAATTCCAGTTGTGTTTGTCTTTGGATGGCTGGTGGCTCATAGATATTCATCTTGGCTTCTAGTTTCTTTTCTTCGACGGAAAACTGAATATTTCTTATCTGATCTCTTAGTCCTCTCATTTCAATGGCGGTATCTAGTTGCGCTTGGACGATTTGCGACTGTGCTTTTTCGATATCGGTTCCGATACCTTTCATCTTATTTCCCAGGTCTGTTCTGTCGAGGGAAGCGACTTCTTCCCCTTTTTTTACTAACGTACCTTCCGGAACTATACTACTAATGGTTGTTTGAAAAATTCCTGCGGCTCTCATTCCCGGAGGTCCGAGTATTTTTTCAGATCTTGCTGCTTGCAGTTCTCCCGTTGCAACAACATTGATATGAAAATCACTGTTTTCTGCTTTTACGAAGATACTTGAATCAGCATCTTCCTTTACTATGTTATTTTGATAATAATACCATCCACCAGCTGCAATAGCCAGGAAAAGAATAAAAATTATAATAGGTTTTAACATAAATGAGGGATTTAAGCATACCAATAGGAATATACAATGATCAAATATAGAACATGTTCTTCACTACTAATGATAATTTCTTGTTAATTTTTGTTATGGAAATCATTTTTCACTACAAAAACTAGCATAATTTTCAATAAGTTTGTATGCAACCTATTCCGAAGGAAATATGTCTTAGTAGTAGCAGTAGGTCTGTAACTTTTAAGATTAGTGCCTCCACTTTATCATCCCAACCACTACCTAATATTTATTAGCATATACGTACTAGTAATTTATTAAGAACCAGTTTTTTTTATGACCAAACAATTAGCATTGCTCGTAGGGATTCTTCTCTATAGTTTACCTCATTATGCTCAACTTTATATCAATGAAGTTGTAAGCTATAATGACAAATCCTATGCGGACAACTATGGAGAATATGACGATTGGATAGAAATCTATAATGCTGGAAACGTTGCAATTAACCTTGCTAACTATTACATTTCAGACGACACACTAGCTCCTTTACAATTTAAAATCGCTGCTACCAACTCAAGTCTAACTACTGTTCCCGCAAATGGATATCTATTGTTGTGGGCCGACTCGGATCTTACACAAGGAGAACATCACTTAGGTTTTAAGCTCAATAGTGGAGGGGAAACCATTGTTTTAACTGCTATTGATGGTATTACGAAAGTTGACCAATTGGACTATGGTGCTACCACTATAGACCAAAGTTACGGAAGAAAGCCAGACGGTGCTTCCACTACATTTGTTTTTTCTTCTAGTACTCCAATTGCTTCAAACAACAACGCTGCTCAAGAGTCACCTCCAGTTCTTATTTCTCCGAAAGGAGGTATTAAAAGCTCAGCACAAACCGTCTCACTTATTACTACGCTTCCTGGCGCTAGCATTTACTACACCACCAATGGGGACGTTCCTACTAGCAGTTCTAATTATTATAGTGGTCCTTTTACAGTAAACACTAATAAAAGTATCCGCGCTGTTACCATAAAATCCGGTTATGCAAATAGTTATCCTACAACTGAAACTTATGTCTTTAATTATACCACGGATTTACCCGTTATCTTTATCACTATTCCGCCAGTTGACTTTGATTCTAACAATGATGGGATGTATATCGTCGGAACCAATGGAATTCAGGACAATTGTACTTCGTATGATGCAAATTTCAATCAAAACTGGGAAAAAGAAGTCAATATTACAATGCTTGAAGCCGATGGAAGTCAAGTGATTAATCAGACGGCAGGTGCTCAAATTTCAGGTGGCTGCTCGAGAAAAAATCCGCTTCGAAGTTTCAATATTGCTGCAAAAGACATTTATGGGTATTCTCATTTTAAGCATCAGTTGTTTCCTAATTATGAACAAGATAAGTTTAAACGATTTAAGCTAAGAAACTCTGGTAACAATACATCAGCTGGTTACATTCGCGATGTTGTGGGACAAAAGATAATTGAAGGTCAAGTGGATATCGATCAACAACGATCCAGACCGGTGGCAGCCTTTATCAATGGAGAGTATTGGGGCTATTATTACATGAGAGATTGGATTAGCGAACATTACATTGATGAAAATCATAAAATTGCAGATAAAGATAGTCTTGATATTGTAAGAGGTACTTATTCAAGTGCATTCCCAATTTATGCTGGTTCTGGAACTCATTATTCTAATATGTGGACCTATTTCAACCAACAAACAACCATATCAAGCTCTGAATATCAATACATTAAAGATACTTACATAGATATTGATGAATATCTCAACTATAACATGTTTCAAATATTTGTGGCGAATACAGACTGGCCCGGAAACAACCAAAGACAGTGGAGAGAACAAAACGGTGGAGTTTTCAGATACATCTTGTATGATACCGATTTTGGTTATTCAAGGAACACGAATTCAGCCACCAAAACATATAGTTTTTGGAATCAGGAAGCAATGGATTTTGTAACCAACAATACAACAACAGGCTGGCCAAATGACCCAGCTTCCACACTAGTATTTAGAAAATTATTGACTAATCCTGAGTTTAAAAATGAATTTATTCAAAGCTTTGGAAGTTTATTATCTATTGTTTTTCCTTATTCCAGAACAGCTCCCATTTTAAATAGTGAAATTGCAAAAGTAGCAACCGAACGTCCCGAATTTTATACACGATGGGATGGTACGCTACACCCAGATGGATGGACCTTTAGCGTGAATGCCTCAAAAACACAGGTGAATTATGACAAGGTTGATGGATTTCTAGCAAACCGACCTGGTTTTATGTACACCCACTTAGTAGATTTCTTCAACCTAAATGGCACTTACGAATTAACCATTCCTCTTAGTTCTAGCGATAATGGAAGAGTGGTATTAAACTCTAATAGTTATGTAGCTCCTTATAACTATACCGGCACTTACTTTGATGGAATTCCCAATACATTAAAGGCGATCCCAAATCCAGGATTCCGTTTTTCACATTGGTTGGAAACAAATCAGACAACAGCCACAATCGCACCAACGCTAAGCTCGAATACAACAAGAACACCAGTATTTGTTGCAGCATTGGATGTCGTAATTAATGAAATCCATTTTCACCCAGCAGATAGCATCAACGAAAAGGAGTTTGTAGAAATTCATAATCCAGGATCAACTACCAGAGATCTTACTGGCTACGAGATTTCATCAGGATTTTGTTTTGAGTTTCCAGAAGGTACAACGATAGTACCCAATGCCTACGTCATAATCGCAAAAGACGCTTCACAATACAGCGGTAATGGCTATCAAGTATTTCAATGGGTAGACAGCAAACTAAGCAACAGCGGGGAGAATATCGTCCTACAAAATCAAATCGGTCTAACAGTGGACTCTGTAGACTATAGCGATAATTTTCCTTGGCCTTTGCTGGCTGATGGCTTTGGCCGATCGATGGAATTGGATTACCCCGTTCCCGCCGACAACAGTAATGGTGACAACTGGCATGCCTCAGCAGCAGTTGACGGAAGTCCGGGAGCTCAAAACTCAATGCCATGTCAGAACCCCACTCCTGCTGTTGTGATTAATGAGATCAATTATAATTCGAATGATATCGACAATCCAGGTGACTGGGTAGAGATTACTAATAATTCAAACTCGAGCATTAATGTTTCTAGCTGGAAGTTGTATGATAGTGAAACCGCTTTTCAAATACCTTCAGGAACAACCATTCCTAAAAACGATTTCCTGATCATCGCACAAGATGTTACAATGTTTAACGGCGTTTTTCCACATTTGCAATCAGGCACAGATATCCTAGGCGGTTTTGACTTCAGTTTGAGCAACGGAGGAGAACGGATAAGCCTGTTCAATACTAGTGAATGTCCAGTAGATGAACTTCAATATAATGACAAATTGCCGTGGGATTCGATTCCAGATGGTAACGGTCCTACCCTTTCCTTAATTAATCCGGCATCAGATAATTCACTTCCCGTTTCTTGGGAGGCCAGTAGTGCTATTAATGCTGCATTGGGGACACCAGGTCGTGCCAATTTTCCTTGTCCCAATTTTAGTATCACAGTACCTTCAACTGTTTGTAAAGGAGATACCGTATTATTGCACACTGCGACAAACAATGACGCCAATTTTACTTGGGTTATTCAAGGAGGAACTCCTGCCACTGCTACTGGAGACTCTATTTATGTCACCTTTCCAAATGCAGGACTAGGAATTGTTGAGCTGAATACTACTTACTTTGAATGTGTTAATACGACTCAATCTTTAATATCTGTACAAAGTTGTAATTCACCTCCAAATTCAAATCCTGACAGTTATACTGTTAATGAAGATGTTACCCTTACTGGCAATGTTTTAAGTAATGATTCAGATCCTGAGGGACAACCAATGACTGTTAGTCAGAATAGTGGTGTTTCTAATGGAACACTTTCATTGTCTTCAAATGGTAGTTTTTCCTACCAACCTAATTTAAACTTCTTTGGTTCAGATGCATTTACCTATGAGGTTTGTGACAATGGCTCTCCTTCCTTATGTGTGACGGAATCGGTATCAATTACTATCAATCCTGTCAACGATACGCCAGTAACGATAACTGACCTATTCGCTGGTCTTGAGGACAGCCAAATTACTGGGAATGTATTGACTAATGACTCTGATGTTGACGGTGATGCGCTGAGTGCTACGATCCAAACAAATCCAACAAATGGAACAGTTTCTCTTCAAACTAATGGTAGTTTCACCTATACTCCTACTGCTAATTACTTTGGGAGTGATCAATTCGAATACCAAGTGTGTGATGACGGTTTGCCTTCTATTTGTATTACTGAGACTGTCACAATATCCATCTCAGCAGTAAATGACACACCAATTGCTACAGCCGACAGTTATTCGCTTGACGAAGATAATTCTCTTAGTAAAAATGTACTGTCTAACGATTCTGACATTGAAAATAATACGTTGACTGCAACACTAATATCGAATGTAACGAATGGTAGTTTATCGTTGAATACCAATGGTAGTTTCACCTACACCCCCAACTTAAATTACAATGGGATAGATGGATTTACTTATCAGGTTTGTGACAATGGCTCTCCTTCATTATGTGCGACGGAATCAGTATCGATTACAATCAATTCCGTCAATGACGCTCCAGTCTCAAACTCTGATTTGTTTTTTGGTCCTGAGGACGAAGAAATCAACGGAAATGTGTTGAGCAATGACGCTGATGTCGATGGAAATGCAATCACTGCTACGCTCCACGCAGTTCCTTTAAATGGAACGGTAACTCTTCAGACAAACGGTAGTTTCGTATACACGCCTAACGCTAATTTCTTTGGAAGTGATCAGTTTCAATACCAAATATGTGATGACGGTTCGCCTTCAATTTGTTTGACAGAGACCGTCACGCTTTCACTCAATCCTGTGAATGACGCTCCATTTGCTGTTGCAGACAATTATTCGCTTGACGAGGATAATTCTCTTACTAATAATGTGTTGTCTAATGATTCTGACATTGAAAATAATACTTTGACAGCAACACTAGTAACGAACGTCTCTAATGGCACTTTGTCACTAAATGCTAATGGTAACTTCACTTATACGCCTGGATTGAATTACAATGGATCAGACGGATTCACTTATCAGGTTTGCGACAATGGGTCACCGTCCTTGTGTGTGGTTGAATCTGTCTCAATTACTGTAAATTCTGTAAATGACGCTCCTATTCCGACAAGTGATTCCTATTCTGGCCTAGAGGATAACCCAATTACTGGGAATATACTGAGTAATGACTCTGATGTTGATGGAAACAATCTGACTGCAACAATTAATGCTGGTCCTTTAAATGGAACCGTTACGCTTCAGGCAAATGGTAGCTTTATCTATTCTCCAAACGCCAATTACTTTGGAAGTGATCAGTTTCAATACCAAATATGTGATGACGGTTCGCCTTCTATTTGCTTGACGGAAGTTGTTACACTTTCACTGTCTCCTGTAAATGACGCTCCTATTACCGTAGAAGATAGTTATTCACTTGAGGAGGATAATTCTATTAATAATAATGTATTGTCTAATGATTCAGACATTGAAAATAATGCATTGACAGCAACAATAGTTACGAATGTTGCTAATGGAACCTTGTCCTTAAATGCTAATGGTGACTTCACTTATACGCCTGGATTGAACTACAATGGGCCAGACGGATTTACTTATCAAGTTTGCGACGATGGGTCTCCATCCTTTTGCACCACTCAATCAGTAACCATCACAGTTAATGCGGTCAATGATAGCCCGATTACGAATCCAGATTTATATACAATATTAGAAGATAACCCATTGAACTCAAATGTATTGACCAACGATTCTGATGTTGACAACAATACCTTGAGCGCTGTAATTGTAAGCGCTCCGACAAATGGAACGGTTACTTTACAAACTAATGGCGATTTCAACTATATACCAACCGCCAACTATTTTGGAAGCGATGTCTTCGTTTATCAAGTATGTGATGACGGTTCTCCTTCTATTTGCTTGCCGGATACCGTTTTTATAGCCATCTCTTCAGTCAATGATGCTCCTATTGCTGTAGCAGATAGTTATTCGCTTGACGAGGATAATTCTATTAGTAATAATGTATTGACTAATGATTCAGACATTGAAAATCAACCATTGGCAGCTTCCCTTGTAACGAATGTAGCAAATGGCACCTTGTCTTTAAACCTTGATGGTAGTTTCACGTATACTCCAAACATGCATTATTTTGGAGAAGACGAATTTACTTATGAGGTTTGTGACAATGCTGTTCCTGCTTTATGTGTTATTGATACGGTTTCGATTATGGTTAACTCTGTTAATGACGCACCTATTGCAATAAATGATTCCCTTTCAACTGATGAAGCCACACAAGTAGCTGGAAACGTGAGCCTTAATGACAGTGATGTGGAAACAGCCAATCCAAGCTTTTCTCTAGTACAATTTAGCTATAATGGTTCTGTACTCTTCAATTTTGATGGTAGTTTTTACTACACACCATTTGTCGGATTTTCAGGCATTGACAGCTTCATCTACGAAATTTGTGACAACGATACTCCCAATTACTGTGATACGGCGACAGCATACATTAACGTAATACCAGAATGTATTTCGATTGATATTAATCTGATTCTAGAAGGTGCGTACGATTACCAATCCGGATTGATGTCGACTACTTTGAATACAACACGTTCCTTATTACCTGGAATGTCTAATAATCCAATTTCAGGGCAACCCTACAGCTATGCTCCTTGGAATTATAATGGTAATGAGGGCATCGGATGGACGGACTCGGATTACGATGCTACTGTTGTGGATTGGATACTGGTTTCTTTCAGGACAGGTGCTGAAAAATCAACACAGGTGGCTCAGACTGCAGCATTAGTGCATTCAGATGGCTCCGTTAGTTTCCCTGAGGGTTGTTTGAACTCACAAGAGCTATCTGTTCCTATATATATTGTTGTCGAACATCGAAATCACATGTCACTCATGTCACCGACGAAGTTGAGTGTAGTTAACCGAGAGCTAATTTGGGATTTCCGCTCTGGTGATGGTTATGCGATTGGTGGGACTGGCGCGAAGGAACTGACACCTGGTGTCTGGGGTCTGCTTGCTGGAGATTGTAATCAGAAGGATGATTTGGTTCGACCAGACATCAATGGAAAAGATAAATCAAATTGGCTACTGGATAATGGTGTATTTGGCCAATACAATATCACAGATATCAATATGAACGGAGATGTTAATGGTTCGGACAAAGCAGTTTGGCTCCTGAATAATGGGGTGTTTGGAAGTGTTAAGAAGTAACGATATGCACAAGTATTTGAAAGGTATTGTTCTAATGATTCTACTAGGAATTCACAATAAGGAGACTTTTGCACAACTCTTTATAAATGAAGTCATTCCTTCTAATCAAACAATCATTTCAGACAACTTCGGTGAATATGATGATATTTTAGAAATCTATAATAATGGGAATACCACAATCAACCTTGCAGGGTATTACTTATCAGATGATTATGCCAATCCAACCCTTTGGCAAATTCCTTCTACCAACAGTGCATTAACAACAATTTCTCCAGGAGGTTATCTTCTTTTTTGGGCAGATAATGAACCGGGACAAGGAGAAAACCATCTCAGTTTCAAACTGAATAGTGGTGGCGATCAAGTCATGCTTACTGCTCCAGATGGTACGACATTGATTGACTCTTTTTCTTTTCCTGCAGTGTCAAACGATTTGGGATACGGTCGATTGCCAGACGGCAGTGGGATATTTTCTGCACTAACACCACCAACACCTGCTATTACAAACAATAATAGTCAACCAAAGCTGGCCCTTCCGACAATTGCACCTCCTTCTTGTGTTTGTCCGACACCACAAACAGTTAGTATTATGGCTGTGGAATCTGGAGTTTCTATTTACTACACTTTAGATGGAAGCAAACCGGAAGTAACCTCAACCCTTTATACAGGGCCATTTACAGTAAGCAATACTCAAACAGTTAAAGCCATAAGCGTAAAAAGTGGCTATGCTAATAGCGATATTAAAACCACAGCTTACCTTCTGAATACAAATCATGATGTTGCCATTTTATCAGTCAATATCGAACCAGATTACATGTGGAGTGATCAGGACGGGATGTACGTTGTTGGGGCAAATGGTGTCATCCCTGAGATTTGTTCAAGTAAGCCAGCAAACTATTGGCAGGAATGGGAATCTCCTTCCAATCTAATTATGTTTGACGAAGCGGGCAACAAGGTATTTGACCTAGAAGGTGGTCTTTCTATTTTTGGGAATTGTACGCGCAGATATGCTCAAAAAGGGCTTCAGTTTAAAACTAAAAGTCAGTATCCAAGCCCTAATATTCCTTATCAGGTGTTTCCACAAAGAATGCAAGAGGAATTCCGACGATTAAGGTTTCGAAGTGGTGGTAATCATTGGAAAAAAAGTATGATGGGAGATGCGGTAATGCAGAGCCTTGCAGAAAATAAGGTTGATTTAGAAATCCAATCCACACGGCCATCAGTCATGTACATTAATGGTCAGTATTGGGGTATTCACAACATTAGGGATAACTACAGTAAACATTATTTTCGGTATAAATTTCCAAAGTATAAGAATGACAGTATAGAAATTATTCGCTTAAGAAAGAGTCATACTGAGATTGTTGTTATTGAAGGGGATTCATTGAATTTGAAAAATATTTATGAATATTGCTTGGCCAACCAGCCATTCTCTCAAGCTAATCATAATTACATTGCCCCGCAATTTGATCTCAACAACTTTCTCAATTACTACATGCTACAAATGTGGGTAAAACCTTCGGATTGGCCTTCTACGACTAGTCCCAGCAATAAAATCTATTGGAGATCAACAGCATCTAATGAAAAATGGAGGATGGCTGTGCTAGACACTGATACTGGTTGGAGTGATGTCAATCACAATACCATTCAATATATGATGGTTCCTGGTACTTCTACTAGTAGAAATTCGCCAAGATCTACCGTTTTGTTTAGAAGTTTTATGCAAAATACTGATTTCAAAAATGAATTTATACAAAGATACGCCACCCAACTTAATCTACTTTATGATGCCACAACAGTGAATTCGGCTATTGATAATTATAAAAATCTTTTAAACAACGAAATCCCTGCTCATACTACACTTTGGGGAACACAAGGAGGTGTTGCAAATTACAATACTTGGGTCAGTGAAGTCAATAAACTGAAAACCTTTGCGAATTCAAGGAGTTCCAACTTAAGAAATCACATTGAAAGCTATTTTGGCTTGTCATCCTTTAGCCTTACGCTTAATTTTAATCCTAATACTAATGGGAAAGTGGTTGTAAATTCCAACTATTTCGAAATTCCTTACAACTATACCGGGGATTACTTTACCAATACACCAGTTGAGTTGCACGCTATACCAAACCCAGGATATCGGTTTTCTCATTGGCAGGAAACAGGAAACCCCAATGCCTCTTTAAATGAGTCTTACAGCACTAACACTACCAGAACACCAGTATTTGTCGCTGCTTTAGATCTAGTGATCAACGAAATACACTATCACCCTTCTGATTCCATCAATGATAAAGAGTTTATTGAAATTTATAATCCAGATTCCACTCCTCGAAATCTAACAGAATATGAGTTTACATCAGGGATCTGCTTTGAGTTTCCCGAAGGAACAACAATACTGCCTGGTGAGTATATTGTCATTGCAAAAGACACGTCACAGTACACAGGAAACGGTTATCAGGTCTTCCAGTGGACAGACAGCAAACTGAGTAATAGCGGAGAGCAACTCGTCCTTCAGAATCCCCTTCACCAAACACTCGACTCCGTTAAGTTTAGTGATAACATTCCTTGGCCACTCCTAGCAGATGGTTTTGGTAAATCACTTGAACTCGACTATCCCGTTCCAGCAAATAACGCGGACAGTACAAACTGGCATGCCTCAGCAGCAATAGGTGGAAGTCCAGGAGCACAAAACTCCATGCCTTGTCAGACACCATCACCATCTATTGTGATTAATGAGATCAACTATAACTCCAACGACCTCAATAATCCTGGAGACTGGATCGAATTACACAACCCAACTGCCAATCTAATCGATCTGTCTAATTGGACATTCCTTGACAGTAAAAACTCCTTTTCCATTCCTGCAGGAACAACATTAGAAGCCAATGAGTTTCTAGTCCTGGCACAAGACATTAACATGTTTTCAATAATATTTCCGCATTTACAATCTGGAAGTAACTTGCTAGGCGATTTCACATTCTCACTCAATAGTGGCGGAGAACGAATTGCCATTTTCGATCAGAATCTATGCCTTGCTGACGAATTGCGATACAACGATAATCTGCCTTGGGATTCAATTCCTGATGGCAATGGTCCTACCCTTTCCTTGATCAATCCAGCATTAGACAATGGTCTTCCTGAATCATGGCAAGCGAGCACCAACATTTCCGCCCCTTTGGGTACACCAGGCAGAGCCAATACGCCTTGCCCAAGCTTTACGATTACAGCTCCTAGTACGATTTGCAAGGGTGATTCCGTGCTATTAGAAGTTAGTGCAAGCAACAACAACAACAACGACAACAACAACAACAACAACAACACCAATTTCACATGGACCATTCAAGGCGGTTCTCCAACAACAGCGACTGATAGTAGTGTTTATGCAACTTTCTCAAATTCAGGATTGGCGGTTGTCGATTTGCAGTATACTTATTTTGAATGTTCCGGGGCCGATCAGCAATTATTGACCATAGAGGCCTGTAATACAGCTCCAAATCCGCAATCCGACAACTACATCATCAACGAAGACAGTACACTAATGGCAAACGTCTTAGACAATGACCAGGATCCTGAAAACCAACCGCTTAATACGTCACTAGTCGTCGATGCTTTAAATGGGAACTTGACGCTGAATTCTAACGGCACCTTTACCTACACTCCAAATCTAAATTATTTTGGTACTGACAATTTCATTTACGAGGTTTGCGACAACGCGACTCCCGTCTTGTGTGGGACTGCAATAGTCAACATTGTCATCAATTCCGTCAACGATAGTCCCACTGCTGTTTCAGACCTTTTCACATCAACAGAAGACAATCAGATTATTGGGAATTTATTGACGAATGATTCGGATACTGACGGAAATATATTGAGTGCTACTGTTATGAATACGCCTGCAAATGGAACAGTTATAATGCAGCCCAACGGTGATTTTACTTACACTCCTAACGCTAACTATTTTGGAAGTGATGCCTTTACTTATCAGGTTTGTGATGATGGAGTTCCTTCTATTTGCCTTACGGAGAATGTTTCGCTCTCTATTTCTCCAGTCAACGATCCACCTGTTGCTGTACAGGATGTTTTTACTATTAATGAAGATGATTTATTAAATAATGATGTCTTGGTAAATGACACTGAAGTCGAAAACCAGCCTATGACAACAAGCCTTTCGGCTAATCCGGTAAATGGTGCTGTTACTCTAAATGGGAATGGTACTTTTTCATACATTCCAACAACAAATTACTTTGGAGTTGATAGTTTCTCTTACGAGGTGTGCGACAATTCTTCACCAATTCTTTGTACAACGGAATCAGTGCTCATCAATATTCTTTCCGTAAACGACCAACCAATCGTTAGAAATGACACGTTTGTAACAGACGAAGGCATACAAGTTGCTGGAAACGTGAGTACCAATGACTTTGATGTCGAGACCTCTCCAATGAGCAATTTGCTGGTATCCTTTACTCAAAATGGTTCTGTGCTCTTCAATTTTGATGGTAGTTTTTACTATACGCCCTTTTCTGGTTTTTCTGGAATTGACAGTTTCACTTACCGCGCTTGTGACAACGGTACTCCTAATTACTGTGATACGGCGACTGTTTATATTGAAGTCATTCCTGATTGCGTCATACTTGATATTTCCTTGTTTCTTGAAGGTGCTTACGATATACAAACAGGCCAAATGAGTACGACGCTTAACACGGTTCGCTCAGTTTTACCGGGTATGTCAGCTAATCCGATTGCAGGTCAACCGTATGGTGTGGCTCCTTGGAATTACCAAGGGACTGAAGGTACAGGCTGGACGGATTCCGACTACCAATCAACAGTGGTAGACTGGGTGCTCATTAGTCTTCGGACAGGACTGACAAAATCAACAGAGGTGGCGCAGGTTGCGGGCTTACTGCATTCAGATGGTAAAATAACTTTTCCAGGAGCGTGTTTGACAACTTCTCAGTTAACTGGTACGTATTATATAGTAGCCGAACATCGCAATCACATGGCTGTCATGTCTCCAACAAAGGTAAATGTGACTAACCGTACGCTGAGCTGGGATTTCCGGTTGGCGGACAGTTATGCAGTTGGTGGTGCTGGTTCGACGGAACTCGACACTGATGTCTGGGGGCTGTTTGCTGGTGACTGTGATCAAATCAACGATATTGTCAGTTATGACATTACCGGCAAGGACAAATCTGCTTGGCTGCTTGATAATGGTTCGTTTGGAGAATATCTCAATACAGATATAGACATGAACGGAGATAGCAATGGTGCAGACAAGGTATTGTGGTTGTTCAACAATGGCGTGTTTGGTAGTGTTCAGAAGTAATTATTATTCCTAATATTCGACTATGAAGGGCAAAATCACCTTACGTAGAAAAAACTTTAAAATAGAATAGAGAATAATATACAATATGAACAATAAAATTTACTTATTTATCCTAATGATATTGGTTGGTGCTTTTCAACTAAACGGCCAATGCCCTGCTGGAGACCCTGATACTGATCAAGACGGAATTTGTAACGCCTTAGATCAGGATGATGACAATGATGGTATCAAAGATATAGATGAAACTATTTGTAGTAATGTTTCATTAGATAACCTAACCTTTAATGGTATTGCCCTATCTTTGGTCGAACCAACAAAATTAAACCTTACCACAAATCCAGGCTGGAGAAGTTCTTACTCCGCAGAATCGTTTTCACTTCCTATTTCACTTAAGTTTAGAGCAGATATCAGTGCATTAAAAATGTTTGGACTAATACCAGTTGGTGCCAATCAAACACTAAATAGCTGGAACGATGGTTCTTACAAAGCCTACCTGCACACAAATGGTAGACTATACGGTAAATTCCCTGATGCCTGGACTTTTTGGACAGGCAATGTTCACAATAAAATTATTGAAATTAATATAGACACTAATGGTAATTTATCCATTTACCTAGAAAGTAATCTAATACATTCCGGAGCTGCCCCAATTGGTGATTACAACCTAGTAGTCACTAGTTATACTGGAGGTTCTATTGAAGAGATATCATTATTACAAAATAACCAACCATGTACTTTATACGATGTAGATACTGATACTGATGGTGTAGTAGATCGATTAGACCTTGATAGTGATGCTGATGATTGTGTGGATGCATATGAGGGTGGAGAAGACTTCGTAATAGCTGATATGGATAACATTGGAAGACTATTAGGAACAGTAAATACAGATCCCAATAGTCCGAATTATGGTGTCCCTACGATTGCAGGTAGTGGGCAATCTTCAAATGAGAGTCAAAGTGCTTATGGTATTATACCAGATATTAGAGAGTGTCTATGTATTGCTTCAAACAATCCAGTTGACAGTGACAATGATGGGATCTGTGATATCGCTGACATTTGTAATACTATTTCAGATGCTTTGATTGGAACACCTTGTAATGATGGTGATGATTGCACTGCGAATGATGTATGGACCATAAACTGTGACTGTGCTGGCACCTATCAAGATTCAGATGGCGATTCTATTTGTGATTTTGAGGATAACTGCCCTAATTATGATAATTCAATTGACATTGATAATGATGACATTCCAGACTGCCAGGACAATTGTATTGATGTTGACGAGAATGGTATTTGTGATCAACAAGAACCTGGATTCACAATCGATAAATTAAAATTGTATACCAGTCATAGGCGTGGGTTTTATGAACAACCGATTAGTTTAAATTTATTAACAAATAATCCAAACGCGTCCATTTATTATACTACAGATGGAACAATACCGACAACTTCAAGTCAGTTATATAACGGGAATTCAATTCCAATTTCAACAACTACGATATTAAGAACAATAGCCTATTCTGCTCAGGACACTACAAGAACAGCAACACATAGTTTTATTTTCCATGAAGATATTATTGAAGATCCAACCTTAAAGTCCTATATCGTTGAGCACCCAATTTGGGGAGACAAGCTGTTAGCTGCTTTTAAAAGTATTCCTTCAATTAGTCTGGTTTCTGATAGCACGCTTAATGCTGATACTAGTGTTTCGGGCTCTATGGAAATGCTTTTCCCCAATTCAATCGACAACTTCCAAGCGAACTGCGGCTTAGGCAATTATGGCAATGCCAGCCTTAACCTTGCTAAACGGAATATCAGAATGTACTTCGACAGTATTTATGGCCCCAAAAACCTCAAATTCCCAGTGTTTGAAGGCTTCGAAAACGGGGTTATTCCCATTGAAAAATTTGACAAATTAGATTTAAGAAGCAGTCATGAAAGTTGGTTATGGGATGGAACAGACTGGCACCAAGGTGAAACTTACCTAGCTACTAAATTGATGGACGACATCATGCTCAGAGGTGGATCAGTTAATCCGCACAACCGTTTTGTTCATGTCTATGTTGATGGCAAATACTGGGGGCAATACGACCTCAGAGAAAAGTTTGATGATAATATGCTCGCAGAGTATCTAGGAGGAGAAAATGAGGATTATGACTTCATTTCTGGTTCTAAAGTGACTGTTAGTGCTTTCTACCCAGCCGATGGTGTACTGAAAGATGGAACTGGAAATGAATGGAATACACTAGTAAATAGTTCCGACAACTATCAATTGTGGAAGACCATGGTAGACGAAAATTCCTTCTTCGATCTAATGATTTTGTTTATGTATGGCTTTGCTGAAGCAGAATGGAACGCTGCAGGAGCTCCAAGCCTAGGGAAAGAATTTCACTTTCAAGTAAATGATGCTGATCTTTTCTTTTCCAGAGGACTGACCGACAGAACCAATCGTACCTATCCGCAGCATAATGCAAATGGCCCAAACAACATGTTCCTAAGGTTATTTAATGAAGCTGATCCGGACTTTATTCAAGACTTTACAGATCGAACCGCTCTTATGCTCAACTATGACGGGCTACTCACTCCTGCGGTGCTTAAGGCACACATAGATGAGATTATGGGCATGATTGATCTAAGTATTATAGGAGAAGCTGCAAAATGGTCTGGTGAATACACAGAACACCCCGACCAATGGCAAGAGCGACTAGCGTTCTTCAAAGACTCTATGGTCACCGATCGCATCCCTTACCTCATCAGTCAGTTAAAGACTAGTGGACTATATCCGAATCTCGACCCAGCAGTTTTTGCTTTACAAGAGGGACTCGTACCCGTCAATTCCTCTTTAGCGATCATCAATCCCAACAACATAGGTACAATGTACTATACTCTTGATGGCTCAGACCCTAGAGCTGCAGGCGGTAGTATCAATACTTCAGCAATTCAGTACACAACTCCAATCAATATTCCGGGTGGGGTGACGCAGGTCAATGCAAGAATAAAAGGGCAAGAAACCACTTACCCAGAAACAAACATTGCTGTCAATAAACCGATAAGTGCTTCTAGAATACTACAGAACAGACCACTTGAACAAGCCAACAACGATACAATTTGGGGTATTACTTCAGAGAACCAAGTCGCTTTAGTGAGTTATAATAGTGGTGAGAATCCATGGCTTGAAATTGACCTGGAAACCATTCAGGATATTGATCTGGTTCGTATTTGGAATGCAAGTGAAGCAGCTATTGGGTTAAGATTTGATAGTCCTTACATTTTTATATCAAACCAACCTTTTATTTCTCCATTAGCTACTGTTTTATTGGCTGATCCTAATGTTCAATCCTTTCAATTTAATGGAGTAGGTGCGGATGTTTTTGAAATCCCAGTCAACGCACAAGGCCGATATGTCAGATTATTAGTTGATAAGCTCACCTCTTTCAATTGCTCTGAGTTTGAAATTATTCAGGTCGATTCTTTAAACCCTATAGTAAAGGATATTTGGAGTCCAATGGTGCCGCAAACCTATTATACTGAAATTGATTACTCAGGAATTGTTATCAATGAAATTCATTATAACCAAGATACATCCCGATGCAATACAGACTCCTTGGATGTTGAGTTTTTAGAAATTACGAATGTGGGCACCCAGCCCGTCAACTTATCAGGTTGTTACCTGAGCGATGGCGTCCGGTTTCAGTTCCCATATCAAACCATTATCTCTCCAGGAGACTTCATCGTACTAGCAGAGGATACTACTGACTACAATCTAGCTTTCGGGAAACAAGCAGATGGTCAATTTGGAGGTGCACTTGATAATGGTGGAGAATATATAAGACTTTCGGATCCGTTCGGGTACACCATAGACTCCCTGATTTACAATGATCGCAATCCCTGGGATGAAAATCCAGATGGTTATGGCCCTTCCCTTGAACTTCTAAATCCTATGTTTGACAATGCAGATCCTTTGAACTGGTTTCGATCTGATAATTCTTGTGGAACACCAGGAGCTGCTAACTCAAGAGTGTGTAACAACACCGCTTCTTCTATTGTAATTAATGAAATCAATTATAATTCAAACAACACTGTTAATGATCCTGGAGACTGGGTAGAACTGCATAATCCTAATGCGACCGCTGCAGATATTTCTGGTTGGACATTCTATGATAATAATAATGAATTTATTTTTCCTGCTGGAACAACCCTCGATCCTAACGAATTTTTAGTTCTTATTGAAAATGATGCACTCTTTACTAGTGTTTTCTCTAATGTTCCTGCTAATCGAAAATTAGGCGACTTTGATTTTGGACTCAGCAACAAGGGAGAACGCGTCAGTTTATTTGATGAGAATAAATGCCTTTCCGATTATGTGATTTACAATGATCGCAGCCCATGGGATTCCCTACCTGATGGCAATGGCCCTACCCTCTCGTTGATTGACCCGGCACTAGACAACAGTCTTCCAGAGTCCTGGGAAGCTAGCACCAACATTACTGCGCCTTTGGGTACACCAGGCAGAGCCAACACTCCTTGCCCAACCTTTACGATAACAGCCCCAGCAATCATCTGTAAAGGAGATTCTGTGCTACTTGAAACGACTGCTAACAGTAATGTCAATTTCAATTGGAGTATTCAAGGTGGTTCGCCTTCAGTAGCTACAGGAAATGCGGTTTATGTGACGTTCCCAAATCCGGGATTAGCCATCGTCGAATTGCAGTATACGTACTTCGAATGTTCTGGTACAGATCAGATACTACTTACTGTTGAAACGTGCAATACCGCTCCAATTCCGCAATCTGACAACTATACCATAAATGAAGATAGCATACTAACTTCTAACGTCTTGACAAATGACCAGGATGCCGAGAACCAACCGCTTAGCGCAACGCTGGTTGTTGATGTGTTAAATGGGAACTTAACCCTAAATCCTGATGGTAGTTTTACCTATAGCCCAAATCTAAACTACTTTGGATCTGACAACTTCATTTATGAGGTATGCGACAATGCGACTCCAGCACTGTGTGCAACACAACTTGTCAATATCATTATCAATTCTGTAAACGATAGTCCAGTTACAGTCCCAGATCTGTATACAACAACAGAAGACAATCCGATTTCAGGAAATGTACTGACAAATGACAGTGATATTGAAGGGGATATACTAAGTGCCACAGTGACAAGTCAGCCCACAAACGGAACAATCACATTACAAGCCAATGGTGATTTCGTTTATACGCCCGACCCCAATTATTTTGGGAGTGATGCCTTCGTATATCAGGTTTGTGATGATGGGATTCCTTCTGTTTGCCTTACGGAGAATGTAACGCTCTCTATTTCTCCAGTCAATGACTCTCCAGTTGCGGTAAATGATATTTTTTCAACAAATGAAGATAATTCACTAAATAACAATGTGTTGACAAATGACACGGAAATTGAAAACCAACCAATCATGGCTAGCCTTGTTGCTAGTCCCGCAAATGGCACAGTAACCTTAAACCCAAATGGTGATTTTCAATACATTCCTACACCAAATTACTTCGGAATTGACTCTTTTTCCTACAACGTTTGCGATGATTCGTCACCAGCACTTTGTACAACCCAATCCGTCATCATAAATATCCTTTCGGTAAATGATATCCCTATCATTAGAAATGACACTTTGGCGACTGACGAAGGCGTACAAGTAGCAGGAAACGCAAGTACCAATGATTTTGACGTGGAGACTCCTACAATGACTTACACGCTGGTCTCCTTCACACAAAACGGCTCCGTCCTCTTCAATTTCGACGGTAGTTTTTACTATACCCCATTTGCTGGATTCTCAGGAACCGAGACCTTCCAATACAAAGCATGCGACAACGGGACACCGAATTACTGTGATACAGCAACCGTCTACATTGAAGTCATCAAGGATTGTTTCACATTGGACATTGCTTTATTCCTGGAAAGCCCTTTCGATACACAAACGGGGTTAATGAGTACAACACTCAATACGGTTCGTGCAGTGCTACCAGGAATGACAAACAATCCAACTTCAGGTCAACCGTATGACAACACTCCTTGGAATTACCTAGGAACGGAAGGTTTAGGCTGGACAGACACAGACTACAGTCCAACAGTAGTTGACTGGGTACTGATTAGTCTTCGGACTGGGCTAACCAAATCTACTGAAGTGGCGCAAGTTGCTGGATTACTACATACTGATGGCACTGTTAGTTTTCCAGGAGAGTGCCTCGCCACAGCACTGTTTCCAGATGACTATTACATTGTAGCAGAACACCGAAATCATATGGCAGTGATGTCTCCTGTTAAGCTAAGCGTGGTCAACCGTGTTCTCAGTTGGGATTTCCGGTTGGCGGATAGTTATGCGGTGGGTGGAGCTGGCGCGAAGGAGCTCGTTGCTGGTGTCTGGGGGCTGTATGCTGGTGATGCTAATCAGATAGATGATGTGGTCAGTTATGACATCAACGGACAAGATAAATCTGCTTGGTTGATTGATAATGGAAAATTTGGAGTGTACTTAAGTACAGACATCAATATGAATGGAGATGTCAATGGTTCCGACAAAGCACTATGGTTACTGAATAATGGCATTTTTAGCAGCGTGAAGAAGTAGTAATTGACTACAGCATACTGAATATTGTTTTAAACATGATGACATGACTAACAAAGCAAGATTTTACTTACTATTGATTGTAGTTTTATTCAGTAAAACTATCTTTTCACAATTAGTGATAAGTGAAATCATGTATCATCCTGCTGAGTTAGACTTACCCTATCCAGATTATGAGGATAGAGAAGACGCAGAATTCCTTGAAATCTGGAATTCTGGGACAGCTGCAATCGATGTATCTAACTATTCTTTTGATGGAATATCCTATTGTTTTCCAACAGGTACGACGCTAACTCAGGGACAACGTATCATTTTGACTAAAGATGCTACTGTTTTTCAAAATGTTTTTGGCCTTGTTCCTTTTGGGGTTTACGAAGGTAAACTGTCTAACTCCGGTGAAAAAATACTTCTGGTTGATGATCAGGGAATTAAAATACATGAAGTAGATTATGAAGACAACCACCATTGGCCTGTATTAGCTGATGGTCTTGGTCAATCTCTTGAGCTAATATGTACCAATTGTGACAATGAAGCCTACCAAAATTGGGGCGCATCTACAGATTCCAGCGGTCACACAGCAGGAGTCGTTAATAGTATTAGTGTGAGCGGAAATTACCCAGCAATAGATTCTTTTACCATCGATACTAAACCTGCCCCGGGTCAAATTGTAAATTTTAGTGCTTGGATGCCTGGCGCCACATCTGCAACAGTGGAATATACTGTTAATTGGGGTGCAACTCAACAAATTTCAGGAACCTTGGTTGGAGGCGTGGCAAGTTTCAGTTTCCCGCCATTTTCAGCAACAGACATTATTCATTATTCGATTAAAGCCCACAATTCAATTGGTACCTTCTCTATGCCGCATAAGGATGATTTGATGGCTACTTATTCCTTTATTATTAGTAATCCCAACCTCCAACCGTCTAACTTTCCCATTCTTAACTGGTATTACGATTCCATTACGCCTCATGAAATATACACCACATTAGAATACGATGGTATTACTATAAATGATATTTATACCTGGAAGCGACGTGGGAAACATTGGCGATTTGAGTTTCCCAAAGGGCATAAATTTGAGATGCCAGGATTTACTACCATGTCTGTAAGCGACCTGCAACTCAATCGTCCTGACCACACCTTCTCTGCTTGGGTCAATGGTACAATGGCACGAACTACAGTTTATACAGACATTATAGCAGAACAAGGAGAGCCTAAAATGGATGCCTTCAATGTTAGAGTTGATCTAAATGGCGAAAGATCGATAATGTGGACCTATTTGACTTGGCCTAACGGTGATTGGCGCGAAGCAGTTGGCATTACTGATGGACATGAATACTACAAATTCCCTGCTAATATAGTTCTAGGAACGCCTATCCCATCTCTTAAACACCCTGAAGGTGGAAGTGATGCCTCAATTTGGGAAGCATTAATCATGAAAGATAGTATTGGTCCTCACTTAATGGATATGTATGATATTCCCAGGATGGTCAATTTTATGGCATTATCTACGCTAATTTGTCACTGGGATGCAGGAACAAAGAACTTTTATATCCATAAACACCCGAATGGCAGATGGGAAGGTGACATTTGGGACGTTGATGCCGCTCCTAGAACGGGAATAGACTCTATCGAAAAAGAATGGTGTTTGTGTGGCGAAATGCCTAGGCAAGGCCTTAATCCGAATGCTTCTAATGCAGGAAATACTTTTGCGTTGCCACTACTAGCAAATTCTCCTAGAGTTAAAGAGATGTATCATAGAAGAATTCGTACCTTAATCGACATTTATTTCGCACCAGGCGAATTGATGAATAGAGTATTGGCTCAAGCCGATCCTAGTGATCCTGATGTTGATTCCACAGCAAATCACTACTCTGTCAATCACAATATAACACAGCATCAGCACAACATTTATGTCAATTATCCTGAATGGCAATTGAGCACCTACGACACCCTATCCAATTTCCCACCATCTGCAACAGGTGTTTCTGACATTGTGATTAATGAAATCCAATATGCACCTGTAGGCGGCGATCAGGAGGAATTTATTGAATTGTATAACAATTCGAACGAATCCATAGATATGAGTCAGTGGCAACTTGAAGGTGTAGGACTGACATTCCCACATGGTACCGTTATCCTTGCCAACGATTTCCTTGTTGTCGCTTCATGGTCGCCTAGTTTTATTACAAAATATGGTTCTGGGAAGTACGTAGCAGCAGACTTTGAGGGCGCTCGTCTTAACAACAATGGTGAAACACTACGCCTTATCCAACCTGACGGCACAATAGAAGATGAAGTGATCTACGAACAAGCAGGCTGGAAACAAGCGCATGGCGGTGCATCTTTAGAACGAATTAGTAGCACCGGACCTTCAAATGATCAAGCAAATTGGGCGCCATCTGTTGCGCCATTCGGTACCCCTGATGCTCCAAATAATTCGGACACAAATGCTAACTATCCACCTAATGCAGTCGCTGCGGATATAATTATTAATGAAATCATGTATCATTCCGATACGTTGAATGCACTCTCTGGGGCATCCTTTGACTTTGTAGAAATCAGAAATAATGCAACGACTGTTGTTGATGTTTCTGGATTTAAAATTAAAGGCATTAGCTATACTTTTCCAGATCAAACTACGCTACAACCGAGTGAAATCATTGTAATTGCACCAGACAAACATACTTTCAACATTAAGTACGGTTTCCAACCATTTGATACTTATGATGGTAAGCTAGACAATAATGGAGAGACTTTAGAAATCATATCGCCTTCGGGATATAAGGTTGATATCGTTACATTTAATGATAATAATCCTTGGGACGAAGCTCCGGATGGTAATGGGTATTCTCTTGAACTTTTACATCCAACTTTAGATAATTTTGAATTCATAAACTGGTTTCGTTCTGATAATTTAGGTGGTACGCCTAATGCTGAAAACTCACGAATTTGCAATGTAAATGCTAGTTCAATTGTCATTAATGAAATCAATTATAATTCAAATAATACTGTAAACGATCCGGGAGACTGGGTAGAAATACATAATCCGGGTACAGTTCCTCTTAATGTTTCAGGATGGACATTCTATGACAACAATAATGCGTTTATATTTCCTGTAGGAACCATCCTGGACTCCAATTCATTTCTAGTTCTTGTTGAAAATGATGCTATGTTTGCTTTAGTTTTCCCCAATGTTCCAAGTCATCAAAAGTTAGGGGATTTTGTCTTTAGTCTAAGCAACAAAGGAGAACGGATTAGTTTGTTTGACAGCAACAAATGCCTTTCCGATTACGTCATATTTGATGATCGTTCCCCCTGGGATACGCTTCCTGATGGAAATGGCCCGACCTTATCGCTAATTGATCCGGTCCTCGACAATGCATTACCCGGCTCCTGGGAAGCCAGTTCCAACATCAATGCGCCACTTGGAACACCCGGAAGAGCAAACGTGCCTTGCTCAACCTTCACAATACAATCACCACCAGAAATTTGTAAAGGAGACACACTCTTGCTACATACCACCTCCAATATTAATGCTAATGTCTCCTGGACAATTCAAGGAGGAACGCCTGCCACAGCGACCAATGATTCAGTCTATGTTGTATTTCAAAATCCAGGACTAGCGTTGGTTGAGTTGGAAGTTTCTTATTACGAATGCATAAGCATGGAGCAACAGTTGCTAACAGTAGAAACGTGTAATACTGCACCAAATCCACTGATAGACAATTACACCATCAATGAAGACAGCACACTCACTTCAAATGTCTTGAGCAATGACCAGGACCCTGAAAATCAACTGCTTAATGTTTCACTGGTGGTCGATGTTTTAAATGGTAGTTTAACCCTAAATCCAGATGGCAATTTTACTTACGTTCCATATTTAAACTACTATGGTTCTGATAATTTCATTTACGAAGTCTGCGATAATGGTACTCCCATATTGTGTGCAACTCAAGTCGTCAATATTATCATTAATTCTGTAAATGATAGTCCTACAACAATACCAGACTTATACACTACAACAGAAGACAATTCAGTTGCTGGAAATGTGCTATCAAACGACACTGATGTTGAAGGAGATGTGCTTAGCGCCACAGTTTCAACCCCTCCTACAAATGGAATAGTAACTCTGCAAGTCAACGGCAATTTCACCTACACCCCAAACCTCAATTATTTTGGAAGTGAGGCTTTCGTTTATGAAGTTTGTGATGATGGTATTTCTTCTATTTGCCTTACGGAAAATGTAACGCTTTCTATTACTCCAGTTAATGATCCGCCCGTCGCAGTCCAGGATATTTTTACTATTAATGAAGATAATTCACTGAATAATAATGTCTTGACAAATGACACCGAATTAGAAAATCAACCGATGGTCGCCAATTTGGTTTCTAATACAGCAAATGGTGTAATTACATTATATGCGAATGGAGATTTTGATTATACCCCACCCCCCAATTACTTCGGCGTTGATAGTTTTTCCTACAATGTTTGTGATGATACCGCTCCAGCTCTCTGTGCAACAGCATCCGCCATCATCAACGTGCTGCCGATAAATGACTTACCGATCATCAGAAATGACACTTTCGCAACAAATGAAGGTATCCAGCTAACTGCTAATGCGAGCAGCAACGACTTTGATCTCGAGACACCACAAATGAGTTATACACTCGTGTCGTTCACCCAAAACGGCTCTGTCCTCTTCAATTTTGATGGTAGTTTTTACTACACCCCATTTGCTGGCTTCTCAGGAACCGAGAGCTTCCAGTACATGGCATGCGACAACGGTTCACCAAATTACTGTGATACAGCAACCGTTTATATAGAAGTCATCAAAGAATGTGTGACCTTAGATATTTCTTTGTTTCTGGAAGGTGCTTTCGATACACAAACAGAACTAATGAACACTACACTCAATACAGTGCGTGCTGTTTTACCAGGCATGACAGCCAACCCGATCTCAGGCCAACCGTACAGCGGATTACCCTGGAACTATCAAGGAACTGAAGGCACAGATTGGACGAATACAGACTACAGTCCAACAATTGTGGACTGGGTACTGATTAGTCTTAGGACTGGTGTTGCTAAATCTACTCAAGTGGCACAAGTTGCTGGTCTACTGCATACTGATGGCACTATTAGTTTTCCTGGCGAATGCCTTAGTGCAACAGCCTTAACTGAAACCTATTACATTGTAGCAGAACACCGAAATCACATGGCAGTAATGTCTCCTGTTAAAGTCAGTGTCATTAACCGTACATTGAGTTGGGACTTTCGCTTAGCCAACAGTTGTTATGCTCAAGGAGGGAGTGGTGCCAAGGAACTAGTTTCTGGAGTCTGGGGGCTTTTTGGGGGAGACAGTAACCAGATTGACGATTTGGTCAGTTATGACATCAATGGTAAAGATAAATCTGCCTGGTTACTTGATAATGGGAATTTTGGGGTTTACCTCAATACTGATAACAATATGAATGGAGATGTCAACGGATCAGACAAAGCATTATGGTTATTAAATAATGGTGTGTTTGGAAGCGTTCAAAAATAAGAAGTCTACGTAATAGGTTAGTAAACACTAAGTAAGAAAGATGTCAATTATATATACTCTATAAATGTCACGTTCTTCTTTTCTTATATCAAAATTTCATCCTTTAAAAGGAAACATTTTTTGCATGTCATATGCAACGTTATGCCGTCATAAATTGTCTAATAAGTAACAACCGTCACTTGAACATCCAGTCAAACCTAAAAGTGATCTCCACCTAAAGATTAGTGTTATTCCAACTTTTATTACTGTCACACTTCAATGAGAATCGCAGTATTAAATCAAGACGAAAAATGAAAAGAGTATTTACGCTATTTTGCCTTCTGGTTCTGAACACATTTATCTTCGCTCAATGCCCTGGCAATGAAGTAAATGGTGTAGGAAATTATATCAGTAATGTAGGTGTTTCTGGAGTTCCGACAGCAGCAGATGATGCTCCAGATGGTGTTTTCACAGGATTTATCGCTACCAGTGATGTTCTAAATCTTTCCTACAATTTTGATCCAACTTACACTTACACAGGTCAAATTTGTATTACAGTCGGATTCAACAATGTCTTAGCACAAGCAAAATTCAATGATGGCACTACAGTTCATACCTTTACCAACCCATCTGGCAACACGTCTAACGAAGGCCAGCCATTATGCTTTAATTATACTGGACAAGGAACTGTATCTGTAGCAGTAACTAAGGGCGGAACTGGTTTAATCACTGTTGATGGCTCTACTTTCGACTACTGTGTTACCTGTCAACCAGCTGACCCTGATGCAGACGGTGATGGCGTTTGTGATGTTGAAGATCAATGTCCCAATTTCAATGACGCTCTTCTAGGAAGTCCTTGTAATGATGGAGATGCTGCTACCATTAATGATATTTATGCTGATTGTATTTGCGCAGGCTGTTTTGATGCAAATCTTGATGGAATTTGTGATGATGCCATTGTTATTAATGAAATTAATTATCGAAATATTTCCCAAACTAGCGATATTAAGTTTGTAGAATTATACAACTCATCAACTGCTTCAATTAATATTTCTGGTTGGCATTTAACGAATGCTGTAACTTACACCTTTCCCGCTGGAACAGTCGTTGCAAGTGGGCAATACATCATTGTAGCAGAAAACCCAACTGATTGTGAAAACTACTTTGGTATTTCTAATACTTATGGCCCCTACACTGGCAATTTAAGTACTTCAGGTGATGATGTAGAATTGAGAGATGCAAGTTTCCAAATTACTGGTATTGTTGATTATGAGAGTTGGAAAGAGTGGCCAAATGTTAGATTCAATGATAACGAAGTAAATGACGTAAAGTTCCCAGCATCAATTCAAAGAATCAACCCTAAAATGGATGGTAAACATGGTGGGAGCTGGTTGGGTGCAACACCAACTCCAATGGCTCAAAACACTGGTTATGTTTCAAATTATACAACCCTACCAGTCCTTAAAGATGTTAGTAAAAGTCCAGATTTTCCGCTTTCTGGGCAGCAAGTAGTTATTACGGCTGATTTTGATAACCATTTATTATATCAAAATAATTTTACGGTTCAATTAGAATATCAGGTAGTGACTCCTGGAAATTATATTGCTAAATCTGATCCTGGATATCAAAGTAATTGGTCAAGTGGGTCAATGTTAGATAATGGCATACAAAGTGATGCTGTTGCCAATGATGGAACTTATTCATTTGCAATTCCTTCTGCTACTCAAGTTCATCGAAGTTTGATTCGGTATAGAATACTTATTCAAATAAACAATGGTGGTCCTCAGCGTTATTTCCCGGATCAAAATCATACGGAAAGTAATTATTCCTATTATGTTTATGATGGGTATCCAACTTTTAATAATTATAACTTAACTTCCTTAGACTCCTTGCCAGAGATAACGATTCTAACAAAGTCTTCAACAGCTGAAGTCTATATTGGAGATGGAGGTGCCAATACCAATCAATATACTGGGACAGAATACCTCGGAGAAGGAACATTCATTTACAATGGAAAGATATTCGATCACATCCGATTTCGTCCAAGAGGAGGAGACTCTAGAAAATTCAGAAAGAAACCAGGGATAAAGTTTGATTTAAATAATGAAAAAGAAGTCACGGTAGAAGATGATTGCGGTAAAGACTATGATGTAGATCGTGGGAAGCTTGCAATATCAGGGACTTGGCAAAACGATATTGCTTCACACGGGTTAACAGAATCATTAATCTACAAGGTACTAGAGCTATGCGAAGCCCCATTCTACAAGTCTACCGATTATTCCCATCTGCGAATTGTGGACGAAGCTTCAGAAGCTGGAGATTTTTGGGGTGTGTTTCTCATATTCGAAGATTATGGTTCAGATCATTTGAAGGAGCATAACCTTCCTGAAGGTAATATCAATCGGTACAAGCCTACACGAGTGGCTTACCAAGGAGATTTTCCTAATTCAGAAAACATTGGATCAGTAAATACCTCCCAAGTGGACTATGATTATGCGAAGAAGGATCGTATCGCCAATATCATATATGGCCAAAATGGGAACAACTATTACGGCAAACACAGTCAAAGAGATTTCTATAGTTCTGAAACACAATTATGGTTTACTTGGTGGGGTGATATGGACAATGCCTTTGGTTCTCCTTATGATGATGTGGTAGTTTTCCCTCGTGCTAACTCTATTTTCGATACAAACTGTGATAATGATGCTGTGATACCAGCTGGCCCGATTTATTTAGAATTTAAAAATGAATTGCGATCAGCTACCGATTTACTGCTGAACACTGAACAATACAATTACCTTGTAGATGCAGAATCTGCAAAAATCTACAACCCTTCTGCCGCATTCGACTGGACGACAGTTGACCGAAGTAGATGGAATCAAACGTATGACTTAGGTACTGTGGATGCACAAATGAATTGGTACAAGACTTGGTTCCAAAATCGTAAAAACTACATTGATACAAGAAATATTGATGGCATTCTGGATGCTGCCATCCCTAACAAACCTACTATCTCCCTAACTGGCAGCAATGCATTAGACAATATGTCTTTTAGTAACTCGTCTTTCACAGATCCTCAAGGAAACAGCACTTTCGCTGCGCTTGAGTGGAGAGTTGGTGAGTGGTCAGATCCAGCCAACCCTTACTACCAGACAAAGTGTACGCCGAGATACGAAATCCAAACAAAATGGAAAAGTGGAGAAATTACAAGTTTCTCAAATAGCTATACCATCCCAGCTGATGCACAACTAAAACTGGAGAGAACCTACAAAATCAGAGTACGATACAAGGACAATACAGGAAGATGGTCGCATTGGAGTGATCCAGTTAGCATTGTCCCTACTCCTGCAGTCAACTATACGCCTGCCAATCTAGTGATCAATGAAATTATGTATCATGCCGGAAAAGGCTGTGGTAGTGATTTCCTGGAAATCTATAATGCTGAGAATTCAGCAGTTACACTTGATAATTATAAATTTACAGACGGTGTTGATTTTGATTTCCCTGTTGGAACAACAATTCCTGCGAATGGTTATATTGCGATTGCAAAAGATAGCCTCGAATTTATTCAACAATATGGCTTCTCCCCTTTTGGAGATTACAGCGGCTCTTTAAGTAATGACGGCGAACATATTGTATTGACTGCTCCTTACAGAACCATTGCTGACAGTCTTACCTACAACGACGCTGACCCTTGGGATAAGGCTCCTGACGGTGACGGGCCTTCTCTTGAATTACTCAATCCGCTTTCAGACAATACCGATCCGCTTAGCTGGTTCCGATCAGACAACGATTGTGGTACGCCTGATGCTGCTAACTCTAGAGTATGCAATGGTGCAGCAGAAGCAATAGTATTCAATGAAATCAACTATAATTCTAATAATGCGGTTGCTGATCCAGGAGACTGGGTAGAACTGCATAACACAAGTGCTTCAGCTGTTAATATTTCAGGTTGGACGTTTTATGACAAGGGTGATGAGTTTGTTCTTCCAGCAGGAACAATAATTGCTGGTGGTGGATTCCTTGTATTAGTTGAGGATGATGCCATGTTTTCTAGTGTATTCCCTCATCTTGGAGCTAATCAAAAACTAGGTAATTTTGACTTTAGTCTTGGTAATGGTGGAGAACGCGTAAGCTTGTTTGATGAAAACAAATGCTTGTCTGACTATGTTGTTTATGATGAAGAAGCTCCTTGGCCGACTCCACCAGATGGTAACGGACCGACGCTCTCTTTAGTCACCCCTAACTCCGATAATGCACTTCCAGGTTCTTGGGAAGCAAGTAGCAATATCAATGCTCCATTTGGCACTCCTGGTAGAGCCAACGTACCTTGTCCTGGACCGTTTACGATTCTTTCTTCTGGTCCTTATTGTAAAGGTGATACGATAATGTTCCACACGCAACCCAATAACGATGTTGCTTTTACTTGGAACATTCAAGGAGGTACACCAGCTACAGCAATAGGTGATACTGTTTATGCAGTATTTCCGAATTCTGGATTTGTTGTCGTTAGTTTGCAAGCTGAATTTTATGAATGTACGAGTACTGATCAATCATTAATCAATGTAATTGCTTGTAATACCGCTCCAATTCCTCAACCAGATTTTTACACGGTAAATGAAGATATTACCCTTACGGGAAATGTACTCCAAAACGATACAGAACCGGAAAATCAGACTATGAGTACAACAATAAATAGTAATGTGTCAAATGGTACATTATCTTTGAATTCAAATGGTACTTTCACTTACACTCCAACTTTGAATTATTATGGTTCAGACGCATTCACTTATGAGGTTTGTGATAATGCATCACCTGCTTTATGTGCCACTGAATCAGTTTCAATTACGGTCAATTCTGTAAATGATCCACCTGTTACGATAAGTGATAATTATTCTGGTCTGGAAGACAGTCAAATCACAGGAAATGTATTGACCAACGATACTGATGTAGACGGAAATACCTTGACAGCAACAGTCTTCAGTTTACCTGCAAACGGATCCGTAACCATTCAGGCAAACGGTAATTTCACTTATACGCCTACTGCCAATTATTTTGGAACCGATGTTTTCGAATATCAAGTTTGCGATAATGGCTCGCCTGCAATTTGTGTAACAGAGACTGTTTCACTTTCCATCTCTCCTGTCAATGACGCTCCAGAAGCTGTAGCGGATAACTATTCGGTAGATGAAGACATTATACTTAGCGATAATGTATTGACAAATGATTCCGATATTGAGAATAATACATTGTCAGCAACACTTGTAACGAATGTGACAAATGGTACCTTATCCTTAAGTGCTAATGGTAGTTTCACTTATACACCCAACGCTAACTACTATGGGCCAGATGCATTCACATATCAAGTCTGTGACAACGGTTCCCCTTCACTTTGCGTTACGGAATCAGTTACGATAACAGTCAACCCTATAAATGATGCCCCGAATACGACGAATGACAACTTTTTTGGTCTTGAGGATAATCAAATCACAGGAAATGTATTGACAAATGACTCCGATATTGATGGTGATGCGCTAACCACGACGGTCTTTTCTTCGCCTTCAAACGGAACGGTGACCCTTCAGGCAAACGGTAGTTTCACTTATACCCCTGCAGCCAATTACTTTGGAAGCGACCAGTTTATTTACGAGGTTTGTGATAACGGTTCGCCTACAATTTGTTTGACAGAGACAGTGCTCTTTTCTATCTCACCTGTAAATGACGCTCCTATTGCAGTAACAGATAATTATTCGCTTGACGAAGACAATACACTAAGCAATAATGTATTGACAAACGACTCTGATATTGAAAATAATACACTGGCCACAATACTTGTATCTAATGTCTCAAATGGTACTCTATCCTTACAGTCCAATGGTTCATTCCTCTATACTCCTAACTTGAATTATAATGGATCGGATGCATTCTCATACCAAGTTTGTGATAACGGATCGCCTGTGGAATGTGCAACAACCTCTGTTTCGATTACAGTCAACCCAATCAATGACCCGCCTGTTACAAACCCAGACGTGTTCCTAGGTATGGAGGACGATCAAATCACTGGGAATGTATTAAGTAATGACTCTGATGTGGACGGGAATACACTGACTACAACTGTCAGTTCTGCTCCAACGAATGGAACGATCAACCTTTTAGCGAATGGTAACTTCACCTACACGCCTGATCCCGATTATAACGGAAGTGATGTTTTCGAATATCAGGTTTGCGATGATGGCACTCCTTCAATTTGTTTGACGGAGACGGTAACACTTTCCATCACTCCAGTCAATGACGCTCCTATTGCTGTTGCTGATAATTATTCTGTTAATGAAGATAATTCGCTAAGTAATAATGTATTGATCAACGACAGTGATATTGAAAACAACACATTAACTACTACAGTGTTTGTGGATGTATTAAACGGAAGTTTAACCTTGAATACAGACGGAACGTTTACCTATATTCCAAATGCGAATTACTTTGGTTCTGACAACTTCATTTATGAGGTGTGCGACAACGCGAATCCCGCACTTTGTGCTACGGCAATAGCGAGTATTGTTATCAATTCTGTAAACGATGGTCCGTCTACAGTTGCTGATAACTACACAATAGCAGAAGACAATCAGATATCTGACAATGTATTGACGAACGATTCAGATATTGATGGTAATACTTTAAGTACAACTATTTCAAGTACCACTACAAATGGAGTAGTTACCCTACAAACCAATGGTGATTTTGTTTATACGCCCAACGCTAACTATTTTGGAGGTGACGCCTTCGTTTATGAGGTTTGCGATAATGGAACACCTTCTATTTGTCTTACAGAAAATGTTTCAATTACCGTTACTCCTGTCAATGACGCTCCTATAGCTGTTGCTGATGTTTATACTGTAAATGAAGACAACACATTGAATAACGATGTTTTGAAGAATGACTCAGAAGTCGAAAACCAACCAATGACAGTAAGCCTTGTATCTAATACATCAAATGGTAACTTAACGTTGAATGGGACTGGTGATTTTGTATATATCCCTGCAGTTAATTATTTTGGAACAGATAGTTTCTCTTATAGCGTTTGTGACGATTCTACACCAGAACTTTGTACCACAGCTTCTGTGACAATCAATGTCTTACCTATAAATGACCAACCTATCATTGTAAATGATACGCTATCGACAGATGAAGGGGTTCAGGTAGCTGGAGACGCAAGTACTAATGACTTTGATGTGGAGACTTCTAAAATGAATTATTTGCTCACTTCCTTCACTCAAAATGGCTCTGTGCTTTTTAATTTTGATGGCAGCTTTTATTATACACCGTTTGCTGGTTTCGCAGGAATCGACAGCTTTACTTACCGAGCTTGCGACAATGGTACTCCAAATTACTGCGATACGGCTACAGTATACATTGACGTCATTCCAGATTGTATAACAATAGATCTTAAGGTGATTTTAGAAGGTGCGTTTGATGATCAAACTGGTCTTATGGAGACGACACTAAATACTGTACGCTCCTTATTGCCGGGAATGACTAATAATCCAACTTCAGGACAACCGTATGACGCTGCTCCTTGGAATTACAATGGGAATGAAGGTCTCAATTGGTCAGATTCCGACTACGATGCTACAGTAGTTGACTGGATCTTGGTATCATTTAGGGCTGAAATCGAAAAGTCAAGCGAAATCCTCCGAGTTGCTGCATTAGTGCATTCAGATGGCTCCGTTAGTTTTCCTGGGAACTGTATCAACACACAAGAGTTACCTAGTTCCTTTTATATTGTGGTCGAACATCGTAATCACATGGTAGTGATGTCTCCTAATAAGGTTAGTGTTGTTAATCGTGTACTGACTTGGGATTTCCGGAATTCAAATAGTTTTGCTCAGGGGGGCGCTGGATCGAAAGAACTCACTCCTGGTGTCTGGGCTATGTATGCTGGAGATTGTAATCAGATAGAAGATTTAGTTCGTTCTGATATTAAGGGTAATGATAAATCAGATTGGCTGCTAAGCAATGGGATATTCGGTCAATACCA
>ENA-ORXR01000648-ORXR01000648.1-marine-metagenome-genome-assembly--contig:-NODE-648-length-44180-cov-11.217423_pt1 | contig 44180 bp, 35 predicted proteins | sample MGYA00237866_ERZ511479 | MGnify/ENA metagenome assembly ERZ511479
AGGTCTTTGATTTTGCGAAATTGTCGGGGTCAGGAAATTGTCGGGGTCAGGTCTTTGATTTTGGGTCTTTGTCGCTGTCGCAAAATTGTCGGAAATTGTCGGGGTCAGGTCTTTGATTTTGGGTCTTTGTCGCTGTCGCAAAATTGTCGGGGTCAAGTCTTTGATTTCGGAGAAACTAAAGATCTGACTCCGTTGAAACATTAGTTTCTCCAAAATCAAAGACCTGACCCCGACAATTTCCAAAATCAAAGACCTGACCCCGGCAATTTTCGACAATTTCGCAAAATCAAAGACCTGACCCCGGCAATTTTCAATCAGACACTAAATGAACTGCCACACCCACAGGTAGTGGTAGCGTTAGGATTGCGAATAACAAACTGTGAACCTTCGAGACCTTCGGTGTAGTCGATCTCGGCACCGGTGAGGTATTGAAAACTCATTGGGTCGATCAACAGCTTCACACCTTCTTTCTTAACTTCAGTGTCGCCCTCGTTCACAACCTCGTCAAAGGTAAAGCCGTATTGGAATCCTGAACAGCCGCCGCCAGAAACAAACACGCGCAACATTAAGTCCGGGTTTCCTTCCTCTTCGATCAGTTCTTTTACTTTCAATGCAGCCGCTTCAGAAAACACCAAAGGGTCTGGCATTTCAAAATCGTCCATATCGATATTGACTTCGATTTCAGCACTCATATAGGAATTCCTCTCATTCGCATCCAACCAGTGTACTTTACCTAGTAATTTAGTCAAGTATTGGGGTCAATCTTCCAAAACTCCAGACCAGACCTCATCGTGACTAAACGATTTGTGCTTTTTTCCGTCCGGTTTCACCTCAATTTCCACAATATCAACAAGGATATTATCCTCTGGCAAAGGCACCACCAGGGTTTGGAAAAACCGCATATCGAATCGCGGAGCAGATGCTGCATCAGCAGCAACAATCACTTCGCGCCAGTTGCTATCGTCTTTTTCGCCCAGCAATGCCACGCCTATGCGACCCGTGACGCGATCGCGGCCTCTCGACTGAACAAGCGTTATATGCAATTCTGTGGCCACACCGCTTGCATCATTAACTCGCGTCACGGTATTCACCGCCAAGCCTGTGGCTTTATCAGCACCCTCAATTCGATTGAACAAACGCTGCGTCGATTGCATTTCGAGCGACTCGTTTTGTAAGGCATTTAACGTGGCTTGTAGTTCCTTGTTACTGCTATCAGCGATGTCGCGTTGAACGCGCAATTGTGCCAATTGGGTTTGATAGGTTTCTTCTAGATTGTCTAAATTGGTTTTGTAGTCTGATAACTCTACGGCAAAACGGTTTCGCTCTCGATAAGCCCCAAATTCACTGCCAGCGATGGCAGCCACACAGACAACCACTCCGGCAAGCGTCCAGCGCATGGCATGTAAGTTTGGCATAGCGCTCATCGTATAACCCTGGTTTAGGGCAACATGGCCGGGACAATAAGCCCTGCTGTTTCACCCAGACCCAGCATTAAATTCATGTTCTGAATTGCCTGCCCTGCGGCGCCCTTAACCAGGTTGTCCTCTACTGACATAATCACCACAGTATCGCGACCTTGTGGCTGACAAACCGACAGTCGACACATATTGGTTCCGCGCACTGAACGGGTTTCAGGGAAAACACCCGCGGGCAACACATCAACAAACGCCTCGTCTTTGTAGCGTTGTTCAAATAAAGTTTGCAGATCGCCTGGTTTTTTTAGCCGAGCATACAGCGTGGAGTGTATGCCGCGAATCATGGGTAACAAATGCGGGGTGAAAGTTAAGCTTACTGCGTCATTAGTCATGTCGCTTAAGCCTTGTTCAATTTCCGGAAGGTGGCGATGACCCGCAACACCATAGGCCTTAAAATTATCACCGGCTTCTGCCAATAAAGTACCGACGTTTGCACCACGACCCGCACCGGTAACGCCCGACTTTGCATCAGCAATTAATGAGTCAGCGTGGATTAAGTCGTTTTCCAGCAAGGGCATAAAACCAAGCTGGACGGTGGTCGGGTAGCAGCCGGGGTTAGCAACCAATTGCGCATCGGCTATTTGTGAGCGGTTAATTTCAGGTAAGCCGTAAGCGGCCTTTTCAATCCATGGTGCGCTGGCGTGTGACATGCCATACCATTTCTCCCAAACCGCCACATCTTTTATTCTAAAATCGGCTGAGAGATCAACCACTTTTACGCCTTTGTCCAGCAACGCTGGCGCTTGTTGCATGGCTGTGCCATTGGGCGTTGCAAAAAACACCAAGTCACAATCGCTACCGGCTACATCGTCTGGGTCAGCAAAATTCAAGTCGGTAAAGCCGCGTAGATTTGGGAACAAGGCATCTACACGTGTGCCAGCATTGGCGCGAGAACTGATAAAACTGACGTGCAGATCGGTGCGTGGTAACAGCAATCGCAATAACTCTACCCCGGTGTAACCGGAGCCACCAATAATGCCGACCTTAACCATAACGCCTACTCACTGTTCTGTGCCCTGGCAGACATTGCAAATGTCCGCCTTCATCAATTGCCTTACCCCGGACATCTGATAAAAGCTATTACCAGCTTAGCTCATATAAATTGTGTCTTGGAATTGTACAGCTCATAGCTTGGTTGCACAGATCATTCGGGGCAAAGGAATGTGTCCGCACTTTATTAAGCCTTGATTACTCGTATACCCTGATTATTTATGTTTAAGATAAGGCCTCGATTATAAAGACTCAGTTATAAAACCTCATTCAAAGGGACTGGGCGCAAGCATAGGCTGAGGACCAGGCCCACTGGAAATTAAAGCCGCCGAGATGACCGGTGACATCGACTACCTCGCCAATAAAATACAAACCCGGCTGTTTTTTGGCCTGCATGTCTTTGGATGAGAGCTCGTCTGTGTTGACACCACCGAGCGTGACTTCTGCAGTTCGGTAGCCTTCGGTACCTGAGGGCACAATTTGCCAGGCATTCAAACGTTCGCCTAAATTGGACAACTGACTGTTTGGCCAATCTATCAAGGCTTTATCTTTTGATTCTGACCACCAAAGGTTTTCGAATTCGAGTACCACGTTTTTAGGTAAGCATCGTGAGAGTACGGTGCGTGCCAGTGCTTTGGGTTGCTGCTCTTTAGCATCCAGCAACAGCGTTGCAGCACAATCACTGGGCAATAGATTAACCGTGACCACATCACTGGGTTGCCAGTAATTAGAAATTTGCAAAACCACAGGCCCACTGAGCCCTCGGTGCGTGAACAACATGGCCTCTTCAAATGCTTGTTTGCCACTTTGAATAATGGCGGGTATCGCATTGCCGGATAACCGGGTGAACATATCTTTTAGAGCACCCGTAAATGTATAGGGTACAAGGCTGGCCCGAATGGGTAAAACATCCAGACCAAACTGGCGCGCCAGATCATAACCGTAAGGCGTTGGATCCATATAAGGAATAGATAAGCCGCCGGTGGCAACCACAACCGAATCTGCTGTAAACACGCCTTTACTCGTGTTGATCGTATACTGATGTCCGGACGCTTTGTGCTCGGCCTCACTCGTGGTTTTACTTTTGGCCTTACTATCGACTTGGCGATGGGCCTCGTAATTAACCGCACTGATATCACACTGCGTTATCACCTCGACCGAAACTGCCTCGCACTCTTTAACCAACAAGGCGACGATGTCTTTTGCTTTGTCATCGCAAAATAACTGCCCGTGATCACGTTCGTGATAGGCGATGTCGTGCTCGATAACACTGCCGATAAAATCCCAGGCTGTGTATTGACTCAAAGCAGACTTAACAAAGTGCGGATTGCTACAGATAAAATTGTCAGGCTCGACATACAGGTTAGTAAAATTGCATCGCCCGCCACCTGACATAAGAATTTTTCGGCCGATTTTTTTACTGCGCTCTAACACAGCCACACGCCGCCCGCGCAAGCCTGCTTGCCACGCGCACATCATCCCTGCCGCCCCACCGCCGATGACGATGGCATCGTATTGTTTACTCATTAATCTGGACCATTGACGCTTCGATGGTGGAACGTTTAAATCTTGAAGATGGGCGGCAGTTTAAACCATCTTGACTAACGGGCCAGAGCGCAAATTTTTTCAGTGGGATGGGCGGCGCTGGAGGGCAGCGCCGCCATGGTACTTCAGTTTGGGCTATCTGGGGCCAGTGAAGTTACTCAAGTCGTTCCAATTAGCAGTGAAAACACTGGAACCATAGATGTAGTAAACAGAGTCATTAACAATCACTGATCGGTCATCGCCGTAGTAACCAAATTCGGAGTACGCAGGATTACTGGCCGAATTGACCACCATCGCGCCGCGCTGCTCGATACCAGCGTTATCGCCTACGTTAATGTCAAAGCCGTGCAGACCAGTGTAGTTCCATGGATACCAGGCTGATGCATCGGTAACCGGCCGAGGCTCTGCCAGACCAGCAACATCAATTCCAAACGCCACCCTGGTTGGATGCAAGTCAGTTGCTCTTTGCACCGTTATAGCCCGATGATTAAAAAGTGCAGCAGCTTGTGTGCCGGCCTCACCAATCACCATTGATTGAACTTCGGTTGGGTTGTTGGCATCTGCAACATTAAACAATGACAACTTAACACCCTGCACTGCACCAAATTCATTTCCACCAACAGGCACAGCGTCTCTGCCGATGCCTAACAAATAGTCTTCGCCTATCGGTTGCAAGTAATCACTGAAACCTTCAATTTCAAGTTCACCTGCTAACTTGGGGTCCTGGTGATTTTCAAAATCAACAACGTACAGCGGGTCTGTTTGTCTAAAGGTAACAAGGTATGCGCGGTCACCCAAAAAACGTGACGCGTACAGCTGCTCACCTGGCTTACCAATATGTTCTGGATAGTTAGGGTTAGGCAGCTCGGCAATCTTGGTCAAACTATCAGTGCCACTGATATCCAGCACGCTTACTAATATTGGGCTAACAGATTCATTTTGCGTGGCTGAAAAAGTGGCGACCCGGAGATACCCGTCTTTTTCGCTCATGCGAAAAGGTTTGCGTAACGGGTTCCAGCCCAAGTGCCCGCTGACAACACCAGAACCACTGTAATTCAGCTGGTTTCCATCAATCGCAAAACGATGAATGTCAGTATCGACTCTTGGATCGCTAAATTCTTCCGATGAAACTACATCGTTATTATCGACGGGAATACCTTGCTGATTGCTATAGTCCCAACGCGTGGTTGCCAGAAAGATGGACTCAGGCGTTGCGTACAGCGTTTCTGTTGAGCCAAGAAAACACTCGCTGTCTTTTAACTCCAGGGTATCCAAATCAATGACAGCAAGACTAATAATATCTGGCGTGTAATAGTAATCTGCAGATTCAGGTTTAGCAGCGACAAAGCATGCTGCAGGATTAACCAGATCGACCTCTTCGCCAGTATCAAAACCAGGATTTAGTGTGGTGATCTTCGGCAGGGATTCACTTAAATCAGCATTCTCTACAACTTGCTGATATTCCTCTGGCGACATGTTATACGGGTCTGCACCTTGAACAAACGGGTAGTAGCGGCTGGCAAAGTACAGATGCTTACCAATGCGTCGGCTTGAAATAATCTGACCTTGTATGCGCAATGAGTTTTCGATTGTAGTTTGTAATGGGTCGGTCACATTCAGATTGGTGATGGTGCTAACGCTTTGCGAATACGCGTAGGAGTCATTCCAGCCACCATGGTAACCTGCGTAACTTGAACTACTGACAAACACGTTGGTGCCCGAATCTGACTTGTACAAGTACATACCATCGACATACCCATTACCCAGGTTCAGACTAAACTCTGTCAAAGGCTGCGCATCCGGTGCTTCGTTTTGCATGGATAAAATGCGCAGCGTTGCTGTCACATTTTGCTCTGGCACAAGCATTGTAGAGTCAGTTGGTTGTGAGATATCACCGTCGGCCGGAAAATCGGTCGCATCGTCAGTAGCGCCGAAACTGGAGTAGGTATTTTGCAACACGTACAGGAACTTTCCATCTGACTTAACACGATCTTGTTCATCCACACCAGCTTCCTGCACATTGGTTGTGGTGACATCGTCAGGCAATGGTGGTCCACTCGCGGCATCACTACTGCCTGCCGCCGCGCCTGAGTCGTCTGCCGAATCAGCACTTTCAATGGCAGCGACTTGAGTGAACGCGACATCATTATTATAGTTAGCTGATTGCTGAACTAAACCTTCACGCAAGGCATCAAAAAATGCCTCGCTGTTATCCAGGGTATCTAAAGAGCGATTGTTGGCTTGCTGTACGCCCGAACCATCGCCGTTATTGCCAGTGTTGGTGCCGCCGCTGTCGCTTTGGCCTTCACCGTTGTCATTTGATGAGTCGGTTGGTGAACCAGCGTTTCCACTGTCGCTGCACCCGCTCAGCATGACGAGGGACACAAAAGTGGCTATGAGTGTTTTCTGGATCATGTGGTCTCTCCTTTAAGCGATGCGATACATAAAACGCTGCCGCATATTTTGGGATGTTTGTCCCAAGCATACACCTTCAGCGACCAATTTCAAGCTCAAGTTTAAACTAAATTGGGATTATTTGACCAATTTATCAGTTTTCTAAGCAATATCAATAACCTCCAAGATTGGTATTATCACCACACAACTAACAACAACCCAACTACTCAGGAAATATGTAAATGAAATCAGCCAAAGACTACCTCGATCAAGCTAACGAGACGGTTCCCCGTTTAAGCGCCGAAGAGGCCATCGCCCGAGTCAAAGCGGGTAATTCAATCGTTGTTGATGTACGCGATTCTTCGGCCATTACAGAAAGCGGCACCATCGCTGGCGCGGTACGCATTCCACGAGGGTTTATTGAGTTTGCCGCAGATGAGGCCACGCCTTTTCACAACGACGCCATGAAAAAAGACGCCGACATATTGCTGGTCTGTGCCGCAGGAGGCCAGGCTGCACTGGCTGGTAAGACCCTGCAGGACATGGGCTACAAATCTGTTAGCAACATTGGTGGAATCTCGGATTGGAAAGACGCTGGCGGAGACATGGAAAGCTGAGTGCTTGCGCTGGCCTTTGGGCCGGCGCGCCTTTTCTGCCTATGGCGCAAGGTACGCTCCTTACTTTAAAACTATTTCGCCGCTGATCAATGTGCTTGAGCCAAATCGCTGCGAGGTTTTAATAAAAAAACGTAAGCGGGTGGAAAACCACATCGGTACGGTTCATGTCATTGCCATTGCTAATGGCCTGGAGATGGCGATGGGCTTTATGGCTGAAGCGTCTATCCCTAAACACTTGCGCTGGATTCCAAAAGGCATGGAGCTATCGTATCCAAACAAGGCTGCCAGCGATATTGTGTGTCGTGCAACCGTACCGGCTGATGGCTGGCAACCGGGTGATTTAATGGTGAGTGTTGAAGCGCTTGATGAATCAGGTACTGTTGTCGTTGATGGGACGATCAAACTTTGGATAAGCGAGAAGCCGAGTAAGGCTGCGGCTTAGCTCTGCCTAACACCACAGCGCGCACAACTCCCGTTTAGGACGAACAACAGACCAGCCCCGATTGCTGTAAAAACTATATTAAGCGCAGACAGTTTACTATCATCATGCAAGTGTATTTGCAGTCCTTTTTTGTTTTTTCACAAAACAATATGATATGTCATTGGAAACTATCTATTGATTCGATTTGCGTACTAACTACCCCAGGATTGCGATCTCAGTAGTCGCGTTAAAAATATACCCAACATGGTTACATCGGTTGATCGATTGGCCATCACTACAATCCCTGACTTATCGACTGGGTTAATTGCTATGTAACTGACATAACCACCCACTTGACCGTTGTGCCAAATATACTGGCCGTTTCCAAAAAACTTATCGAGAAAGCCTGGTTGCATCCAACCGATACCGGTTCTACCACTGGCCTGAGGCAGGCGCATTGTTTCCAACCGTTTGTTAGCCTCGGTGTCTACTGTCAAACTGGCTTCGATAAAATTCAGCATGTCGTCGACGTTTGAATAAACCGCACCTGCAGCACCCAAAACATCAAAGCGCCAAACGCCCGCTGGCTTTCCTTTCATATCGTACCCTTGCGCTAATAGTGCCTGCGCCTCGGGTGTTAACACTATGCCGCTGGTTTGCATGTTGAACGGGATAAAAATATGCTCCTGAAACAGTTGCTCGAGCGATTGACCACTAATCTTTTCAAGCACATGCCCAAGCAAGCCCACGCCATAATTGGAATAGGCAAACTTACCAGGAGATTTAGTGTCGTCAGCTGTGGCCAGATAGTCCAGTATGTCGCTGACACTGCCATATGTATAAGGGTCGACCATCAGCTTATCTTCACTGCCCGCAAGTTCAACCGCCATCTCACCAAGCGACTTTGGAATTCTTGGCAACCCTGAGGTGTGAGTGGTTAATTGATGGACCGTTATCTTGGCTGTCTTCTCGTTGAGCGTTACAGACTCACCGATTAATTCTTCGAGAGTGGATTCCATGGTGAGCTTGCCGTCATCAACGAACTTTTGCAGCACATAGGCAGTAAAGACTTTGGTGATTGAGCCGATTTGAAAAACCGCATCCGCATTGATCGGTTGTTGCGTCTCTTTACTGGCCACACCATAGAGTCTGGTTTCACGTCGCCCCTCTTTATACAGGCCGACGACGATGGCATGCTCATCTTGATTTTTGAATAAGCTGTTGACCCGCTTATCAACAGATTTCAGTAGATCGTTTTTGTCCGGCACGTGGATTTGTTTACTGACGGCATAATAAGCCGCGCCAGCAACCAACGCTAACACCAATACGATTAATGCAATGACAATTATTTTCACCAGATGCATCCTTTCCAGTTATTTTGCCTACTTACGTTTACTTAGCTTTTTAATAAGCTATTTTGCCAGGCTCTTCGCTCAAATCTCTATCGCAAGCTCTTTTGCTTACTGATGAAGCCGCCTAATTCTCCGGCAAAATATCCGGCAGGAACGTGGTGATTTGCGGAAAGTGCCATAAGATAAACAAACCCACAAGCTGGATAAGCACGAACGGCCAAATACCACGATAAATATCACCCGTCGTCACGTTTGGTGGCGCAACACCGCGCAAATAAAATAAAGCAAAACCAAATGGCGGTGTGATAAACGAGGTTTGCAAGTTAACGGCAATTAAAATGGTGATCCATTCAGGTGGCATCAATACCGGGTCAGCCGCATAGATAACGGGGCCAACGATAGGAATAACAATAAATATTATTTCTATAAAATCGAGTACAAAACCCATTACAAACAACACAGCCATAACGACCAGCAACAACACACGCGGGTCTTCGATAGCGCGCAGCGCTTCTTGAATATAGTGTTCTCCACCGTAGGCTCGAATAGTGAGGCTTAAAAACAGGGAAGCGATTAAAATCATGAACACCATGCTGGTGACTTTGGTTGTTTCCCTCACCACTTGCGACATCACACCTTGCCGGATTAACACAGCACAAGAGAACAACAAACCGAATATGGCTACGTGATAGGCAATAATAGTGACCCAGATGGCAATCTGATTTTCCATCGAAATATCGTCAAGGGTCATGCGTAAATCAAAGTTGCCTCGCATTAATAACATCACGACTATGGCAAACGAGGCCATCGAGATAACGCGAGCAGCCGCTCGGTCTTTGCCCGATAGTCGGGCGGCGGCAAGCATAATGGCACCGGCAGCACCCAATGCTGCTGCAGGGGTTGGACTGGTTATACCACCCAGAATAGAACCCAGCACCGAGACAATTAAAATAACGGGAGGAGAGACAACACGCAGCACTTCGATATTGCTTAATCTGCCAACCGCAGTTTTTACCCCAATAAACGTTAGCACCGCTGGTACGACATATAGCAAGAAGGCTTTGCCCGGTGATTCGCCACCTTTTAACAGCACGACATCAACAAAGAGATAACCCGCTACACCGATAACGCCGATGATCAATGGCGTGACGGAAAATTGCGGTTGGAAGGATGCCGACAGCAGCAGTAAAAAAACGGCAACGACAACAATAAACATGGTGCCATGCGATATCAGGCCAGCATCACTAGCCAGTTCTTGTGAGCTCACTACCCCCATAGAAGTTAGCAGCACCCACGCGGCCACTAATAAAACAATAGGTGCCAGTGCTAATAAAACTAACAATCCCGATCGATGGTTATAGTGGGCAGCAACATCAAATTTACCTTCCTCTGCTGGCGCTAACGCAATAGGTGGCGCAGAATTCGGCTTTAGCAATGCATAACCAAACGCATATAGCCCATACAGGATGGCCAGCACAACGCCGGGGATAAAGGCTGCTTTAAATAGTGTGCCCGTTGATAGCACAGCTGGCTCACCGAGCATTTCTATTACCGATACCCCTAATTCCTGAGCACGATTTTCCTGTCCAATAGAATACATATCACCAACGATAGAGCCGAGTAAAACGATAACAATCGATGGTGGAATAATTTGCCCAAGCGTACCCGAGGTGGCAATAACACCTGTTGCCAGGGATTTTGAATAGCCTGCGCGAAGCATTGTTGGCAAGGCAATCAAACCCATGGTGACCACCGTTGCGCCAACAACCCCGGTGCTTGCCGCTAACAACGTACCCACAATGACAACCGCTATGGCCAGTCCACCAGGCAAACTACCGAAGGTTCTGGCCATGGTAGTGAGTAAGTCTTCGGCTATTCTTGATCGCTCCAATGCAATACCCATTAAAACAAACAGCGGCACAGCCAGTAATACTTCAACGTTACCGCCAAACGCGCGCGTAAATATGCCCTGCGCCCAGGTAGAGAGCGTGGATAACATGGCACCGTCCCAACCTTTTGGTAAGACCGGAACAATTTCTTCGGTGCCGTTGTAGTCAACCAGGGTGTATAGCAAGCCGTTATGACTTAACACCGCAATAACAGCAAAACTCAATAAAGCAGATCCGCCAATGGCAAACGCCACTGGGAACCCGGTCAAAATGCCAAGAAACAGAAAAGAGAAAGAAATGATGAGCGAAATTTCAACGCCGTTTAAACCCAAAAACATGTCAGTCTCTCTTTAGCGCTAAATCAGCGTTGATGTTCTGCGCTGGTGCTTCAGAATCGCTTACATCTGAGCCGTGTACATCAGAGCCGCGTAAGCCAGGTGCAAACCGATTTGCTTCGGACAGGTTTTGCTCTACTGTGTTTTGATACTTTGGATGTGATTCGACATCAGGCTCCAGTAAACCCCACAAATTCCTTAGTAGAAATGCCACAGCCTGAATAAACAACAAAGCGGCAAATACCAGAATGATGGCTTTGAAGGCCCATACCCAGGTGAATTCGGCTGTCCCCGAGGATTCCCATTTAAATCCACGCCAGCTGGCTTTGTCTGAAAATATATTAAGCGGACGTTGCTTGAACGCAGAGTTGGTCGCTATGGGCCACGCAAACCACCAGATGAGAATTGATGTTGGCAGCATGAAAAACACTGAGCCCATAAAATCCATAAACTTTTGTGCTCTATAGCCGAGGTTTCCGTAGATTAAATCGACTCGGACATGCCCACCCTCTATAAACGTATACGCGGATGCAAAAGCGATGAGTATGGCGTTATAAAATTTAAGCTGACCTGACAGCCACTGTAATTCCGAATTTGATAACGGCATACCAAAGGGGGAAAACATCAGTTCATTACCACGAAAAACCTGACCCATGACAATGATGAGCACTTGCTGCAACATGAGCAGTAGAACAAACCAGGATGCGAAATGCCCGATAGTGCGATTGAAACTTTCCAAACCCAACACAGTCGCACGAAGGAGACGACGACTAATCAGACCTAACGCCACTAACAAGATCACAACCGCGATCATCATGTAGAGAAATTCAGGGGATTGTCCTGCCAGCGTGACAGCCGACATTTTTTCCTTCAGCGTTTCCAACTGCCACCATTGATAAATGGTGTAGGGCAATGTAGCCAGATCGATAAAGCCGTGGGCAATACCTTTTAGACCTTCAAGCAGAACGGACAAGGCATTCTCCGCAAGCGCCGAGGTGGCGTCGACTGATAGTAAAGATAACTAACCGTGATACGAAAAAGGCGTACCCACTGATGGGCACACCTTTTACTATTATCGCTTTCTTCTGATCGTACGTTGCAATCGAAGTTACAGCCGTTTTTGCAATCTAAGTTGCAATCTAAGTTGCAATCTAAGTTGCAATCTAAGTTGCAATCGAAGCTGAATCAAAGCGGCGACAACCACATTAGCGATACGCACTTAATTAGCCAAGAACACGATCACGCTGAGCTGTGTAGGCCTTATCAGACAAGCTTGTCCATCGAGAAGACAACTTCATGCTAGCCATAACCGAATCGTGAATCTTGGCGAACAACTCGTCATCCATGTTCTCTTCCAGAACCTCAGATGATGCTTTACCAAACGCGTCCCAAACATCGTCAGGGAATTCGAGGGTATTAACCCCACCTTCAACCAAGCGATCGAGGGCTTGTGCGTTGTTGGCAAGAAACTGGTGCAAGGTATATTGATTAGACTCAGCAGCGGCAATCTCTATTAACTTTTGATGCGAAGGCTTTAAGCCTGCAAAACGATCGGCGTTAACAGCAACGGACAGACCAGCACCAGGCTCATGGAAACCAGACGTGTAGAAAGTTTTAGTAATTTCCTGAAAGCCGGCTTTCTCATCAGCCCAGGGACCAATCCACTCAGTGCCATCCAGAGCACCAGATGCCAGTGCTTGATACACTTCTGAACCAGGAATAGCTTGCACGGATGCGCCAAGCTTACCCAGGGCTTTACCACCCAGACCAGGCATGCGGAATTTCAAGCCTTTAAAATCATCAGCACTGGCGATTTCTTTGCGGAACCAACCACCAGCCTGAGCACCTGTATTACCAGCCAGGAATGACACAAGACCAAATTCTTCGCCGATTTCGCGGTGCAGATCGTGTCCACCCATGTGGTAGTACCAGTTATGCAATTCGGGTGCAGTCATACCAAACGGTACCGCTGTAAAAAAAGCAAATGCAGGGTGTTGTCCAACATAGTAGTAATCGGCTGCGTGGTACATATCAGCCTGACCTGAGGTTACCGCATCGAATTGTCCAAAGCCTGAAACAAGTTCGCCGTTAGCTTTTAAATCGATTTCCAGGGTGCCATCAGAAATGGCATTGACCGAATCTGCAAAACGTTGTGCTGCATCGTGCACACCTGCAAGACCACGGCCCCAGGATGTAACCATGACCAGCTTTTCGCGACCTTGCGCAATGGCTGGAGCACCCGTTATAAGGCCAGTACCAGCAACTGCGGCAACACTAGCGGCGCCTGCACCGCCTTTAAGAAATTTACGTCGTGACATTGTTAAGTCGTCTCCAAATAGTCGTTTTGAGTTTGTATTTATAAGTGTGCAGCTTCAAGCGTGCACTAACAGATTGTCGCTGTTAAACACAATGTACCTCAAACGTGTAATCTGAGTCCACTGTGTAATCTGTGGTAGTAACACAAAATCAGTCGCTTAGCGGCACATACGGCCAAAAGAATTCATGTTGAAGTACGGTTTTAGACTGTGATCTCAGTCACGTTAAAACCGGTATCAGGACATCACTCCAAGAGACACCAGGCAATCCTGCAATTGCTGCTCTTTATAGGGCTTTACCAGATAAGCAGATGCGCCAAGCTCACGTGCTTCATCACGATCAGCTTTGGTGTCGCGCGTGCTGATCATGACAACCGGTACACTATGCTCCGGGTGAGTCACTCTTAAGTGTCTGAGAAAATCAAAACCATTAATACGCGGCATATCGATATCTACCAATAGCACGTCAGGTAATGCATCTGCGACAAGTTCCAGCGCTTCTGCACCATCGCGCGCCATGCTCGGATGTATACCAAAGTTGTGTAGCATTTGTTCAGCCGCTATACGCATGGTTATTGAATCATCGACAATTAACGCCGTTTTGGATATGACTGATTCATTCGCTGCCGACCAGTGCGGCAACGGCAAACTGTTTTCTGAATTTAACAGGCGATTAAAATCGGGAATAAGCACCGGGTTGCCATTGGCCAGAACAGCACCGCCGATATAACGCTTGAGCCCGGATAATTGCGCACCAAGCGGTTGCGCGATTATTTCTCGGTATCCCAACACCTTATCCACAAGCAAAGCGATGTGTTGTTCATGCACGCCAATTAAAACCGCTTGCCGAGCAGCACTGCCTGACTCATTGGTCATTTCTCGATTAAGCACGGCATCGAGCGCACAACAACTGTAATCTTCATTGTCGTACTGAATATCGGCACTCGACATATCTAACTGTTCATCGCTAACCGTATGGATAAAATTGACGGGGATGGCGTAGCACATAGCCTTATGCTCCACCAACACGACTTGATTGATACGAATTTTTTGCGGCAGACGCAAAGTAAATGTGGTGCTTACACCTGGCTGTGTAGTCAATTGCAGACTACCGTCTAAATCGTCGCACGCTTGTTTAACACTGGCTAAACCCAAACCACGGCCTGCGAGCTGGTCGACGTCAGTGTTTGTGGTAAAGCCAGACTCACAAAGCAGTTCGAGCAAGGCATCATCACCTTTTATGGCTTGTTCCTGATTGTTTTTCGTTGCGGCATTGCCCAACTTATCTTTTATTTTGTCGTTGGCATTAACGTCAATACCCGCACCATCATCAGATATAGAAATCAGCAAATCGGTTCCATCGATTTTGGCGTCTACCACAACTTGACCATGCTCTGATTTCCCAGCGGCCACCCGCTCGGCTGGCGACTCGATACCGTGCACAACGGCGTTTCTAACCAAGTGCTCCAACGGTGTGATTATTTTTCTGAACATCGATTTATCGATGGTTAATTCGGCACCGTCTATCACAAGCGCAACGTTTTTGTCTGTCTCTGATGCAGCATCGTTAAGCGTGTGTTGTAAACGAATTTGCGCCTCATCAAATCTGACTAGCTGCGCTCTTATTAGTGTCTGGTGCAACGCTGAAGTTGCGCGTGCTGCGGTTGTGTTCTCAGCTTCCGCATCAAGCAGCGCATCGGCTAACATCCGCCTCGCACTTTCCAGATCAGAAAGCATTTCGCGAATGGCCGAGGCATTGAGTTCGGTTTGCTTGTCGTGGTTTGAGTGTGGCAAGCGTTGCAAGCGCGCGGATGTGTTTTCGATATCTCTGCAAGCTTCTCGCAGATGCAACATCGACTCGCCTAATTTGGCCTGACTGGTGGTCGCCCGTGTGGCCAGCGACAACATATTATCGAATGAGCTTTCCGTTAAGCCCATCGATCGAGCGCCAGGAACCACTACCTGACTTTGATTTAGCGACTCATCGGAAACAGTGACCGTATCGCTCGTTGGTAAAGCAGTATCAAGCTGTTGTCGTTGGACAGCTGAGCGCCCGACCAGCATGATGGTTTGCAGCTCACCCAAACCATTTTGCACTGCGGCATCCAGAGCAACGCCATCTGCGAGTCGCAATTCATCTTCCAGAGCATGCGCTCTGTCAGCCAGTTCGACCTGGCCGGCCATGCGAGCACTGCCCTTTATGGTATGCAGACAACTAAATATGTGCTTAAGTGCGTCGGTGCGTTGATCATCAACAGATAAACGCAGCTCTTCTTCGCGCAGCGTTTCCAGCAGCTCGCGCGCTTCTTCTTCGAAAACGCTTTCAATGGCACCAACTTGTGAACCAAGCGCAAGACCAGCCTTGCGTTCGGGTACCCATGGCTCACATCTGGACACAAAGTCATTGAGCCTGATCATGACGCTGGCGTCGTCGTCCTCAATGGGTCTTTGCGCTTCCATGGCTTCGAGCCGTTCATTTAAAATTTCCAGTAGCTCGCCAATGTACTCAGTTTCAACGCGACTAAACGATTCACCGCTGCGCTGCTTATATAGAGCCGCTTTTTGCAAAGGTTGTGCAATGGCAATAATCGCTTGCGCGTCCACAGTTTGGGCGCTGCCAGTTAAGGTGTGTAAAGCGCGCAACATGTCGCTATCGGGCAATGCAAGCAATGGGTTTATATCTGGCATATTAACGCCAGCTTTCTGAACGTCTCGCAAAAGTGCCGCCCGTTGCGCATCATTCGCAAAAGTTTTTGATGACAGGGCGTCGGCAACCGCTTTCTGTAAATTGAGCATGTGCTGATCGCATTCCCTGAAGAAAACCTGCTTCAGGGTGTTATCAAGCGTCATCACCGGGCCTTCATCGGAAAGATCGGCGGCAGTGACATCCATAGCGCCAGTTGCATCCATAGCAATGGTCGCATCGTGTACAAGACTGCTATCGAGCAATGCTGTCTTGTCATGCTGCTCATGTTGCGTGGCTTCAAAAGCGGTGGTTTCAAACGCGGTGGTGTCTATTTCAGTGGCATCAAACCTTGTGTCTTCCAGCTTGTTTGTTTCAAACCCAGTGACTTCAAATTCAGTGGCTTCGAACCCAGTGGATTCGAAATCAGTGGCTTCAAATTCACTAGCCACAGTTTCAGTGCCCCCGAAATTGCCAGCGTCTATAGCCGTGACTTCGAACTCGGCAGATGCTGTTTCTAACAACGCATCGACCTCATCATCAGTCGTACTGTGCTTCAGGATGCCATGCACGTCCATAGCCAGCGTTAAGTCGTCACTGTCCTCGTCATACAGCTCTGTTTGTGTTGACTCGTTCTGGGTTGAATCGATTTTCACAGACTCATCAAACGCAACACTTTTATCTTGTGCGCTGGCATCATCCAGTCTGCGAACAAGATGCTGCAATCCATCAACCTGATCAGAGCCGCTTTGCATTTGATTAATCAGTTGCGGTAACACAGCGACCGACTCTTCGAGCAAAGCATGCGCATGCAGGGTTTTTACATTTGAATCCAACACCCTGATATTGGCATTGGCTAACTGTGCAAGCTCATTTGCTTTAAATGCCAATGCTTCGCTGGATAACAAATCGTAGGCTGTGATCAATTGCGTTTTTAGCAAAGCCACCTGCACCGAATCATTTGCAAGTTCTGCTCTTTGGTAGTCTGGCGTGCTGGCACTAATGATACTCAGCTGAGTCAGAGCAGTAGTGATAAAACCTTCAGCTTCGGTGTTCAGTGTTTGCTCGGCATCACTTAAGTTGTTGTCAAAAGTGACCAGCTCGTCTGAACTTAAGTTAAGCATGGCTTCTTCGGCTTCAAGCAATAATTGCCCGGCAGCGCCATTAGGTTGCAACACACTATTAAGGTAATAACCCAGCGACACCATCACCGTAGCCAGATCACCACGAGTCGATTGGCTTAACGACTTGTGCTCATGTTGTTTGATGAAGTTTTGCACACCTTTAATAAGAGGGCTGACTTCCGGTAACGGCAATACCTGCAAAGCTGAATTAATGGTGGACAACTTGTCAATGATGTCATCTACACTAGCGGGCGAGTCTGATGCCGGTGTGTTTGACAGTGGTTGAGTGTCTGCCCGGGCGTTGTCTTGCCTAAAAACCACGACAAGGTCTTCCTCAACCGCTAAAAGTTTAAGCTCGGCCTCTGCAAGGCACGCAGCTAAAATAGACTCAAGGTCAGTATGGTTGGATGGGTTAGCCCGCACACGCACCGCATTGAGTTCGGTATCCAAAGCTCGTTCGAGTCGTACCAATGAATCAGCAAGTTGTTCTTTAACCCGCACAACAGTTTCGGGCTCGCTATTATCCAGTTCGACAAATGACTCGTTTATCATTGTCATGTGACGCAATGACTCCTGCGCGCCCAACAGCATGATCGCAGGCTCCAGCTGCGCCAATCGATGACGAACAATTTTATTCTCATCGGCTCTGGCATTACTGTCACTCAGCCAAGTGCGAGCGGCTTCTGTTTCATGCTCGATGGCATCGCGTATTGAGTCGGCCAGTCGATCACCAACACCATCGAACGATACCTGCGAGGGATCGGAGGCCAGGGTTTTGGGTATAAACCGATCAAGACGAAAGCGTCGGCGTAACAACATCGCTTTGGGTGAACTGGCTGTGGACAAAGCCACGTAGTACAGCAAATTGAGGTAAAGGCGCTCGGGCACAGGCCTGGCGAACGCGGCACGGCTCTGCGCTTCGTCAGTTATTGGTAACTTTGTAAAGCCATCAAGCATGCGCTCGATCTGGGCAAACAGTTTTTGCAAAGCGGCGCTGTTATCCAATGCACCTTGCGATACCGACTGACAAATAAACTCTGCACTTTCGAATAATGGCATTAGCGACTTTAGCGCAGTTGGTGCATCACAACTTTTAGCCAGCCTGTCGAAAACCACACTCAGCTCGTTCAGAGATTTGTGCAACTCCTCTTTGTTGGTAAACCATCCAAGCAAACCATTCATTAAGGGTTGTCGAGACGCTTTAACTTGCTCTACAAACAATTTCACTTGCCTGGCGTCGGGAACAGCTTGTTTGGATGTATCGGGCAAATCTATACCGCTGGCTACCACCAGCATTTCAGAGAGCAATTCTTCGGAGCGACACGCCCGGCAGTTATTGATGACCGGCAACAGTGGCAAAGCACTGTCTATCGCGCCTGGCTTTTGCAAATGAGACACATAATCAGCCAATCTGTCACCTGCAAACACAAGGGTATGTGCACAAGCATCAACATCGTCCACGGTATTAGCATCCATGGCCTTTAACAATAAAATGAGCTCAGCGGTTACCAGCTTTGCACCTTGTCTATCCAGCAACTGCAGTGTGTTATGAATATCCTCCACTGCAATAATCAATGCATCAAGCTGGGAAGACTCGGACAGGTATCGCTTAATCAGCTGACGAACTGCCAGACAACTAGTGTGTAAATGCGCCAGCGCCAGCGGAGAAAAATCCGGCGCCTGCCTTGGCCTTCCCTGCAAGCTTAGCTGCAATGCTTCGTCAGGCATGGGTCACCTTGTTGCGTGCCACCTTGGAATCGAGCTTTGATTTTTTATGCTCGTCACTTGAGGAACCGTCTGCAGACTCGCTTTCAAGCCTGCCAGAAAGTGAATTGCGATCTGTTGGGTTTTTGCTTCCGGACCTATTTTTTCCAGACAAGTTTTTTCCAGACAAGTTATTTCCGGGCGGTCTATCTCTTGGCAGTTTAAAATCACTGACACTCGCCCGCAGATCGGCGGTGATCAACTGCAAGTCTTCCAAAGATTTAGCAGAGTCCTGCAACTGCAATGTAGAGTCACGAGTAATATTATTGATCACGCCCATATTCGCAGAGAGCTGTTTAACCACACCCGCCTGGCGAAGAGATTTAGACGCTATATCACTGATTAACCCATTGAGCTCATTTGAAACACGATCAATTTCATGCAAGCTGTTGCTGGCCTGACGCGCAGTTATATGGCCATCATCCAGTTCGCTTACGGTTTTGGACATAGACTTTAAAGTGATCGTGGCATCTTGTTGAATAAGGTCACTCAGATTAGCAATGTCCCGTGTTGCCACACCCAGTGCGTCGGCTAAGTGAGCAATGTCATCACTGAGTTGCAAAACGCTCTCACTATCACCATAATTACCACGAGCCTGTTGATTGGCACCAGTACCATAATTATCACGAGCCTTTTGATTGGCACTAGTACCATAACTTACCTGTGCGGCTGACCGGATAGTGGCGTTGAGTGCTAGTAAATCGGTGCGTTTTACCACCAGCTCTATATCTTTTACCCGATCATTAATAGCAGAAGAAGTTTCAACCAGGCGCTGCATAAGGCGTGTTGTCATCTCGGCTTGATCTCTTATACGCAACAAACCATCTACGTTGGCCTGCACGGCGTCATTACCCGCACGCGCCTGTTGCACTGACAAATCAGCTATGCGTGCAGACTCAACCGCGTGTGCTGAAAGTTGTGCCATGGTATCGCTCATCACATTCAAATAATTCGATGATCGATGAATCTCTCTGGCCTGCACTGAACTGGCTTTGGCTAACTGGTCGGAAGATTCTCGCGTTTCGGCAACCGATGTTTTAACCAAATCTGCTGATGCCGTAACGGCACGAACCAACCTGCGTAACTCATAAACCGCAAAGTTAAACGCATCGGCCACAGCGCCAGTGGATGCCTCACTAACCGTGGCAGTAACACGCAAATCACCTTGCGCTAACGGCGTTATCTCGTCAAGCAATCGCAGAATGGCGCCCTGCTCGTTTCTGGCCTTTCCAGCACTTGCATTCTTTTGGCGATTAAAACTACGCCACATGCCCCACAGCAGCAGTGCAAACAAAGCGGTGCTCAAAGCTGCCAGCACCAAGGCTCGGTTCTGAATTCGGGTGATCTCTGCTCGTTGTTCTCGTAGACGTTCTAAACCACCTTGAAGCACAACAATTTGATTCGGTTTCGCAACCGCCACTTCAGCATTCGCTGGACCGTTTGCATCGATACTTGCAACCGGTGACGCCGTGATAGGGGTAGTTCGAAGCTGTGCGTACCCGGAACGAAGGGTCTCAACCATACTGCGGGCTTCTGGAGTTTTAATATCGCCATCGATAACCGCGAGTTCCAGAATGGATAGCAGATCAGAATACCCATTCCAAAATTCCAGGTCGGGTAACACGCCCTTGTTTGTACCTTGTTTTTTGGCAAGTGCTGCCATAGCTTGTGCATATTGAGCCAAGGATTGAGTGCCACGGCCTTGCTTCAGCCATTTCTCCAGCAGGGACGAATTATCAGCCAGGTTTACGATACCGCCGTTAAAACGTGTTAGCGAAAATGGCGCGTCCGCTGCATCTGCCGGTAAAGCTTTGCCTGCCATTAAACCAGACTCCACAGCCTTCTGTAGTTGCATGGATGTCTGGGCATGTTGCGCACCCAAAGTGTTGGCTTTAAACAAAGAGTAAAGCAGCGCTATAAGTAAGAATGGCAATATGAGTAGTGGCCAGCGTAAGCGCCAATCGGTTTGACTGATATCGACGCTGGCTGGCCAAACACGAGCAAACCAGTCCTTCAGTGTGCCAGGGCTAAATGTATTCAAGCTCATGCCGGTTCACACTTAACGTTTAGAAAACGTGACGACTTCACTAGATGCGCGATATCGACAATACGATATCGCCTCCCAAGATCATTAATAGCAGTATTACGCACCGGCCATTGACCATCGTGCGATGAATCCTCACAAACAGGTGCGTCAGAGGTCTCCGGACCTATTGTTTCTGGTCGATTGCGAGAAACACCATGCACTTCGTCTATCCTGAGCCCGGCAATACCAAGATCACGTGCAACTTCAATAACACGCCCGGTTGATGTACCGCCATTAAGATACAAACCCAAGTCGGTTATGGGTAGCAAGCGTCCTTCAGCAACTGCAACACCAGAAAACCAGTCACTGGTACCTGGCTCTGCGCTGGCAACTAATCCATCATGAAGGCAGTGAATAGAGGCAGACCTTGCGGCCAGTGCCAACCCACCCGCACTGAATAAAATGTGATTAAACGCGCTCATGGGAGGCCAGTGCTGAATTTACACATTTAAGTAAAGCACGCTTTTTAACCGGCTTGACCAAGTAATCAAATGCGCCCTGACGCAATCCCCAAATACGATCGGATTCCTGATCTTTGGTGGACATGATAATGATAGGAATACTTGATGTTGCATCCATGCGACGCAATTCCCGAGTCGCTTGAAATCCGTTTAATCCAGGCATAACAATATCCATTATTATGAGATCTGGATTATGTTGTTGTGCCAGGCTCATGCCCTCTTCGCCCGTACTGGCAACCAATACATCATGGCCGCTTGCACGCAGCAGTGCACCGTAAGCGTGCGCATCGGTTGGGGAGTCTTCAATTAAAAGTATATCTGCCACAAAAAATTATTCGCCTTGACCAGAACTGGTTTCAGTGCCGGCAGTCGTTTTGGCGGCAGCCTTGTTGGTTAAATCGCTGGCTTCGTTTATAGAACTCGTGTTTTTGCTAGTAGAACTCGTATCATCGCTTGTAGAACCCATATCCAAGTGGCTTTGTTTTCTTTGCTGCAGAGCCAGCTTTAAATGCTCAGCCACCGTTTCTGTCATTTGGTTCGCGCTAAACGGTTTTGCCAAATGACCATCTGCACCAGCAACACGCCCTCTGGCCCGATCAAATAATCCGTCTTTACTGGACAACATAACCACTGGAATGTCACGAAAGTCGGCATTGTTCTTAATAAGTGCACAGGTTTGGTAGCCATCCAGACGAGGCATCATAATGTCAACAAATACCATGGCAGGTTTACTCTCCACGACTTTAGCCAGAGCCTCAAATCCGTCACTGGCAGTGACAACGGACAGACCTATATCGGTAAGAAAACCACTGGCAGAACGACGCACAGTTTTACTGTCATCAACAACCAACACCACAGGCCGAGTGGATAATGTATCAATATTGGGCTTTGGCACTGCCATATCCGGTGTTCTCTCTTATAGGTTCAATCGACAAACTCTTTAATCGACTGAGCGTTCAATTGACGCTGTCCGTCAATCGGCGCATTGATAAATCGGCTGTAATGTAATCAAAATATTCCACGGCCCGCAGTGCGGCCGGCTCACTCATGAGATACTAATGGCACACCAATTCGAGTCTACTTCAAACAATGAGTGTATCCCTTGGCATTGTAATGGATCCTATCGAATCCATCGCACCTTATAAAGATACAACGCTGGCCATGATGTTGGCCGCGCAAGAGCGCGGTTGGAGTATTCACATTATTATGCAGGAAGATATCTATTTGCATATGGGTCGTGTACACGCATCTATGCGCAAGGTCAGCGTTTACGACAATAACGATCACTGGTTTGATGCGAACGAAGAAGTCGATGCACCACTGAGCGAGCTTGACATCATATTAATGCGCAAAGACCCGCCATTTAATATGGATTATATTTATACAACTTACCTGCTTGAGCGTGCTGCAGCTGAGGGTGTGCTGGTCAGTAATAGACCAGCTTCTTTACGCGATGTTAATGAAAAGCTCTACACTGCCTGGTTCAGTGAACACTGTCCACCGACGCTGGTCACAGCCAACGCCGCAAGATTAAAACGTTTTGTAATTGAACACGAAGACGCTATCGTTAAACCACTGGACGGCATGGGCGGCGAATCGATCTACCGACTCACTCCCAACGATCCCAACATTAATGTGGTGCTCGAATACATGACCCGCGACGACAAGCGCCAAATTATGGCGCAACGCTATCTTCCCGAAATTGTCGATGGCGACAAACGCGTGCTGGTGGTTAATGGAAAACCGGTATCTCATGCGCTGGCCCGGGTGCCTGCTCAGGGTGAAACCCGAGGTAATCTGGCCGCAGGTGGCCGTGGTGTACCGGTACCGCTGAACGATCACGATAGAAAATTGGCAGAATCCCTCGGACCACACCTGGTCGAAAAAGGCCTGCTTTTCGTTGGCCTGGATATCATCGGAACATCCTTAACCGAAATTAACGTTACCAGCCCGACTTGTGTAAGAGAATTAGATAATCATATAAACGAGCAAAGTAGTCAAGGCTCAGATGGCTACCAACGCGGCATCGCTGACGATTATCTGGACGCGTTAGTTGACGTGCGAGCCACAACTTCCTGATCTACACTCTCGTATGACCATATTTCTACTAAAGCGCACCGAATTGTGTCGATAGACGCGAAGCCAGACATATTAACCATTGCCCTTTTTGGGGCTGCGGCTGCGCACGCCATTTTTATTCTTGGCGTAGATTTTAAGCTGGATCTACAGGAGCTTCGCACCCCCCCACCTCTTGAAGTGATTCTGGTGCAAAAAACCGACAGCGAAAGACCTGAAGAAGCCGATTACCTGGCAGAGTCTGCGCAAGATGGCGGTGGTGAAAATGAAGAATCAACACGTCCTTCCTCGCCATTTACCAGTGACCAGGATCTGGACACCGATGGCATTGCGCCAACAGCGATGCAAGCCAGCTCGCCAGAGAAGTCAGTGGCCGCCGATGATGCTGTTCTGACAACACTGTTTGCTGATCGTGAAATAAATTCTGAAACTGAAGAAAAGGAAGCCGCAGAAGACAGCGAATTAGTTGCCGAGATCAAGGTTGATCATTCGTTCGAGATTGCGCGCTTGCAGGCTGAGATCGATCGTCAACAGGAACAGACAGCCAAGCGCCCCAAGAAAAAGTTTCTGACCGCCCGAACGCACGAAGCCACAAGCGCTAAATACATGTATCGGTGGGTTGAGAAAGTTGAGCGTATTGGTAACCTGAACTACCCCGATGCTGTGCGCCGCAATCGCCTTGCAGGGGCTGTGGTGATGACGGTCGGTATACTGAAAAATGGTGCAATAGAAAGTATTATTATTGAAGAATCATCCGGTCAACGTATCCTTGACGATGCCGCCAAGCGTATCGTTCAATTGGCCAGCCCGTTTGAGCCATTGGTTGGTAAGCTGGGAGAAGAAACCGATATTTTGTATATCACTCGTACCTGGGATTTCCAGAGCTCAAACTCAATTATCAGCTATTGACCTACATTGTGTGACTGGGGCTTGCTGTAACCTCCGATATGGGTGACACTAAACTCACTCGTTGCTAACACGCGAAACTGTGTGAATCTAACCCATCATTTTTTATTGTCGATGCCGCAAATGCTGGATAGCCGGTTCGAGCAATCATTGATCTATATTCTTGAGCACGACTTCGAGGGTGCCTGGGGTGTGGTGATTAATCAAGCCACCAACATGACCTTGCAGCAGATCTTTACCCAACTCGATATTGCGAGCAGCAATGATGCTATTGCAGATCAAATTATTTTAAACGGTGGCCCGGTCGATACCCAGCACGGCCTGGTATTGCATCGCCCCGAAATCAGTTTTGAATCCACGCGACATTTTGATGGCGGTGTATCACTGTCGAGCTCACGCGATGTGCTCGAAGCGCTCGCCTCCGGTGGAGAGCCAGAAGAGCATCTGGTGCTTTTGGGTCACGCCGGTTGGGGACCCGGTCAGCTTGAAGAAGAAATCACTGACAACGCCTGGCTGACTTGTGAAGCTGATACGCACATTATTTTCAACACACCAATGGCTCAAATGCGCACCGCAGCAGCCGGGCTACTGGGTGTCGACTTAGCGTTAATGGTTGGCCAAACGGGTCACGCCTGACGCTTTCCTGACATTGCAAAACGACAGACCCATTCCTGCTGGCGACTACCTGTGCTTCGACTACGGTAGCAAACGAATTGGTGTGGCCATAGGCAATAGCTTGATCGGCACAGCTCGACCAATGAAAGTGGTCGACAATCACAGCGGCACCCCCGACTGGCAATCCATCGACCAATGCATGGAAGAGTGGACGCCCAAAGCTCTGGTCGTTGGTATTCCACTCACCGCAGAAGGTGAGAAACAGGACATGACTCACCACGCCAGTGGGTTCGCCAGACGCTTAAAAAAACGTTACGACGTTCCCGTTTTTGATGCGGATGAGCGATTTAGCTCGATTGAAGCACAACAAGAACTGCAAAAGATGCGCGCCAGAGGCCAGCGCGGCAAGACACAGCATGCCGATGTCGATAAACTAGCGGCCGCGCTAATCCTTGAACACTGGTTTAGCGAGCATCTTTAAAGTCGCACCATTGCGCCAAAACGAATGACAAAATTTAGTTCTGATGAAGTAACAGGCTGGCTTAACCAAATGCAGGATCAACTGCAAAGCCTCGCTGTTGCCGACGATCCGTTTTTCATGATCGGCATCAGAACCGGTGGTGTCGATGTTGGTCGCCATCTGCACACAGCTCTTGGTCTTCAAGAACCACTGGGTGAACTTAATATTTCCTTTTATCGTGACGATTTCAGCACCGTCGGTTTGCACCCGGTTGTTGGCCCATCACAGGTGCCTGTGAGTGTCGAGGGAAGACATATCGTACTGGTTGATGATGTATTAAGCACGGGTCGCACTGTTCGAGCGGCGATGAATGAAATATTTGATTTTGGCAGACCGTCGCGAATTACTTTAGCTGTGCTGGTACAGCGCGCAGGACACGAGCTGCCTATTCGCGCCGATATCATTGGGCACTCTGTCGACATACCTGATAACGAACAAGTATCACTGCACGCCCAGTCGATGACGGTGAGTGTCGGGCACAAAGTGAAATGACCTGTCCGTTTGCCAAGCAACAGCCAGAGAGGCACACAAATCAATGAGAAGGTCTGATCCGCAATTTAATCAGTTCCGTAAATTGCACCATTTTCTTTCCATTGATGGCTTGGACAAAGCAACACTGACTCATATTCTTGATACTGCTGAAGGCTTTACCAGCGTCAACGACAAATCGATTAAAAACGTACCACTGCTTCGTGGTAAAACCGTTGCCAATCTTTTTTTTGAAAACAGCACACGCACACGAACCGCCTTTGAACTTGCCGCAAAAAGACTCTCGGCCGATATTCTCAATATAGATTTGGTCAGCTCTTCGACCAAAAAAGGCGAGTCATTACTGGACACTTTACGCGTTCTGGAATCGTTGCAAAGCGATATGTTTGTCGTGCGTCACAGCGACTCCGGCGCCGCTGACTTTATTGCCCGACACGTCGCACCCACAATCAACGTTGTTAATGGTGGTGACGGACAACACGCACACCCGACCCAGGCCATGCTCGATATGTTTACTATCCGGCGTCACAAAGGCGCGTTCGAGAACTTAACTGTTGTCATTATTGGAGACATTAAGCACTCACGGGTCGCCCGCTCTGGCATTGCTGCACTGGTCGCTTTGGGTGCGAAAGAAATTCGGGTTGTCGGGCCTCAAACACTGATGCCTGCCGATGTCGAGTCTCTTGGTGTCAAGTTTTATCGCGACATAGACAAAGCCTTGATCGATGCTGATGTTGTGATGGGATTGCGACTGCAAAATGAGCGCATGACCAGTGCCACCATTCCCAGTACGGGCGAATTTTTTAAAACCTATGGCATAACACCCGAACGAATGCGGCTGGCTAAACCTGATGCCATAGTCATGCACCCTGGCCCCACCAATCGCGGTGTAGAAATTGAAGCCAGCGTTGCTGATGGAGAGCAATCAGTTATTTTGCAACAAGTGACTTATGGAATCGCTGTGCGCATGGCTGTGATGTCGATCATCATGGGCCATGGTGAAGAGGTAAGAGAGGCGGAGATGAACCAGGCATGACACATCTGCGCATAGACAACGCCCGGGTTATTGACCCAGCTAACAAGCTGGATGAACAACGCACATTGTTTATTAGCGACGGTGTGTTTGTAGATCAATTTGATCGTGATCAGTGCGATGACGATGCGCAGGTTATCGATGCCAGAGGACTCATAGCGTGCCCTGGCTTTATCGATATGTATGCGCGTTTGCGCGAGCCGGGCTTCACTCGCAAAGGCACCATTGCATCTGAAAGTACTGCTGCACTGAAAGCCGGATTTACTACCGTGTTTTGTGCACCCGATACACACCCGGTGATTGATTCTTCAGCCACTGTCGAACTGATAAAACAAAAAGCAGTTGCAGCCAACGGCGCTCGGGTATCACCTATTGCTGCTTTCACTGCAGGCCTGGAAGGTAAATTACTCAGCGAATTAGCCACACTCTATAACGCCGGATGTTTGATTGCCGGGCATGCTGATCACCCTGTTACCGATACCGGCGTGTTGCTGAGCACAATGGAATACGCATCAAGTTTTAATATTCCATTAATGATACGACCCTTGGACCCTGCTATTGCCAGCGGTGGTTGTGCGCACGATGGTGCAATTGCAACGCGACTTGGTTTACCGGGCATTCCAGTTGCTGCTGAAACCGTGGCGCTTGCTCGCTTAATCGAACTGTGTACCAGCACAGGATGTCATTTGCATATTTCAAGGTTAAGCTCGGCTCGCGCTATTGAGCTTTTGCGAAGTGCAAAAAAGAAAGGTTTACCTATCACCGCTGATGTGGGTATCCATCATTTGTATTTTACTGACGAGCAAATTAAGCACTACGACGCCAACTATCATTCAGCTGTACCATTTCGATCGGTTGATGACAGGGCCGCGTTGCGGGACGCGTTGCGTGACGGCACACTCGATGCCATCTGTTCTGATCATGCGCCACACGATAATGACGCAAAGCTGGCACCCTTCCCCAGTAGTGCCACAGGCTTATCCGCCTTTGATGCTTTCGCACCGTTACTGTTTGGCTTACCTGATTTATTGGATATGCCATTGATTGATGTGATTGGCAAAGTCACTTGCGAACCGGCTGCCATTGTTGCACCAAAAGAAGTTGTACCAAACAATGACAAACTCGCAGCGATTCAAACAGGCCTGCTTGATGCACGCTCGTACAGTTTGGCCGTAGGCAGCCAGGCCGATTTAGTTTTAATTGATCCGCAGGCGCACGCAAATCTCAGTACTGAGAACATGCTTAGCCTTGGTAAAAATTCGCCTCTGGCAGGTGTGACGTCGTTGACCGAAATTACTGGTGAAGATGTTGCTTTACGTGGGCAAGTGATACATAGCATTATTGCTGGGAGCTTGAGAGTCTGAGCACACAAACAGGGCTGAGAACTAAACGCGGGCTGATCTTGATATTGGCGTTTGTACTTGAATCGTGAAAGGACCCGGGCTCGCGTTGAAATTGGCTATCGTGTTCAATCTGTAGTAATTTGTTGCAGAGTCTTTGCAAGACTGAACTCTGTAATGGTTATTTATCAATCGCCCATTTTTCAATGAGGTTTTTTGATATTTAGCTCCTTAGTTTCTTTAATACTCGTATTAATACGGGAGAGCAAAATGCATATCATGCGCAGCTTTGCAAGATTTACTCTTATTGTTGGCTGTCTATTGCAGCTAGCGTGCAGTGTGCAGGTTCAACCCAAATTCTCGGCAGAATTGACCCCGTTTTATGGTACGTACAAGGGTAGTACACCTAGTGTCATCAAGGGCGAGATGTCAGAGCGAGAGCTAGCCGTCACGATCAAGCCTTGGGAGGGTAAAGGCTTCACCATCGAATGGACCACTGTTATTTATCGAGCAAATGGTGAAAAAAGAATTGTCGCACCATCGATAAATTTTAATAGCTCGCCGCGACCCGGGATTTACGCATCCTCGATGACGACAGATATTTTTGGAAATACTGTTCCGAACAATCCTTTAGGCAAGAACATGCAGCCCTACGTCTGGGCCGCGCTCGAAAACAAAACCCTGACTGTCAGAGCACTGTATATCCTGGAAACTGGCGGTTATGAGTTGCACGTTTACAGCAGAACCTTACAAGATGATGGGCTGGCGCTAGAGTTTGAACGAATTAACAATGGCGAAAAAATGACTGAGACTTCGGCCATACTCAAACGTGTAGAGCCTTGAAAGCGCACGGAGCCGCTAGTTTACGATATTTCTAGTCTGCCTGGTCCTCAAAAATTTCCTCTATCGTCAAACCAAATAGCCTGGCAACCTTAAAAGCCAGCGGTAAACTGGGGTCAAATTTGCCTGTCTCTATGGCATTAACGGTTTGTCGAGAAACTTCCAGCTCGGCCGCTAATGCCGCTTGAGTCCATTCATGTTCAGCACGTAGTACTTTAAGAGACAATGTAAAGCTAACTTCACATTCAGAGATAGCTAATATCAAGTGTGCTTTACCATTAGATATAATATGGGATGCTGCCGAATACACTCATGCCCAGCACAGACGAAAGTGCGCGACCTGTTGAACCCATCGTTAATATAAGTATTAGGAGGGGTGCGACAATTCGAAGGAATGCGGTGATAGCTGCTGGAGAATTACTCTGACAGCACAGAATTACTCAGTTGCTCCAGAAACTTTGCAGCAGCCACCGATAAGTGCCGACCTTTTAGCTGACCAAGTTTCAAAACACCTTCTGGAACGTCTCGAGTATCAACTGGTCGATGAACTAATCCTGAACCTGAACCTGCCTGCCCTGCTTGCAAACCAGCTTGCGAACCAGCTCGGGAATCGACTGGCAAGTCGGATGACCCCGATGCCGAATCGGAAGGCAAACCCGATGGCATGGTGAATGAAACAAGTTCATCGTGCGAGAGAACCCGCCTTAAAAAATAGAAATTATCAGACTCTATAGCCACGTTCATTGACACCGATGATCGCGCCGCTGCCTTCTCTAATAAATGTCTAACGCCATTACTTCTGGTGGGCAAGGCTAAGGGCCATGCAAAGCAATCACGTAATCGGACACTTTCTTTCTTGGCTAATGGGTGAGACGCAGCAAATTGCGCGTGCAATTGCTGCGGCACAGAACAAACAGTTTGAAAATCCGAATTAGTATCAGGTTCGAACACGATCGCAATGTCTGCATCAAAGGATTTTAAATCGGTAACAGCGGTGTATCTTGTGCACACGCGAATAGAGAAAGTTACCGCCGGATGTAAAGCTCTGTATTTTTCTATTTCAGCTGGCAACAAGGACACCATAGGTGCTTGACTACAGGCAATAGACACATGACCTCTGCGCTCACCTTGCAAGTCTTTAATCTGAGACTTAACACGTTCCATGTCAGCCATTTGCGAACGAAAATGCTGCACTAAAAGCTCACCAGCAGAATTTAATCTCACACCATTAGGCACTCGATCGAATACCGGAACGCCAAGATCTTCTTCCATGGCTATGATGCGTCGGTTCAATGCACTTGATGTGATAGACAGTTGTTCCGCAGCTTTTCGAATCGACCCAACACGCGCTACGGTGTTCAGATAATGCATAGGTAGTTGATGTCGAATCTAAAAACTCCTGGTGCTGCGTTTAATGAAGCACGGCTGTGCGCAATGAGCAGAATACAATTTCGGCTGGGCATTATAGTCTATTCGTGAACTTATATAATCACTTAAACGACTATGCTTAACTTTCAATTTATAAATAAAAAAACACGCGCATTAAAAAAGCGCACAACCCTGCTGCTTGCACTTTCATTGTGCGTTTCCACTGCAGTGACAGCCGAAACCGTCCCGTTGGACCTGGAAAAAGATGAACTGAAACTCGGTTTTATAAAGTTAACCGATATGGCGCCGTTGGCCATTGCCTACGAGAAAGGTTATTTTGAAGAAGAAGGTTTGTTTGTCACCTTAGAGCCACAAGCCAATTGGAAGGTTTTGTTAGATGGGGTCATCACTGGTGACCTGGATGGGGCGCACATGCTCGCAGGTCAGCCTTTAGCCGCCACCATAGGCTTTGGTACAGAAGCACATATCGTTACACCTTTTTCAATGGACTTGAATGGAAATGGCATCACTGTATCGAATGAAATTTGGGAAGAAATGAAACCCAATATTCCTCAAGATGATGCTGGCAAGCCTATTCACCCGATTAGCGCCAGTGCACTTAAGCCGATTGTTGAGCGGTACAAAGATGAGGGCAAACCATTCAATATGGGCATGGTATTCCCTGTATCGACACACAACTATGAACTACGCTACTGGCTAGCAGCTGGTGGCATACACCCGGGTCTCTATTCAGCAGATGATATTACCGGGCAGATTGATGCTGACGTTTTACTCTCTGTTACACCACCTCCTCAAATGCCTTCAACACTGGAGGCCGGCACCATCCTTGGCTATTGCGTTGGCGAGCCCTGGAATCAACAAGCAGTGGCCAAGGGAATTGGTGTTCCGGTTATAACCGATTACCAGATATGGAAAAACAATCCAGAAAAAGTATTTGGTCTTAGCAAAAAATTCACTGAAGAAAATCCTAATACCACACTGGCGATGACCAAGGCGTTGATTAGAGCCGCAATATGGTTAGACGAAAATGACAACGCTAATCGAGCAGAAGCGGTTGAAATTTTATCGCGCTCTGAGTACGTGGGAGCGGATGAAGAAGTTATCGGTGCATCAATGACAGGCACATTCGAATTTGAAAAAGGTGATGTCAGATCAATACCAGATTTCAATGTCTTTTTCAGATACTTCGCTACTTACCCGTATTACTCTGATGCGGTGTGGTACTTGACGCAAATGCGCAGATGGGGACAAATCACTGAAGACAAGGATGATCAATGGTATGCAGACACAGCCAGAAAAGTGTACCTGCCACAGATCTACATGGAAGCTGCAAATCTGTTAATTGAAGAGGGGTTTGCCACTACCACTGACTTCCCTGGTGACACCGATGGCTACAAGCCGGCCACCAACGAATTTATTGATGGCGTTTCTTATGACGGAAGCAAGCCGAACGAATACCTTAAGTCAATGACTATTGGAAATAAAGCTGAAGCGCTGTAGTTCATTTATACAGCGCAATACGTAACCGATATAAACGATTTAAAGCCAAGGTAATTTACTATGTCAACTGCTAACGCGATACCCGGTCAGCACCAGAGCAAACCGCGTCTGCTTAATATTAATTTTGGCACCGTGGAGCGCTCACTTGACCTGATCGGCATGGGTTGGTTAGCCCCACTGTGCAGGTTAATCGCCATGCATAACCCGGCAGCCCAATTGGCGGAACTAAAACACAAGCTGTTGTTCCCGCTATTGGGAATCAGTTTCTTCCTGGGTACCTGGGCTGTGCTGGCGCCTAAAGTGAATACATCACTGGGTGTCATTCCAGGGCCAGCTCAGGTATGGGAGCAAGTGGGCAAACTTGCTGAAGATCACCAACGCGAAAAAGCAAAAGCAGCTGCATTTTATGAGCGTCAAGAGGCACGAAATGCAAAGCTTATTAGTGCTGGGGACGCAGACAAAGTTAAGCAACGCACTTACACCGGAAAGCCTACATTTATTAATCAGGTGTGGACCTCGCTCACCACGGTTGCTCTGGGTTTTATTCTGGCAACCATAATGGCAATTCCTCTGGGCATAGCCAGTGGACTATCTAAATCGGTACAAAGTGCAATCAATCCGTTAATCCAAATATTTAAACCGGTCTCGCCATTGGCATGGCTTCCTATAGTGACTATGGTTGTATCCGCTTTGTACATTAACCCAACGGATCTGTTACCAAAATCGGTATTGATATCGGCCATAACGGTCACCTTGTGTTCGTTATGGCCAACGCTGATCAATACAGCGATGGGGGTTTCATCCGTGGACAGCGACCTGATCAATGTCAGTCGCGTGCTTAAGCTCTCAACACGTCAATCGATTACCAAGGTGGTTCTGCCCTCTGCTATGCCCTACATTTTTACCGGGCTAAGGCTTTCACTTGGTGTGGGCTGGATGGTACTCATCGCCGCAGAGATGCTGGCACAAAACCCGGGGTTGGGTAAGTTTGTGTGGGACGAATTTCAAAACGGTTCATCAGACTCACTGGCCAAAATTATGTTGGCGGTACTCGTGATTGGCCTGCTGGGATTTCTCCTTGATCGAGTTATGTATGCGTTGCAAACAGCAGCAACATTTACCAGTAATCGATAAGGATATAGTGATGATTGCTTTAGAAGTCAGTGATCTGACAAAATCGTATGGTAGTGGTGACAACCAGGTACATGTGCTCAATGGCATCAACCTTAGAGTGCAGACAGGTGAGTTTGTTGCCATTGTAGGGTTCTCGGGCTCTGGTAAAACAACATTAATTTCTGCAATGGCGGGTTTACTGGACAGTGATAGCGGCGGTGTATTGTTTCGTAACAAAGAGCTGACCGAGCCCGATACCGATATCGGTGTTGTCTTCCAGTCCTACTCTCTTATGCCTTGGTTAACCGTTCAAGCCAATGTTGCCTTAGCGGTTAATGCCACCCAGGTATCGTTATCAAAATCGGAGCGCAATGCACAGATCGACCATTACATTGATATGGTTGGATTAAGCCATGCCCGCACACGCCGTCCATCAGAACTCTCTGGAGGAATGCGACAGCGAGTATCACTTGCCCGTGCGTTGGCCAGTAAGCCTGATGTGTTGTTGCTGGATGAACCGCTCTCAGCACTTGACGCTCTCACCCGCTCTCGACTACAGGACGAGTTAGCCGCTATATGCGAAAAAGAGCAATGCACTATCGTATTGATCACCAATGATGTAGATGAAGCAATACTGTTAGCAGATCGGGTTATACCCATGACACCTGGTCCAAATGCTATGTTGACTGAAGACTTTCTTATTGACTTCGACCGACCCCGAAATCGTAGTCTGATTAACAATAACGAAAAGTTCATTCAACTGCGCGCTGACATTATCAAACGTTTGATGCGCATGAACGATGCTACTCATAGCCAAACCGATGTCGCCCAGGCACCGCCCACCGTTGTGCCTATCACCTTTGGAGGTGGAAAACCCAAGGCTGTAGTTGATGCCTCAAAATCGATTAAAGACAAAGGCTTTCTGCAGTTTAGCCAAACAGAAAAAACCTACCCCACCCCGGAAGGTCCTTTGACGGTTGTAGATGATTTTAATTTAAATTTGAAAAAGGGTGAATTTATAACGCTTATCGGACACTCGGGTTGTGGAAAGTCAACGGTGTTATCGATGACTGCAGGATTAAACGACATCAGCAAAGGAGCGATTGTTCTTGACGGTAAACATATAACGTCAACGGGACCAGATCGTGCGGTTGTTTTTCAATCACCCTCGCTTATGCCATGGCTAACAGCTTATGAGAACGTGGCGCTCGGTGTACACAATGTGTACCCGAAAGCCAGCAAAGCTGAACGTCACGATGTTATTTGCTATTACTTGTCCAAAGTCGGTTTGGCTGACTCTATGCACCGACTGGCCAGCGAACTTTCTAACGGTATGCGCCAACGAGTAGGAATAGCGCGCGCATTTGCACTGTCTCCCAAATTATTGTTACTCGATGAGCCCTTCGGCATGCTCGACAGTGTGACTCGATGGGAGCTTCAAGATGTGTTAATGGAAGTGTGGGAGCGAACAAAGGTCACTACAATTTGCGTAACTCACGATGTAGACGAGGCCATACTGTTAGGTGATCGTGTGGTGATGATGTCTAACGGTCCGCGTGCCAATGTTGGCAACATCATGAACGTTAATCTTGACAGACCTCGCTCCAGAGACGCGCTGCTTTCTCATCCTGACTACTATGCGTACAGAGAAGAATTACTCGATTTTCTGGAAGCCTATGAGGGTGGCGCAAACCCAGAACCTGAAAAGCTTGCAGCCATTACACGCAAACGCGAAGAGCGCATTGCGCTGAACAAAGCACAAACTGGAAACGCGGTAATGAATGGTCACATGCAAGAGAAAGTGGTATGAGCGCACAAGAACAACTGGTCGTCATTGGTAACGGCATGGCACCTGGCAGGATGCTGGAGCATTTAACCAAGCAAGATAAATCGCGCTACAAGATAACCATTTACAATGCTGAACCCAGGGTCAACTACAATCGTCTTATGCTCTCTCCTGTTTTATCAGGCGATAAAACCTATGCCGATATCATTACTCACGATGATGACTGGTATGAACAGAATGGTATAACGTTGCATAAAAATACACCCGTTAACCATATAGACTCAGCCGGAAAAACAATTACTGCAGCCTGCGGTAAAACCCAATCCTACGATAAATTAGTTATCGCCACGGGCTCATCGCCTATCATGATTCCATTGCCAGGACACACGCTGCCCGGGGTTAAGGTCTATCGCGATTTAGACGATGTAGAAGCCATGCTCGAATGCGCAAAGTCTGGTGGTAAAGCCATTGTTATCGGCGGTGGCTTACTCGGACTGGAAGCGGCTGATGGGCTACAGCAACAGGGAATGAGCGTTACCGTTGTTCATTTGGCCGAACATCTCATGGAGAAGCAATTAGATAAGCCTGCTGCTTTTTTACTTGAAAAAGCCATGGCCGCAAAAGGTATTAAGATTCTAACGAGCTCCAATACCAAAGAGATTAATGGCGAAAACACGGTTACGGGTGTGACGCTGGAAGATGGCACACACTTACCCGCTGAGTTGGTTGTTATGGCTGTCGGTATTCGACCATCGACGGCTCTGGCAACCGATGCCGGACTCAGCGTTAATCGTGGCATTCTGGTTAACGATCAAATGCGTACATCTGAAGAGTCTATCTATGCATTGGGTGAATGTGTTGAACACAGAGACGTCTGCTACGGTCTTGTTGCACCGCTATACGATATGGCAAAAGTGCTGGCAAGCGCGTTAACTGACCAGGATAGTGCCTACAACGGTGCTGTGCTTTCGACTAAATTAAAAGTGTCCGGTGTGGATTTGTTTTCCGCCGGCGACTTCACCGGTGACCACGACGCAGAAGAGCTGGTCATGCGAGATGCAACAGCTGGTGTTTACCGTCGCTTGATTCTACGCAATAACACTATCATTGGTATTGTGCTGTATGGGGACACAAGCGATAGTGCCTGGTACTTGGATTTGCTAAAGCAGCAACAGGACGTCAATGAGTTTCGCGCCACCTTGTTGTTTGGTCAGGCTTACCAGGGAGAGCCTGGTGCGGACCCCACGGCAGCCGTTGCAGCATTAGCAGATAGCGCAGAAATCTGTGGCTGCAACGGCATCTGTAAATCAACTATTGTCGAATCAATACAAGCTGGACAGCACACGCTGGATGCGGTTCGGGCATGCACTAAAGCGTCGTCTTCATGTGGCACCTGCACAGGGCTGGTGGAACAATTGCTCAGCCTGGAATTAGGCGACAACTTTAAACGCCAGGCTGTCACCCCTGTTTGTCCATGCACAGATCTAGGGCATGCCGACGTCCGGCGTTTAATCAAAGCAGACAACTTAATAACCATAGATGAGGTTATGCAGGCGCTCGAATGGCGGACTTCTTGTGGCTGCGCAAAATGTCGTCCAGCGCTTAACTACTATCTGATTTGCGAATGGCCCATCGACTATGCAGACGATTACCAATCACGTTTCATTAACGAACGAGTCCATGCCAATATTCAGAACGATGGCACGTTTTCAGTGGTACCACGCATGTGGGGTGGTGTCACCAGTGCTGCCGAGCTGCGCGCCATTGCTGATGTTGTAGATAAATATGATATCCCGACAGTTAAAGTTACTGGTGGGCAACGCATCGATATGCTGGGCGTTAAAAAAGATGAGTTACCGGCTGTATGGCATGATTTAGGTAAAGCCGGCTTTGTGTCCGGACATGCGTACGCCAAAGGTTTGCGCACAGTAAAAACATGCGTCGGAAAACAGTGGTGTCGTTTTGGTACTCAAGACTCAACAGCATTAGGTATTCGGCTAGAGAAGTATCTTTGGGGCTCGTGGACGCCGGCCAAAGTAAAATTGGCCGTGTCGGGCTGCCCCAGAAACTGCGCAGAGGCGACCTGTAAAGACATTGGCGTCATTTGTGTGGACTCCGGTTTCGAGATACATTTTGCTGGTGCTGCGGGGCTTGACATCAAAGGCACTGAAGTACTAGGACACGTGAACAACGAAGACGACGTAGTGTTAAAAGTATCTGCGCTGATGCAAATGTATCGTGAACAAGGATTTTATCTTGAGCGTATTTATAAATGGGCAAGACGAATCGGGCTGGACGAAATTCGTTCTCAAATAATGGATAACGCAGACAGCTGCAATACCTATGCAACGCGTTTTACAGCATCACAAAAAGTAGCCCAACACGACCCGTGGGCTCAGAGATCAGAGCAAAAAGTCCACGCTCATGAATTTTCCAAACCCACCATTAAACTGGTTGAAGCCACCGCATGAATAGATCAGAACAGTTTTGGGTGCGATTATGCAGCATCGATGAAATACCAAAACGCGGCGCAATACGGGTAGAGCTGGATCAGAAGCAAGTGGCCATTTTTAAAACGGCCGACGACTCTATCTATGTACTCGATGATGCATGCCCGCATAAAGGCGGACCGTTGAGTGATGGCATTGTGCATGATAATTGTGTGACCTGTCCTTTGCACAACTGGGTTATTTCGCTGGAAGACGGGTGCGCCACAGGCGCTGACAAAGGTCGCACCACTCGCTACAAAGTTTTGCTGAAAAACGGGGATGTGCACGTAAAACCACAACTGACCGTTTGGTTATCCCAAGCCTGATTTTCAAAAAAGGTGATCACGCTACCGCCCATACTGGCGCTCAAAGATTCATCCACTTGCACAACCTGTCCTTATTGTGGTGTCGGCTGCGGAGTCAAAACGACGACCGATAAATCTGGCGCTACAACGATCGAAGGTGATACCAGTCACCCGGCAAATTTTGGCAAACTATGCTCAAAAGGCTATGCACTGGCCGACACCTTAACTGAAGACAATCGGCTTCTCTCACCTCGCATTAACGGCTCTGATGTTTCCTGGCACGATGCCACAAACCTGATCGCAACAAAATTCAAAGAAACTATTGATGAATACGGGGCAGAATCCGTCGCGTTTTATGTTTCTGGTCAACTGCTGACCGAAGACTACTACGTTGTCAATAAATTTGTTAAGGGTTATTTAGGCACCGCTAATGTCGATACAAACTCAAGGCTGTGTATGGCATCGAGCGTAGCCGGACATAAACGCGCTTTTGGCAGCGACACAGTCCCTGGTTGCTACAGTGATTTGGAAAACGCCAACTTAATTGTGTTGGTTGGTTCAAACTTGGCGTGGTGCCATCCGGTATTATTTCAGCGAATCGAATCTGCCAGAAAACGTAACCCTGCTCTAAAGCTTATTGCCATAGACCCGCGGCAAACAGCAACAACCGACCTTTGCGATACGCATCTGAAAATAAACCCCGGTGGCGAAAGCGATGCGGTACTTTTTAATGGTTTGCTTAACTATTTGGTATTAAATAATGCGCTAAACAAGCAATGGATTATTGAACACACAGATAATTTTCATGACGCTGTAATAGCCAGTGCGGATTGGACACTGGAAAACGTTTCTAATTTTACAGGCCTTTCTCCCGAGCAACTAGAGACTTTCTACGCGCAGTTCATGCAAACCGAAAAAGTGGTGACAGTTTATAGCCAAGGTGTTAATCAGTCGCATCGCGGCACAGACACGGTAAACAGCATTATCAATGTGCACCTGGCCACTGGACGAATTGGTAAAAAAGGGGCTGGTCCGTTATCCATAACGGGTCAACCCAATGCCATGGGAGGTCGAGAGGTAGGTGGGCTTGCCAATATGCTCACCTGTCATATGGATTTAGAAAATGCAGAACACAGAGAACTCGTACAGTGCTATTGGCAATCTCCAAAAATTGCAAACGAACCCGGATTAAAAGCAGTCGATCTGTTTGACGCGATAGATTCTGGAAAAATTAAGGCCTTATGGGTCATGGCCACAAATCCTGCCGACAGCATGCCAAAGGCTAACGTCGTGTCTCGTGCTTTAACCAATTGCGATTTCACTGTTGTGTCTGAAGTACACGAGCAAACAGACACGTCTATGCTTGCTACTGTGCAGCTGCCAGCCAGAGCCTGGTCTGAGAAGAATGGCACAGTGACCAATAGCGAACGCAGAATATCAAGACAACGAGCGTTTAAAACCGCACCCAATCTAGCAAGACCGGATTGGAGGGCTGTGTGCGAGGTGGCCAAAGCCATGGGATATGAGTCGGCATTCACTTACCAACATGCCAGCGAAATATTCCGCGAGTATGCAGGTTTGTCAGGTTTTGAAAATGCGGGCAGTCGAGACTTTGATATAAGCCTGCATGCCGATATAACGTTGCCGCAATACGACAACCTACAACCATTCCAGTGGCCCGCCACGTCAAAAAGACCCGGTGGCACCGAACGCATATTTACTGACGGCGTCTTTCACACCGAGAACAAAAAAGCCCGGTTTATCCCAATCAAAGCCAACGACCAGCACGCAACAACTTGCCATCCAGCAACCGAAAGACGCAAAGTAAAGGGTGATAGCTTTGAGCCCTATATCCACTGTATGTTGAACACGGGCCGTATCCGGGACCAGTGGCACACCATGACTCGCACAGGCAGTAGCGCTCGATTAGCCGCACACGTGGGCGAGCCGTTTGTAGAAATTAATTCAGCAGATGCAGCATCCACTGGTATTAAAGATGCGACTATCGCGCAACTGTCAAACGAACTAGGGTCAATTCAACTGCGGGCCGTCGTTACCGATAGAGTTGAAAAAGGCTGCGTATTTGTTCCGATGCATTGGACAAACCAGTTTGCATCGAACGCTCGAGTCAATTCAATTATTCATGCCAAAACCGATCCTGTCTCAGGGCAACCTGCGCTAAAAAACCAACTAACAACCGTACGGCCCTACTCTGCTAAAACTTATGCTTTTTTACTGACTAAAGAAAAACCGACCGAATGTTATTTTGATTATTGGGCGTGTGCTCCGCTGGAAAACGGATGGAAAACGGAAATCGCATCAAACCTCTCATCTAAACAGCTTATGGCGATAATTGAAGCACGAGCAGAAGCGCTAACGGGCATCAGCCACACCAATCGCTACAGCGATCAACATCAAAACGACTTGCGTGCGTGCTGGTTTAACAATCGTTCCCTGGAACTTGCCGTGTTTATACAAGCAGAGCCTGTAAAAATATCCCGACAAGCCACAGCATCCCTGCTAACACACGAATTCACCAGCAACACTGAATGTGTTGCCGCGCTGTCAGGGTTGGGACTATTAGACGTTCCAGACACTGGCGCTACCATCTGTAGCTGCATGAATGTGGGCAGTAAAACGATTCAGTCAGCTATAGCGAATGGGTGCGACAGTGTCGATTCGATAGGTACCGCATGTCAGGCTGGCACGCAATGCGGGTCGTGTCGTTCCGATTTAAAGAGACTACTATCGCAATCTGCGTTACACGCTGTACGCTCGGAACACATGAGCTCGGAAGACATAAACCCGGAAGACAGGCGCTGCCTGGTGTAGGTCTGACCTTACCTCTGAGCCTGCTGCATTAACTCACGATAATGGCGTCGACACTTGGAGTCGTAGCGCTCATTACCACCAATCTCCACTTGCTCTCCGGCAGCAATAGCACGTCCGTTTTCATCGAGCCGTACAGTCATCGTGGCTTTGCGTCCACAGGTACACACAGTTTTTAATTCAAATAACTTATCAGCAATGGCTAACAACCGAGCAGAGCCTGGAAAAAGCTCACCCTGAAAGTCGGTTCGAATACCGTAGCAAAGTGCGGGTAAATTACGAGTATCGACCAGCTCGGCCAGTTGATCAACTTGTGCGGCTGTTAAAAATTGGGCCTCATCAACCAACAAACAGGCAAGCTTTTGATCGGGCATGCTGGCGTCTACTTGCTCAATAAAATTGGTGGTGTCATCAAACACGATGGCTTCTGCTGACAGCCCAATTCTGGATTTAATAATACCTTTACCAAACCTGTCATCAATGGCTGCGGTGAACAACATCACTTCCATGCCCTGCTCACGGTAGTTGTGAGCAGACTGTAGCAAAGAGGTTGATTTTCCCGCATTCATTGCGGAGTAATAAAAGTAAAGTTGGGCCACGACGCGACGTTTTCAATTGCTGATTGAACGCAAATCCTAACATGCAGATGGATTTAAGGCTTGGAGGGACTAATCCAATAACCTTAATCTACTTAAAGCTGCTCATGCCATTCTATCGGCGTAGCTTGTTCCAACCCACGTGCTGGCCCGTGGTCTTGTAAGTATTGGTTTATAGCAGTTTGAATTTCTTTTTCACCGCGTTCAGAAAACTCAACTACCTCGATGTACCGCTTGATATCGGCTGGCAATACATAAACAAGATTAGCACTGAGCGCACTGGGGGCCGTACCTGGCGCTGGTTTTTCCACCACTTCAAGCACATCATGCTTGGCATTAAAGCGAACACTGCTCCGCATGTTCATCTCTGACTCAGCAATACGCTTTAAGCTGCAAGCAATGGTTTGTCCACTTTGTTGGTGAGCTTGCAGCAGATCGGAATAGAAGTCTTGCGGTACAAGGTAATCACTGGCGGTAAGTAGAAATGAATTTTTAAACCAGGCTGGTTTGGCCTTGAGCGCAATTAATGTCGCGTCAGCTGTGCCAGATAGTTTTTTTTGATCGACGCAATGTATAGCGCCCGTTGGAAAAAAAGACTGTTGTTGCGCGTATGCCTCTATTTGCTCACCAAGATAATGAGTTACTAACACCACCCTCTCTATTCCCGCTCGGCTCAAGGAATCGAACACAAAATCGAGAGTGGGTTTGCCAGATACCGGCAACAAAGGCTTCGGGGTGGTATCGGTGTGCGGCTTCAAACGTTTGCCACGCCCGGCGCACAACACAATGGCTTGCGTTATGGAAGAACTTAAAGAAGAGCCTTTTGATGTGCTTACAGAATTACTATCCGATTTTCCTACGAACTTATCCATAACTTTAAGCAAAAGAATTTTCTGAGACAGAATGCAAGCGGACATTTTTCTCTGCAACGCCGATAAATGTTTTTGCCACACCTCTTTTTTCTGGGTAGCGGGCAAGAAACGCATCCAGCACATCTGTTTTTACTTTTTCAACACCTTCTTTTTTCACCAGCATAATTAAACAACCACCATAACCACCGCCACTAAAGCGACTGCCGTATACATCTGCTTGCGTCAAAGCAATGTTACGCAGTTCAACCATGGGATCGCTACCACATTCGTAATTGACTACAGAGCTTTGACAGGACTGATTCATTAGCTTACCGAACAACGACCAATCACCATCGGCCCATGCTTTTGCACCTTTGGATACTCTGTCCATTTCACCAAACACATGCATTGCACGGCGTCCTAAATGAGATGGTAGCGTTTCAATATTTTTTTCCAGGCGGTTTTCGAGTCTCACTTCGCCCAAGAAACCAGCATTAGAGTCTAATAGGGATGCAGCTTCTCGGCATTCTCTGACGCGATCGTTAAACCCGGAAGAAACCAACTCACGATCAAAACCCGAGTAGCACAACACCCATGACACCTCATCTATGTTGTCAGGGTTTTTTATGTAAGTGGCGCTTACTGACTCCATGTGCAACAACGATAAGGCATGCTCTCTGCCTAGCACGATAGACATTTGATCCTGCAAGCCATTGTTTAAACCCATGTGCTCATTTTCAACTTTTCTTACCAGCTCGATTTGTTCGGCCGTGGACAGCGTCAGCTGATTCACACTGGCAAGGGCTGCGAGATAAGACAGAATTACCGATGCCGAAGAGCTTAGGCCTGCACCTAAAAGCGAGCCGTAAACCAGCCCGGAAAAACCTTTTACTTGCGGTAGAAAGGACAAGAAGCTGGCAGCTGATGCCATTGCATAGCGTGCCCAGTTTTGATCACTGGCGGTTGTACCGATATCAAATGCCACAGCCTTATCAGCAGAGTCACCAGAATCACAATGCAAAACTATACGTGGTGTATCCAGAGGATAGAATGCGAATATGGTGTATTGATCAATAGTCCTGGCAAGCACCGCCCCACCCTGATGATCTATATGAGCGCCTAAGGGATTAAATCGATACGGGGAAACAACAACGCTGGGCTCATCCTCGCGACCAAACAACCTTTTGACTTTGTCGATTGCATAAGCAACAAGATGGTCGAGATCATTTTCTGATGTTGCTTGTGTTGTTGGATCAGTTGCATCCATCTTTGGTGTGTGACTCTTTATGATGACTTGTTTGTTTTACTTTTATTAGTGTTTTTGTTGCTTACTTTACTGTTAACGGTGTTTGTCAAACGAGTTGTCGCGTAAATATTTCTTAAGCTGCTTTCTTCTTCACTTCTGGATTGAGTTCGACGTTTCCCTGAACTGACCAGTCCCGTGTAGAACCAGACCATCTTGATGGGTTGATGACTCTAGCTGATTCATATAATCCGCTTCTATCCATCAGAATTTGTTTGTCTTCACCTTGATGGCGCTGGTTCGGTGTAACAAACTTAATGGCGCTGTGGCGATGCTCCAGGTTATACCAGTTAACAAAAATACCTACCCAGACGCGAGCATCTTCTATCGTACTAAAGCCTTCTGAGGGCCATAGTGGGCAGTATTTTAACGTTCTGAACAAAGACTCAGAATAAGGGTTGTCATTGCTCACTCGTGGTCGACTGCGGGAACCCACTACGCCTAGCTCATACATTTTTGATAACATTGTCTGGCACTTCATCGGCGCTCCATTATCTGAATGAAGAACCAGCTTAACGCCACTGCATTTTTCAACCAATACAGAACGTTGCAAAAGGCTGGATGCGTATTCACCACTTTCAATGTCATACACTTCCGCACCGACGATTTTTCGGCTGAAGATATCAACAATCAAATACAGAAAAAAGTGCATTCCCTTTATCCGTGTCGGAAGATAGGAAATATCCCACGACCAAAGTTGGTTTGGCTTTGATGCGGTGTAACTTCGTGGTTTGCCTACACTGTTTTTG
>ENA-ORXR01000649-ORXR01000649.1-marine-metagenome-genome-assembly--contig:-NODE-649-length-44146-cov-5.307359_pt1 | contig 44146 bp, 41 predicted proteins | sample MGYA00237866_ERZ511479 | MGnify/ENA metagenome assembly ERZ511479
AGTTAAGAAGAGCCAATTTTCCGAGATCTGGAAATCGATCTACCATGATGCAGCAAGCCAGGTTCTCGCTGTCCCTGCTGGCAAAGATCTCCGCGTCTCGGATACGGAGTTACTTCCAGAAGCCGAGCTTCTGGTCTCCAAGCTCTGCAGCCTGCTCCACGAAATCGCAATTCCATGGTTTTTATCGGAATCTTCCTGTGCCCCTCTCTTTGAACGGGTAGACCAACCGATCAAAGACCGAATGCACCACCATCCGAACGCTCTCCCCTCACAAAAAGAAAACTACCACAACTGGCTCGAAGCTTGGCGGTCTCATCAGGAGACCAAAGAATTCGAACAGTGGCTCATCGACAACGGTGCCTTGAACTACGAAAAGGAGGAGGCTCCTAAGGCCGATTCTTCTCTGACCACCAGTGGGAAATCTGGAGACGATGTAGGGGCGCTCTTAACAGAACTCGAGACCCTGTTTACCAGCCCCGAAGACAGTTCAAAGAGAAGTTCCAGCGGTCTATCTGGGCTAACCATATCGGGCCTTAATACTTCCAAATCTCTGGCCATGTCGGCTGCTGGCAAAGAGCCATCCATGCCCGCGAACACCGACTTAAAACGCGGCACTATCTTAGCTTTCACGATTCCGCAAGATCCGCTTTTCGGAACGCGCTACGCCGTTGTGACCGGAGACTCCAGAGAGGATGGGCACCTGCCCATTATGGGCTTCTCCCCCTTCGCCTACCCTGCAACAGATACGGAATTCATCACGCATCACACCGACACGACCTTGGCAGTCCTACAACTCTGGAACCTTCGCTGGGTCACGCCCACTGAACTGCAGCGAGCCACCGCCTTAAAACCGATCAGCACGGAGCTTCTCGACGAAGCTTTGTCTGCTCGCGCTGCCATCCAAGGAGGAGGCACCACGGAATTCGGCCAAAGAACTGGCGTTCCCAGCCCGTCACCAGAAGATCGACGGAGTAACTATCTAGACGAGGAAGCTGACCTTTGGGAAACAATCCTAACCTTCGCCCCTCTGCCTTAGAGGTTTCAGTTGGATGAATTGACGGAAGTGAATAAGGACGAACAGGCCAGAGCAATATCCCTAGAGGAGGCCGTGGATCTCCACGGCGGCACGCTTTACGGCTATCTCCTCGGCCTGACCAATGATCCACAGGATGCGGCCGAATTGTCGCAGCAACTCTGGCTCAAGGTCTTCGAAAAATTCGATGTGGAAAAGTTCAGCCACCTTCCTCTTCTCTACAAAACCGCCAAGAACCTGTTCATTGACGATTGGCGGAAAAAGAAGACTCGGTCGTTTGTAGTCGCGACTGAGGAACAGCCGGAGATCCCGGTTCTTCCAGCAGTTGAAGAAGTCGCCAGTCCTGAAGAAGAACAGCGACTCTGGAATCGCTTCTGGGAGAACTTCCCGGGGGTCAATCTAAGCAACGAGCAAAAATCGGTCTTCTGGCTGTGCTAACGGAAGGGCCACACGATCCGCGAGGCACCCCTCACCGGTCGCCCTCCAGCGGAAAATCCTGGGGGTCTGGGGGCTAGCCCCCAGCCACCCTCGCACCGCTCTTTCAGCGGTTGGCTACGACGCCACTCTCAATCAGTTCAAGGGCATCATCATGGGCAATGAGCGCACTGTGCAGAGCTTCGTCTCGACCGCCAACACAGCCTTGCAGATGTTCAACTCGCCGGACATCGCCGCCCTGATGTCCCGGAGTGATTTCTCCTTCGGCCAACTTCGAAAGAAGAAGACTACCCTCTTCCTCTCCGTCCCATCAGAGCGAATTCAGCAATAAAGGTTCATCATGAATCTGCTATACGTCGATCTCTTCAACGAGATGATGCGCGAGCTTCCGCGCGACGCCAAACGTGGCGGCAAGCCGTTCCTCCCCGTCTACTGCCTCATGGATGAGTTCGGCCACACCTCCATTCCCAATTTCGCTACCGTAGCCACCACCATCCGGAAATACGACGTCAGCCTATCCGTCGTCCTACAGAACTTTTCCCAACTGGTCGCCGCCTACGGCCCCCGCGAAGCCCAGACCATTATCGAGGGAGGAATGACCACCCGGCTCTTTTACCCAGGTCTTCCCAACGAGACCGCCCGACTCGTCGAACAGCTCCTCGGACGCGAGGTCGTCAAAGAGCGCCGTATGGACGGGAGCGTCCATCGCCGCGAGCACAACCTCCTCAACGCCGACCGCATCCGCACCCTAGCCGAAGACCAAGCCATCCTCGTCACCGGCAACCGCGAACCCCTCCTCCTCGACACCCAACCCTGCTTCCGCAACCGAAGCTCAAACGCCTCATGGACATCCCGTGTCCTGAGATCTCGGTGCCTAGGAAGCTGCCGAAGTTTGAGAGAGTGCCGTTAGGGTAGATCCGCTGTTGCCAGAAGTCCCTGACTGCGCATCCTTCCTGAACCTCCATGTCGAACTTTTTTGACGAACCCATCCTCAACAATCCCTATGAGTATCCGAACGAGCATTGGGAACTCGTGGATGGTGCGCCCACGAACAAAGTCGAGTCGTTCCGGCGCCCCTGTTCCTACATCACCCCCATCCCGAAGAGCAAGAAGCGCAAGAAGGATGAGGAGCAGCCCGAACTTCTCGATCAGAAGGTGTCCGTCGATGGAGTCGACTACGATGTTACCGATTCGATCAACCGTGTCCGAACCCAGGTAGACACCTGGCGCAAGCTCCCGGAAGGGATGTGGGGAGTCACCCCGACCACCGCTCGCCTGCTCCGACATTGGCGGAAGATGCAGAAGGACTCCTCAGTGGAGATCCGTCCGTTCTTCTGCCAGCTCGAGGCCGTGGAGACCGCGATTTGGCTCGCCGAGGTGGCACCCAGGGACAAGAAGAAGTTCGACTACCGAAAATACCTGGTCGGGGCGAATGCCGAGCCGAACCCCGAGCTGTTCCGGATCGCCCTGAAGCTCGCCACCGGTGCTGGAAAAACCATGGTCATGGCCATGCTCATCGCTTGGCAGACAGCGAACTGGGTGCGCGCTTCCGGCAGCAAGAAATACACCCGAGCCTTCCTAATCGTCGCGCCAGGGATCACCATCCGCGACCGCCTCCGCGTCCTCTTGCCGAACGATGCCGAGAGTTACTACCGCGAACGGGACATCCTCCCCAACGACCTCCTCCGCGACATGGAGAAGGCCAAGGTCGTCATCACGAACTACCACGCGTTCCAGCCCCGCAAAAAGATCGAGGTATCCCCTGGCACGAAGCGCGTCATCGAGGGGCGAGACGGGAAGATGGATCTCATGGAGACCGAGGGCGAGATGGTCCGGCGCGTCATCGGTGACCTCATGGGCGAGAAGATCATCGCCATCAACGACGAGGCCCATCATTGCTACCGCATGAAGCAGGGCGAGGACGCCGTGGATGTGGTGGACGACCTCACCGGCGACGAGAAGGCCGCAGCGAAGGACGAGAACCGCTACGCCCGCATGTGGATCAGCGGGCTCGAGGCCATCCAGCGAAAGGTCGGTATCCTCACCGTCTACGACCTCTCCGCCACCCCGTTTTTCCTCCGCGGCTCCGGCTATCAGGAAGGCACACTCTTCCCCTGGACGATGAGCGACTTCTCGCTCATGGACGCGATCGAGTCCGGCATCGTCAAACTCCCCCGCGTCCCCATCGCCGACAACACCACCGGCTCCGGCGATATGCCCAAGTATCGCGACCTCTGGGAGCACATCCGCAAGGACATGCCCAAGGGCAAGGGCGGCAAACCAGCTGACCCCGAGCGCCTTCCCCAGCTCCTCTACAGTGGCCTGAACGCGCTCTACGGCCACTACAAGGACACCTTTGAGCTCTGGCAGAAGGCAGGCATGAAGACCGACCCTGTCTTCATCGTCGTCTGCGCGAATGTGAAATCGTCAAAGGCCGTCTACGACTGGATCTCCGGATACGAGACCGAAGGCCCGGACGCGACGATCACCCCGAAGGCCGGACAGCTTCCCCTTTTCTCGAACTTCGACGAGAACGGCATCCGACGGCCCAGACCACGCACCCTTCTGATCGACTCCCAGCAGCTCGAGGCTGGCGGCGATCTCGACAAGTCCTTTCGCGATGTCTACGCGTCCGAACTCGACCGCTTCAAACGCGACGAGGCCGAGCGCCATGGCGCGGCCTCCGCCGAGATCGACTTCTCCGACAGCGAGATTCTCCGCGAGATGATGAACACTGTCGGCGAACCCGGTCGGCTCGGTGCCGATATCCGCTGCGTCGTCTCCGTCTCGATGCTCACCGAGGGTTGGGACGCGAACCACGTCACCCACATCATGGGCGTCCGTGCCTTCGGTACCCAGCTCCTCTGCGAGCAGGTCGTCGGTCGTGGCCTCCGCCGCGTCAGCTATGCGCCGGTCGAGGGCGACGAGAAAGGCCGCTTTCCCGTCGAGTATGCAGACATCCTCGGCATCCCCTTCGACTTCACGGCGAACTCGAAGGGCGGCCCGCCTCAGCCCCCGCCAGAGCAGACGCATATCAAGGCGGTGCGCCCCGAGCGCGACGACTGCGAGATCACCTTCCCACGTGTCGAGGGCTACCGCGTCGAGTTCCCGGACGAGAAACTCCAGGCGAAGTTCGATGACGACTCTACCCTCAGCGTGACCCCGGACGACATCGGCCCGACCCGCAGCCTGCAGTCCGGAATCGTCGGCGAGCAGCAGGAGCTGACCCAGGACTGGCTCGGGGACGAGCGGCTCTCCACCGTCAGTTGGGCAATCGCCAAGCACCTGCTCTACCGCGACTTCAAGGACGAGTATGGCCAGCCGAAGATGCACCTCATGATGGATCTGCGGCGCATCTGCCGGGAATGGATCGACGACCACCTCGACTGCGTCGGCAATGTCCAGCCAGCCCAGATCCTGAACTCTTCCGATCTGGAGAAGGCCTGCGACAAAATCCGCACAGCCATCACCTTCGCCGGACTGGAGAAAGGCGACCGGCCCGTCGTGGCCATCATCGATCCCTACAACCCGGTCGGCTCAACTGCAGCCGTGAACTTCCGCACTTCGAAGCAGACCCTCTGGGATCCCGACCCGACTCGCTGCCACCTGAACCACATCGTCTGCGACTCCGACTGGGAGCGCCAGTTCTGCCGGGCCGTCGAGCAGCACCCAAGGGTGCTACACTATGCGAAGAACTCCGGTCTTGGCTTCGAGGTGCCCTACCGATCCGGCGGCGAGAGCCATCTCTATCGACCCGACTTCCTCGTCGTCATCGACCTGGGCGATGAACCGGGCGAGGGAGAACCCGGGGACCTCCTGAACCTCATCATCGAGGTCAAGGGCTTCCGCCGCGAGAACGAGAAGGACAAGCAGAACGCCATGCGCCACTTCTGGATCCCCGGTATCAACCGTCTCCAGACCTACGGCCAATGGGCCTTCGCCGAGTTCTCGAACCCCTACGGCATGGACAGCGAACTCGAAGGGCTCATCGACAAGGCCGTCGCCGAGATGATCGAAGGGGCGGTCAACAATCAGAGCGATGGGTAGGGAGGGACGTCCCGGCCCTCCGTTGCGGCAAGCCAGGCTGAACCCAATCCAATCATCTTGAAATCAACGATTTACGAGATTTTATCCATTCGCAGTCTCTGCCAAGCCGGAGTTCCTATGAGTTCTTAAAGCCTTTAAAGGTTTAATTTAATAGCAATCGCAACTATTTAAAAATAGTGCGCATTTTTTAAATAGCGAAGCGCCCAATTTAAATTCCGATGATCTCGTTCAAGCCCGGCCAATGGCTCCAGCAGGAGGAATACAGGAGCTTCTCTCCGACGCCGATTGATCGTGCCTGGGTCATCGACGCCCCGGAGGTGATCGATGCGATGAGCCGCGCCGACCGCGAGTTGGGGCGGCTGGACATGTTCTCCCGCTACATCCCGGATCTCGACCTCTTCGTGCGCATGCACGTGACGAAGGAGGCCACCGGTTCCTCGAAGATCGAGGACACCTGTACGGAGATCGAGGAGGCCGTCCTGCCCGAGGAGGAGGTGGCGGAGGAGCGGCGCGACGACTGGCAGGAGGTGCAGAACTATATCCGTGCCATGGGGGATGCCGTCGATGGGCTGCGCGACCTCCCGTTCTCGAACCGCCTCCTGCGCGATGCGCATGCCACGCTACTCTCCGGCGTCAGGGGCCAGCACAAGATGCCGGGCGAATTCCGAACCAGCCAGAACTGGATCGGTGGCTCGAATCCCGGGAATGCCCGCTTCGTGCCACCGCACCCGGAAGAGGTTCCGGAGCTCATGTCCGATCTGGAGCGCTTCGCTCACAACCGCACCATTCAGGTGCCTCCGCTGCTCCGGGCCGGCATCCTTCACTACCAGTTCGAAACCATCCACCCCTTCCTGGACGGCAATGGGCGAATCGGCCGCCTGATGATCCCGCTCCTCCTCATCTCCGAGGGGATTCTGAAGGCCCCCGTCCTTTACCTGTCCCACTTCCTCGAGCAGAACCGGGACGTCTACTACGAGCGGCTCACCGCCGTCCGCGAGAAGGGCGACCTCCGGGCCTGGCTGCACTTCTTCCTCGACGGCGTGGCGGAGACAGCCTCGTCCGGCGTCGAGACGTTCGACCAGATCCTCCGGTTCAAGACCCACTGGGAGGCCCAGATCCTCGCCTGGCCGCGCCACTCTACCCACGGTGCATCCCTTCTGGCCCATCTGTTCACCAGCCCCTGGGTCAATGCCGCCATCGTCGCCGAGGTCACCGGCGCGAGCATGCCTACTGCCTATCGCATCATCGAATGTTTCGCCGATGCCGGCCTGCTGCGCGAGATGACCGGTGCCCAGCGCGGCCGCACCTATCTCTTCGAGCCCTACATCGACCTCTTCCGCTAGACCTTTCTAGCTTCTCAATTCTCCATTCCGACTCCGAATTCTCCCATGGCCAAGAAAGCCTCCTCCAAGAAGAAAAAAGCCGTCGCCCACTACGGCCATGACGACGCCACGCGGAAGAATATCCCGTCGGCCGAGGTCCAGATGAACGTCCGCGACGAAGTCCGTGAGGCCGTGCAGGTCGCCTACGACCGGCGCGATCCCGACCTGGATCCCCAACTTGTCTGGCGCGGCAAGGACGACGGCCCGCTCGATGTCTCCGCCCCGCCGCTCTACATCCAGGAGAAGGTCCACCCGAAGGCCCTGATCGACGAGCTGCTGCGCGAGAGCCGCACCCGTGCCGGGATCGAGGACGAGGGCTACCACGCCGCCGACCTGTTCTCCGACTTCAACGGCCTGCCCGAGGAGGCCAAGTCCACCGACTACTACCGCCACGACGGCCACTGGAGCAACCGCATGATCCTCGGCGACGCCCTCCAGGTCATGGCCTCCCTCGCCGAACGCGAGGGCCTCCGCGGGAAGGTCCAGTGCATCTACATCGACCCGCCCTACGGCATCAAGTTCAACTCCAACTTCCAGTGGTCGACCACCTCCCGCGACGTCAAAGACGGCAAGGCTGAACACCTCACCCGAGAACCCGAACAGGTCCGCGCCTTCCGCGATACCTGGAAGGACGGCATCCACTCCTACCTCAGCTACCTGCGGGATAGGCTGATCGTCGCGAGAGACCTGCTGACCGAGTCAGGGTCGGTGTTCGTGCAGATCGGGGACGAGAATGTGCACCGGGTCAGGGCGGTGATGGATGAGGTGTTTGGGGAAGAGAACTGTGTCACGGAGATTTCTCTTGTGAAGACGGCAGCTCAAACTTCTCAGTACCTCCCGGCGGTAAATGACTACTTACTCTGGTACGCGAAAGATCGATCGCGTGTGAAATACCGCCCGCTTCTGCGCAACAAGTCTTTTGGCGTCGATGGCGCCGAACGCTACTCGCGAGGCATTACCCTTTCTGGGGAAACATGTTCGTTGGGAAAAGAGATTACGCGGGGAATCAAACCGCTTCCTAAGGAACTCCGCGCCTACAGCAAGAGCGATCTTACCTCCCAGCGGCAGGGAAGATCAACCGGCCCTGATTCCGCGATGGGATTCGAGTTCCGCTTTCAAGGCAACCAATTCCGCCCTTCAGGGTCGCGCGGATGGTCGACAACGGTTAGTGGCTTAGAGCGGCTGGTAAAAGCCGCAAGAGTCGAGAAGATGGGTAAAAATATAACGTACAGGAGAATGCTAAATGACTTCTCGGCATACCCTCTCTCAAACAACTGGGACAACGTGGCAGGAGTTATGAATCGCTCCGATCCGAAAGTCTATGTCGTTCAGACTTCAACGTCTGCAGTCGCCCGCTGCCTCCTTATGACCACCGACCCGGGCGATCTCGTCCTCGACCCGACCTGCGGCTCTGGAACCACCGCCTTCGTCGCCGAGCAGTGGGGACGGCGTTGGATCACCTGCGACACCTCCCGCGTCGCCCTGGCCCTCGCCCGCGCCCGGATCATGGGCGCACGCTACCCGTTCTACCTCCTCGCCGACAGCCGGGAGGGCCAGCAACAAGAGGCGAAGGTCACCCGCACCGCCCCTTCCGAGCAGCCCGCCCACGGCAACCTGCGCCAGGGCTTTGTCTATGAGCGCGTCCCCCACATCACCCTCAAGTCGATCGCCAACAACGCCGAGATCGACGTCATCTACGACGACTTCCAGACTCGCCTGGAACCATTGCGAGAAAAGCTGAACGCGGCCTTGAAGGAATCCTGGGAAGAGTGGGAGATCCCGCGCGAGACCGACGAATCCTGGCCGTCCGAGGTGCAAGAATTGCACGCCGCCTGGTGGGAGCAGCGCATCGCCCGCCAGAAAGAGATCGATGCCTCCATCGCTGCCAAGGCCGACAGCGAGTACCTCTACGATCGGCCCTACGAGGACAAGACAAAAGTCCGGGTCGCCGGCCCTTTCACCGTCGAATCCGCCTCCCCCCACCGCATGCTCGCCGTCGGTGCCGACGACGAACTCATCGACACCTGGGACCGCGTCGCCGAGGAGGGAGATTCCGCCTACGGCGGCAAGCACCAGGACTTCGCTAGCGTCATCCTGGAGAATCTCCGCACCGCCGGCGTGCAGCAGTCGCAGAAGGAGGATCGGATCACCTTCGACAGCGTCGCCCCCATCGTCGGCGAGTGGGTCTGCGCCGAGGGCCGCTACACCGAGGGCGAGTCCGACGACGGCCCCGTCCGCCGCGCCGGCATCTTCATCGGCCCGGAGTTCGGCACCGTCGCCCGCCCCGACCTCGTCCGCGCCGCCCGCGAGTGCGGGGACATGGGCTTCGACCTCCTCATCGCCTGCGGCTTCAACTTCGACGCCCACAGCACCGAGTTCGAGAAACTCGGCGCCCTCCCCGTTCTCAAGGCCCGGATGAACGCCGACCTCCACATGGCCACCGACCTGAAGAACACCGGCAAGGGCAACCTTTTCGTCGTCTTCGGAGAACCCGATATCGCCATCGAGGAGACCGACGATGGCAACTTCCAGGTCCGCCTCCACGGCGTCGATGTCTTCAAGCCCACCACCGGCAAGGTCGAGTCCAGCGACGCCAAGGACATCGCCTGCTGGATGATCGACACCGACTACAACGAGGAGAGCTTCTTCGTCCGCCACGCCTACTTCCTCGGCCAGAACGATCCCTACAAGGCCCTCAAGACCACCCTCAAGGCCGAGATTGACGAGGAAGCCTGGTCCAGTCTCAACCGCGACCTCTCCCGCGCCTTCCCCAAGCCCACCACCGGCCGCATCGCCGTCAAGGTCATCAATCACCTGGGCGATGAGGTGATGAAAGTGTTTTCGATTTCTTGAATATTTCTTGGCCTCAGCTGTCGGAAATGATCTATTAGTTATCTCCCAATGAGCGATAGTGTCTTCCTCCAACCCTCCTATGAGGGGCGTCGTTTCGAAGCCCATACTCTCCCTGTCGAGGTAGCGGCCGAACTTGAGGCTTTACAGGAGCTTGTTGTCGAACTGGCGCAGCACCTCTACAAGGAAGACCATCCTGAGCGGAAGCGCCTTCCCAAGGGCTTCTCGAACGAGTTTCATCTCCACATTGAGAGGATCGATGAAGGCAGCGCGCGTCCCGCCCTCGCTCTATTCACTGCTGCCAGCCTCCTTTCTGGCCACATCCAGAACGGCGAATATTTCGAGCGCGCAAGAGATCTGATCGTCGAATGCATCGCTTCTGAAGAGTCTATTCCGAAGGAGTTCCCTCTGGATCTCCTCAGGTATTTTAACCGCTTCGGCAGATCACTTGAAGAAGGCGAAACGGTCTCGTTCCAGCATGGAAACGGAGATCTTGCTCGCCTCAACTCGACTCGGCGAAAGGATTTAGTTCTTGCCAGCAGCCAGGTCTATGAGCGTGAGGTATCCCTCGTCGGCACGATTACGCAGACGGATTGGACTAAGGGAACGATTGGCCTCCTGACGGCCGAGCACGGTCTGCAGACCGTTCCGTTTCCAAAAAACTTCGAAGCAACTGCCAGAAAGGCAGGAGGAAAAGACCGGTGGAACCTAACGGTGTCGGCCATCGCCCAGTTCGATTCCCGAGACATCATCAAGAAGGTGATCGATACTTCCGATTTCGTCGATCAGCCAGACTATCAACTCGTTGAACAACTGGATGAAATTGCCGCCATGAAAGATGGTTGGCTAGACGGCAAGGGCTCGGCTCCAGCAATTGCTGCTGTGGAGTCTGTATCCGACGCCCTCGTTGGAAGCTATCCCGAAGATCTTCCGTTGCCGACCGTTACCCCAACGCCGGAAGGTGATCTCCTATTCGAATGGGAAGTCGAAGGAACCCCATCGCTAGATCTTTGCCTCTCCTCCTGGGAGGCAAGCTTCCACTCCTTCGGCCCCAACGGTGAAGACGTCGAATGGGATCGCGATCTCTCAAAACCGGCGGCTTGGAACGAACTTTTCGAGACCTTGCGCAGCGATTTACCCTCAATCTCATGACATCGGAAACCCTCCTCCTGAGACAAGTCCACCCGACGTTTGTGACCGATGGTCGACCGACCAGCCAGGCGTTTATTCCCTTCCCAATAGACGAGGGTGGACTGTCTGTCTATGATGGAGACCATATTGATGCCTCGGTAGCCTACACGCACTACACGCAGGATCTCGGCAACGAATCGGAAAGTACTTGGGCGGTGACACAAAGTGAAGCCACCGACCACGGCGTCACACCGGTCTCAGCCCCTCTGCCCGACTTCCCTTCGCACGCTCTCATTGAGTTCCCTCTTCCCGAGAATAAGAAGGGCTGGCGAAAGATCGCGAAGAAGCTGAAAATCAGCGCTTTGGAGCGGGGCGTTGTTTACCGGCCAAGCGGGCGATGAACTTCCGCATCGCCGAGACCTTCGCCAGCAGTCTCGCCAAACTGACTGCCCAGGAGCAGAAGACGGTCAAGACGACGGTCTTCGATCTCCAGCTCAATCCCGCGCACCCGGGCCTGAAATTTCATCGGCTCGAGCGGGCGAAGGATCCGAACTTTTGGTCGATCCGTGCCAGCGGCGACCTGCGGGTCATCGTTCACAAGACGCAGGCCGATATCCTCGTCTGCTATGTCGATCACCACGACAAGGCCTATGCCTGGGGCGAGCGCCGCCGCGTGGCCGAGCACCCGAAGACCGGCGTCACCCAGATCGTCGAGATCCGGGAGCGGGTCGAGGAGGTGCCGATCTACAAGCAGGTCATCGTCGAAGAGAAGGGGAAATCTTCGGCCCCCGAGGAGCCACCTCTCTCCGGGCGGACGGAGGACGAACTGCTCAGCTATGGAGTCCCCGAAGATTGGGTCGCCGATGTGCTCGCAGCAGCCGACGAGGACGCCTTGCTCGAGCTATCCGACCGCCTTCCGGCCGAGGCTGCAGAGGCGGTTCTCGACCTCGCCGATGGCAAGACCCCCGAGGTTCCCGCAGCCGCGCCCGAGGGAGAGGGCTTCGACCATCCCGACGCCCTCCGCCGGTTCCGGCTGTTCACCGACGAGGACGAGCTGGCGCTGGCGCTTGATTACCCCTGGGAGAAGTGGACGATCTTCCTCCACCCGAGCCAGCGTCGCTTCGTCGACAAGCAGTACGGCGGCCCGGCCCGTATTGGGGGCTCGGCCGGAACGGGCAAGACGGTCGTCGCCCTGCATCGCGCGGTCGCCCTGGCCCGCCGATATCCCGGAAAGAAGGTGCTCCTCACCACCTTTTCTCCCGCCCTCGCCGATCTGCTGCGCATCAAGCTACAACGGCTGATCGGGGAGGCGACTGACACGCACGCCCAGATCACCGTCCAAGCGCTCCCCGACGTCTGCGCCGACCTCTACGCCCGGCAAAGCGGCAAGTTCCTCCTCGCCAATGACGAGGAGGTTCGTGGAATCATCGAGGGCGTGATCGCGGATCGATCGCCGGCCTTCTCTACCGCATTCTTCTGGTCGGAGTGGCGTCATATCGTCGACGCATGGCAGGTGGCCTCCCTCGAGGAGTATCTCGAGGTTCCACGGGTCGGCAGGCGCACGAGGCTAGGAGCGAACCAGAGGGAGGCGATGTGGGAGATCTGCGAGGCTGTGCGCAGCCGTCTGCAGGCCGACGGCAGAGTCACCTGGGCAACCGCCTTCGGCAGAGTTCGGCAGGATCTCTCCGAGAGCGGGGAGCGTCCCTGGGACTTCGTCATCGTCGATGAGGCCCAAGACCTCGGCGTCGCGGAGCTGCGGTTCCTTGCGCTGCTTGGCGACAGGGAAGAGGAGGGTCTCTTCTTCGCCGGAGACGGAGGGCAGCGCATCTTCCAGCTACCGTTCTCCTGGAAGAGTCTGGGGGTGGATGTCCGGGGGCGATCGGAGCGCCTGCGGGTGAACTACCGCACATCCCACCAGATCCGGAAACAGGCAGATATCTTGCTCCCTGACGAGATCTCCGACGCCGACGGCAACACGACCGATCGCACGGGAACGGTCTCGATCTTCAACGGTCTGCCGCCGGAGATCGCGGTGCACGCTGACCTCGATGCCGAGGTCGCCGAAATCTCTGCCCATCTCCTGCGGCTTCAGAAGGAGGGTCTCCAGCCCGAGGAGATTGGCGTCTTCGTCCGGGGCGACGGACTGATGCCGCGGGCCCGGGCTGTCCTGAAATCGGCAGGCATCGGCTGGAGCGAGCTCGAGCGCACGAGCATCCCTCCCGCGGGGATGGTCGCTCTGGCCACCATGCACCTCGCCAAGGGACTAGAGTTTCGGGCCGTCGTCGTGATGGCCTGTGACCACGATCAGATTCCGTTGGCCGAACGCGTCGCCTCGGTAGCCGACGAGGCAGAACTGGAGGAGGTCTTCAACACCGAGCGCCACCTGCTCTACGTCGCAGCCACTCGGGCTCGGGAGCATCTCTATTTCGGTGGAGTAGCACCGATCTCGGAGTTTGTTCGAGACATCGAGGCATCCGCCTAGGCGGGGAAAGCCTTCCCCTCGGGCCTACTGCGTGCGGCCCTACCCCTTCTAGCGGGGACACCCCGCAACGCCCCGACGGAGTGCGCCCTCCCGGCGGGCAACGGCGACCACCGAACTCTTCCCCCCGGGTGAGTCTTTCGCCTGCTCTCGCGACGCGACGAAGAAGTCGACAGCATCTCCCAACGTAGCTCCGTAGGGTCGGAGGCGAAGCGCCAAGTCGGCGCGGAATGCCGACTCATGGACATAGGTCTTTTCGAGTTCCGCGACCTTCTTTTTCGCCTCTGCCTCGGTCTTGAAAAAGAGCCGGTGACGCTTGCCATCATCGGAGCACGTTGCAGGCACCGAAACCCAGAAGGGCGAGGCTCGTTTCGCGCCCGAAGCGGCCCGATCTGGAGCATGGACTATACGGAATTCTGGGGGTCTTGGCACCCCTTATAGTGGCACCCTATACCACCTTCTATGCCGACCACAGCTCTCATCATTGACTGAGAGCTACATTCCCCCGTAAATAGAGGAAGCGGAGAGGGAAGGAATCGAACCAACCAAACCTAGGATCACTAGGTCTCAACGGTTTTGAAGACCGCGGGGGCCACCAGGCACCCACCACTCTCCTCGCTAGATCTGTCTTGTATCACCCGACGAAGGAAGGATCAAGTGAGCAAGTGAGTGGTGCCTCTCAGAAAGGTTTAGTATGCTCTCGCCTATATGCTCGGCCCGGAGGAAGACGACGTTAAAACGAAACAGCGCCTGCAGGGTTTTGTGAAGTGGAACACTTTCGCAACCCTGTTGTTCACGTTGATAGTTGGAGGATTTTATCTCTTCGAATCGATTCGCGCAGAACGCCTCTGGGCCGCCTTGATCGACGAACTCGAAACAGCTGGCGAGCCGACCTCTCTTTCTTGAAGCGCTGGCAATGCGGCCACCACTACGTAGGGAAGGTCTGATCAATACCGCCACCTGCCACAAAGATGGGAATTGAAGTCAGGTCTGGCAGCGCTTTGCGCTGGAGAAAAAAAGAGGCCCTTCGGGTTACAGCCCAGACTACGCCTAGCTTTGTTGCTCGTTGGTTGTGGATATTTATCCACGCCCGTCGCGCGCCGTGCTAGGCGAAATCTGGACGGCAATGGCAGATCGCCCAATTAATCAGGCCTTCCCTAGATGGAGTCGATCTGAGCTCCTGTCTGATGGCTTCAAACTTTGGGGCGTAGGAGCCAATTTGGTTGATGATTGAGGAACCAAGGATGACCATTTATTAAAAGGCGATGTCGTTCTGCAGATTCGACGCGCACCTTCAGGAACCAAGCCGACCGGTCAGCAGAAATGACCTCCAACCATCATGGCGACCTCAAACCAACCATCTTCTCCTAACCGCCCTCATCGCACTGTTCTAATTACCGGCGCGAACGGAGGGATCGGTTGCGCGATTGCGCGGGCATTTCTCGATGGGGATCCGACGTCGAAGGTTTGGCTGGGGGTGCGCTCGAATCGTGATGCCGCTGTCGCCTTGGCCGCCGAACCGGACTACTCAGAGCGCTGCCATGTCGTGACTCTGGATGTCGGTTCCTCGGAGTCGTGGGAAGTCGCCTTGAACGAAATCGCTGCCGCTGGAGATCCGGTCAATGTGCTGGTCAACAATGCCGGCTCTCATAGCGACGCGTTGCTGGCGACGATGTCTGACGAGGCTTGGTCGGGGGTGCTTCGGGCGAATTTGGACGGGACCTTTTACGGCTGTCGAGCGGTGACCAAGGGCATGATTGGTGGGCGTTGGGGGCGGATCATCAACGTGTCTTCGCTAAGCGCGATCCTCTGCCCAGCCGGTCAAGCCAACTACTCGGCGGCCAAAGCTGGGGTGGTCGCGATGGGTAGCGCCATGGCCAAAGAAGTCGCCCGATTGGGGATTACGGTGAACGCCGTCTGCCCCGGTTACATCGAAACCGCAGCGCTCGATGACATGCCGGATGAGCAACGAAAAGCGGCCCTGCGCCAACTTCCGATGCGCCGATTCGGAACGCCGGATGAAGTGGCGGGAACTGTTTTCTTTCTTGCAGGGGACTCAGCGGCATATATTACGGGAGTCGCACTTCGCATCGACGGCGGGATGGGATAGAAAACGATCAAGATCACGGGGAACAGACAGATGGAAACTGCGGAGACCAAACAACGCATCAAAGAGATGATGGTCGAGGAACTGATGCTCGATATCGGTGCCGACGAGATCGAAGATGCTGCGCCGATTTTCGGGCCAGACGGTCTGGGGCTCGATTCGGTCGATGCTCTGCAATTGGTCGTCGCCTTAGAAAAACATTTCGGTCTGAAGCTCGCTGATTCTGATGCGGCTCGGGAAGTTCTGACCAGCGTCGATACCATCTCCAAAGCGATCGACGAAAACGGCGGCCCGGTCGCCTAGTCGAGAAAGGAAGGCGATCATGCCCGCCAGCACTTCGGGCCGCCAGAAACGCACGCGGTCTCGGGCGCTTCGAATCGTTGGGCTGATCCTAAAAATCGCGGTTAGCACCGCGTGTCTGGTTTATGTGTTTCGCTGGCTCGGGGATGTCGGCGATGCAGTAGAACCTGATGGTCTGTTGCGTCGCTGGTCATGGCTGGTCGCGGGTCTGTTGTGCGCGGGAATTTCGATCGGTCTGGAAGCTTGGCGGTGGCGAGTGATGCTCACGGCTCAAGGTCTCGATGTCTCGTGGTTGAGAGTCGTCTATGTCTGTCTCGTCGGTCTTGGGGTCGGCCTCGTTTCGCTGGGTGCCATCGCGACCGACGGAACGAAACTACTCATGCTGTGTCGCCAATTCCCTGACCGAAAAGTGGCCGTCGGAATCAGCATCGCTGCCGACCATATCGCGGGAGCCGTCATCTCGCTCGCGTTCGCTCTGGCATTCACGGTGACGGCTTTTACGAAACTCAATGCGACGGGGATCGAGGCCCGGGCGCTGCTCATCTTTGCCGGGTTTGCCTTTGGGGGCATGCTCATGATGGTCGTTGTCTTGAGCTGGCTAACCAGCCCGCCAATGCGTCGTTTCGCGGCGAAAATTCTGCCGAGGCTATTGGGTAACGATACTACGCAATCGACGATGGCTGCCTACGACCTGCTGCGAACACGCTGGCCAGCAACTCTCAAGGCAATCGCGCTCTCTGTGCCGATGCTCACGGCCTACTTCGCGGTATTTTTCTGCGGACTCCGGGCCGCCGGTGGTGAGGTCGGTTTTGGGTCGGTTTTAGCAGCGATGCCTGTGGTCGACTTGGTAGCATCGATGCCGGTCAGTTTGGCAGGGCTAGGAGTGCGCGAGGGGGCCTTCGGCGTGCTGATGGAAACTCTGACTGGAGTGGCGCCAGCGATGGCTGCCGTCGGGTCACTGATCGGATTCGGCATGACGGCTTTTTGGGGAGCTATTGGCGGACTGTGGTTGCTCCGGCGCGGGGATTCGGTCAAGATCGACACAGAAATCGAAAATTAGTTTGAGAACCACCATGCCCATCACGTCTGAAGAGGAGCCCAGCAGCGAAGCGCGCGTTGGTAGTTCTAGCGGTGGGTCCGGTGAGGACGCGCCCCCGACACGGCGGATTGCTGTGGCTCTTGGCTCTTCGTTTCTGGGTTACTTTGCCCATGCCGGTTTTCTGGTGGGCATGCAGGAACGCGGCATCCAACCGGTCGCGATCAGCGGCTCTTCTGCAGGGGCAATCGCCGGTGGTTTGTATGCAGGGGGGCTCCGAGGCGAAGACCTACGCGAGTTCATTTGCTCGCGAAAGCTTCTCGATTCGTTTGCCGACTTTGGGATGACTTTTCGAATTCCAGCGGTTCTCTTAGGGCTTCGGAATGCCGGTCTTCTTCGCGCTCACCGAGCTGTTCGCCTTCTCCGAGAACTCGTCAATGGCCAGCAGATCGAAGACTTGAACGACCCGATTTTCTTGCCAGCTGCCAGCGATCTGACCACGGGCGAGTCACTGTTGTTAAGAGAAGGTGACCTCGCTCAAGCCATCGTCGCAAGCTGCGCGGTTCCCGGTCTGTTTCGCGGGCAGCAATTCGCCGGACGGATATTGCACGACGGAGGGGTTGCCGATGAGGCTCCAATCGACCAATGGCTAGATGACCCAATGATCGACGAAATTATCGTGCACCGAGTTCTCAGCACACCAGATCCCAAGTCGACCTCGGCTCCGAAAAAATCCGGATTCCCGCTATTCCGCTATCCGTTCGCGGCCTGCCATTCGTTGGTCGGAGAAGAAATTCTTCGCTATCGAGCCGAGCTCTGTGAGGCCCGAGGAAAATCGATTCACATTGTGTCGTCGCATCACCCGCGCCCCAGACCTTTCCCGCCGCAGAAAACGGCACCATTTTTCGATACTGGCAAAGCCACTGCGCTTGCGCTATGGGACAAGTCCGCAACGAACAACACTTTAGAATAACCTCTCTTTCTATGGACTCCGCCCCTTCAGATTTCGCTTCCACAACTGCCTCTGGCGGCGATGACGAGACCCGTATCGCTGACGAACTTTTGACCCTCATCGGCGACTCTGTGGTCGAGTTCGGAGACGACGTGACGATTGATTCTGACCTGTTTGCGGAGGGGCTCGATTCGATGGGCATCATGCATTTGATCGTTGTCGTCGGTGAGCAATTCGGCGTCGAGCTCAGCCCGGCAGACGTCACCCCAGAACATTTCGGTTCGGCCAGAAAACTGGCACGCACCGTGATCGCGAATCGCTCTGGTGGCGAACAGGCTTAGCGTCCGTGGAAGTTCCCTCGAGAGATCAGGCTGTCGGCCTGAGTTGTGCCGACTGCTTCTTTACTGGCCTCGATCACTTGATGCGATCTCGCGGTCAGGGCAGCCCGCTGGGATTTTCGGTCATCGAGCTTTCAGAACAGCCAGATGAAGATCATCTGAGAACAAGCCTCGATTGTCTACTCGCGAGACACCCGATCATTTCCGCCCCGGCCCGCTGGTCACCAATCTGTTGGCGACCGATGTGGAAACTTTCCGCTGCCCCCAGCGCCGAGGCCCAACCCATCCCTCTTTCGTTTCACCGATCGGAGTCTGCGAGCACCTTGCGCTCTGTCATCAACCATCGGCTTGATCATATGCCAGCTCTGTCGACCGCCGCTCCCCATTTGGCCGTCGACGTCTTGCCCGACCGCGACCATGACGGCAAATGGCTCCTAGTTCTGACATGGCATCATGCCTTGGTTGATGGAATCGGAATCAATTTGGTGATCGAGGAACTCGCCGAAAAATCCGCTTCCACTAAACGTCAATCCTTTGGCGATGATCCCGACATTAGCCAACTCGGAGGCTACGCTGAACTCGGGCGACGTACCGATCACGCAGTGAAGTTCATCCGGAAAATCGCCGGCAAGGTTTCGTGTTGTGGTGATCCTGGAGCACCTGCAGGAGACCAACAATTTCGAGTGGTCGAGTTCGATGAAGCGACCACCGAACGCGTCGATTCCCGACTAAAAGAACTCGGCGGCGAATTGGTGATGTCTCCTATTTTATTGGCTGTCGTCGTCCGAGCTCATGCCAAAATTTGGCGCGCACGTGGTCAGGAAAATCCTATCGCTCTGGCACTAACCCCGATGCAAGTCGCCTCTCCGGCCAAACGCCCAGTGTTCCGAAATCACATTTCTAGCGCGATGGCTGCGATCCCAGCCACCGAAGTCGATGACCTTGAGTCTGGGGTCGGCGCGATCCAAAAGCGATTGGCCAAATTTGCCTTCGGTGACCTGCGCAACGGGCTTGCGGCGATGCTCGAGTTTATGCGGCATGTTCCTCCAGCGCTCTATCTCTGTGTGCCGAGACTTCATTTTCGCGGCCGGTTCGCATCGTTCTTCCAATCGTACACCGGAGAGTTCGCCCCGGGTGTCGATACGCTGGCAGGAGCGCGCATCCTCAACGGCTATAACCTACCTTCAGTGTCATCGCCGCCGGGAACTGGGATGTTTTTCTCGCGCAGCCGGGGTCGTTTCTGTGCGGTGATTAGCTATCGTCGTGAAGTCGTCAGCGATACTGAACTCGACATCATGGAGGCATCGATCAAGGCTGACTTGCTGGGATAGAGGACTGCGGAAATTCGACTCCGCTCACCCAGGGAAAACGAATAATTGTGCCGGACAATCCAAAGATCGTTTGTGATGTCGCTATCGTCGGCGGTGGCAGTGCTGGGATCGGTGCCGCTGTAGGAGCTGCTGAGCACGGTGCGCGTGTCGTCTTGATCGAACGTTCCGGTGTTCTCGGTGGAGCGGCAACGTTGTCGAATGTCCACACACTGTGCGGCCTGTATCACCCAGATATGGGCCGACCAGCAACTTATGTGAACGGTGGGTTCGCTGCTCGATTCGCCGAAGCAATTGCCGACCGAGATGGCCAAACCCAACCAGTTACCGCTGGACGCGTCCGCTATCTTCCCCACCACCCTCAGACTTTTGCGACCGTCGCAAAACAGCTCGTTCAGGAGGCGGGGGACATTGTTACTCTGTTCGAGAGCGACTGTGTAGCGATCGACGAAGACCGGGATCAATCGCGGTGGCAGGTCTCGGTTTCGGATCATGCCGGAAGCCATCAAATCGACGCCGCAGCTGTTGTCGACTCCTCAGGAAATGCCGTCGTCGCTCGTCTCCTCGGCCGTGAGCAAGACTCAGCGATCACGCCCGCCGAGCGCCTTCAGAGGCCCGCCTATGTGTTTTCAATCGGCGAGGTCTCAAACGAATTTCGGCTCGATGACCCCACTCGGCTCCAGATGGCTGCGACGATCGCTGGCGCAGTCGGACGGGGTCAACTCCGTCGCGAAATGCTCGGAGCAGCGTTCCGACCATCGGTCAATTTAGGCGAAGTGTTTGTCACCATCGATCTCGAAGCCGGCCAAAATGAATGGCAACCAGACGATCCTGATTGCCGAAAGGCGATCGAGACGCTGGGGCGCAAACTTGCCATCGAGCTCGTCCAGTTTCTTCGTGAGGCTCTGCCGCAAGCGTTCTCTGGCTGCGCCTCACCGAGTCTCCCACTGCATGCCGGAATTAGAGAATCGTGGCATTGGGTAGGACGGGCCACCTTGGAGGAATCGGATATTCTAAGCAGTCGCCGGTCTCCTGAAGACGTCGCCTTGGGTAGCTGGCCCATCGAACTTCGAGAAGACGCTCGCGGCCCAAAGCTAGGGTTTCCGGATCAACCGGAGCCCTACGGAATTCCGCTCGGATGCTTAACCGCCAAGACACGAGACGGACTCTATTTCGCAGGCCGATGCGCCTCTGCCTCGCACCGAGCAATGGCATCGCTCCGTGTCATGGGAACAGGCTTAGCAACTGGCCAAGCCGCCGGAATCGCGGCAGCAATTTCAGCCGAAGGAGCTGACCCATTCGCATCGAAGTCGTTGACGATGATTCAGCGAAGAGTCATTGGAGTTCATTGAATCAACGCGATTTTCTCTCGACGAGACCCGGCGATTTAGCAAAGAATGAGCAAATTGTATAATCTTCTCGAAATTGTAAGCCCCTAGACCGATGCCATATATTGACCCAGAAGACCGAAAAGCCGCAAAGGAACGTCAGTTTCAGATCATTGCAGGAATTGTCGCCCTCGTTGTTCTTTGCTTTGCCCTCTACTTCATGATCAGTCGGGGAGTTTTCAAAAAGAACGAAGACCTCGATCCGAACAGCGATGCGTTTCGACGTGGTCTCTATGACAATCCGGGTGCCGGTGGCGAACTGAACGAGGAGAAAGCCATCGAGAAATAGACCTTCGTCAGTCTAGGGCGGCGAAACTCCGATTGTTTGGCGAGATCAAAAGGTGACTCCACGCACTCACCTTGCATCTAAGGAAATGGTGGGCTTGTTATGCTCCTCTGATTCCTATGTCGTTCGTCCGAGAATTTAATCGCCTCACCGAGAGCAGTGAGCGCAGTGCCCTACTCCGGCGCTTCGAGGGTCTCGTCGCGCCTGTTGAGGATGCCGAGCTTGAGCAACTCGCTCAACGTTCTGCGGCTCTGACGCGGCAAAAATTTGGACGCACGATGCGGCTGTTCGCGCCGCTCTACGTTTCCAATGAGTGCATCAACAACTGCAGCTATTGCGGTTTTTCGAGGGACAATCCGATCCTTCGGACGACGCTGACGATTCCTCAAGTCGTCGCCGAAGCTGCCCATCTCCGTGATCAGGGGTTTCGTAATATCCTTCTCGTTGCCGGAGAACATCCGAAATTTGTCTCCGACGGCTACTTGGAGGATTGCCTCACAGCTCTGCGCGAAGTCGTTCCGACGTTAGGTATCGAAGTCGGGCCGATGGAGACTCCTGAATACGCCAGAATGGTCGACGTCGGCTGTGAAGGGTTGGTCGTCTACCAGGAAACCTACAACCGAGAGATCTACGCCGAAATGCACACGGCGGGCCCGAAGAAGGATTTCGATTGGCGGCTCGAGTGTCCCGAGCGCGGCTACGACGGGGGTTTCCGGCGGATCGGGATCGGAGCTCTCATGGGGTTGGCTGACTGGCGCCAAGAAGTTTTCGCCCTCGCTGCCCACTTGGAGTATTTGCAGAAGCAGTGTTGGAAAGCCAGCTTCTCGGTTTCACTGCCGCGTTTGCGGCCAGCAGCCGGTGGTTTCGAACCGCGCACGGAATTTAGTGATCGTGATCTGGTGCAAACCGTGTGCGCCTTCCGCCTCTGTTTCCCAGAAGTCAGTTTTGTCCTTAGCACGCGCGAGCCGGTTGCGCTGCGCGATGCCATGATTCCGCTTGGCGTCACCCATATGAGTGCTGGCAGCCACACCGAACCCGGTGGCTACACTCGGCAGGGCGAAGAGGATTTACATCTCACGGTCAAGGGTCGAAGGGTCGACTTGGAGCGCCGCTGTTCGGACGACCGGGCCACTGGGCAATTCGGAATCGCCGACGAACGCTCCCCAGCTGAATTTGCCGCCAGGCTTGAAGAAATCGGTTTCGATCCGGTTTGGAAAGACTGGGATGCCGAGATTTTAGCTGCGCCTGTTTCGTCCATCCCCGCTTCCTAACCAGCATTCGACATGAAACTAGTCATCAATGGTGAAGACAGGGAGTTCGAGACGACCGACGATTCAGCTCTTCTCAGCGTCATCGAGTTGCTTGGCCACCTCGAGTTGGCTGGGATTCCGGTTGTGGTTGAACACAACAAAGAGGCTCTTCTGCCCAAGGAACACAAGACGACCATGCTCTCTGATGGCGACCAGCTAGAGATTATCCGAGTCGTCGCGGGTGGTTAGAAGGTATTTACGCCAACCAAACCTTCCTCAAAGGCGGCTCAATCCCGCGCCTAGTCAGGTATTGCCCTCCATCCGGCCGAGGCTTACGATTTTATTTCATATCTATGAAAATTATCGTTGAAGGTTTAATTGCCGTGAATTATAGTATTTTTAGCTGGAAGGCATGAAAGAGCAGAACTTGATTGCCCCTTTTCCCTATGCTCACCGGGGCTGCCGCTTCGGAGTCATGAGTCGAAAGATCTTCATGATGAGCAAAAGGAGACCAGTGTTGTCGACGACTTCGGTTCGCTGTCGTCGATGACCAATTGACCCCCTCCCGGGGCAGCGGGAGGGGGTTTTTCTGACGCAATCGACCTGCCAATTTTGCACCAAGCCCTAGTCCGTGATAACCCATTAAGTCAGAACATCGGTAGTCCGATGTTTTCTATCATCCCATGAGCGCTCCTCCTGCCCGAAGGAAGCTGGTCTTAATTGGCCACACATATTGCATCGCCCACAACCGCGAGAAGGCAGCAGCGTTGTCTAAACTTTACGATGTCACGTGCATTTATCCGTCCGGAAGTGCGGTTGAGATGATGGGACAAGACCAAACTAGTTTTGACGCCAGCGAAGAACCTGAAGGCACTCACGTAGTCCACCAACTCAAGGCCACCGGAAACGTTGAGGATGCCACCAAACAGTTCTACTTTGGTCTCTGGAAACTTCTTAACGAGATCCAACCCGATATCATTCTTTGTGAGGCTGAGCCTTGGGCGGTTGCCCGTTGGCAGACTGCTATCTGGGCTCGAACTGGGCGACATCGCGCGACCTTTGTCGAGTTCACTTGGGAGAATGTTCGCCGCCCAGGATTCAAAGGAATGATCGTCGATCAGTTCTACAAGATGGCAGCGCGCACTGGCGATCTCGTCGTCTGTGGCAACCAAGCCGCGAAACTCCTTTTCATTGCTGCCGGAAAACCCGCCGACCACTGTTTAGTCGCCCCCCAACTCGGCAATCCCGACGCAGGCTATCCGTCGCCCAGTGACAAAGAGAAGCAGCAGTGGCGCCAAGAATCTGGTTTTCCCAAAGATGCATTCGTCATTGGCTATTGCGGTCGATTCATCCCAGAGAAGGGACTTCGCGAATTGATCGAAGCTGTCCGCAGAATCCGGGAAACAGACCCAAAACCCAAACGCCTTCCGGTTCTGGCATTTCTCGGAGCTGGCGACATGCAGGCAGAGATCGAAAAAGAAACCGACGGTTTCGGCGCGATCCTTCCGCCCGTTCCACACCAAGACGTTCCCCATATCATGTCGCATTGGGACGTCCTTCTTCTTCCGAGCAAGCCAGTCTTGGATGGAAAAAGCTGCTGGGAAGAGCAATTCGGGCGCGTTTTGATCGAAGCCATGGCCGCTGGTGTCCCAGCTCTCGGCTCGACAAGCGGTGCGATTCCTGAAGTGGTCAAATTCGACGAAGCAGTGTTCCGCCACAGCGATACTGATCACCTGACCGAAGTCCTTGGAGGCTTTGTTCACGATCCGGAATCATTGGCAGACCTCCTTTCCCGTCAAAACGACTACGTCACCGAAGAGTGCACGCACACTCGTCTTGCAGAGCGTTATGCGGCGTTTATTGATGCCCATGTCTGAGCCCGTCGATCATAAAGTGACCCTGATCACTGCTCACCCAGATGAGGGTAGTATCTCGATGGAGGTCTACCGCCGGAACCTTGTCGATTCGCACTTGCCAGAGGATTCCTACCTTCTCGATTCGCTACCCAGAGACGATCGGCTGCCGCGTTTTGCGTCTCGATTCAAACGAGCATTGTCTCGCTATGTCAAGTTTCCCCTCGAAGTCAGAAAAGAGGCAGATGGTGAAATCATCCACATTCTCGATCACTCAAGCACCCACTTAATGAGCTACGTCCCGGTGGGTCGACTTCGGGTCGTGACACTTCACGATCTGATCCCGATTCGCTATCCTGGCGGCCTAACCGAGACCCAGCTCGACCGATTTAAATCCACCGTCGGACGACTTCATGAAGTCGATGCAGTGATCGCTGTTTCCGAATACACCAAACGGGAAGCCATCGAGTTGCTCGACCTTCCTGCCGAACGCATCACCGTGATTCCGAATGGTGTTCTGGTTCCCGACCCAAAGTACGCTGAGTCTCCACCCCCAGAATCGATTCAGAAGCTAAAGGCCAAGGATCGTCGGGTCATTCTATCAGTTGGAGGAAACATTCGACGCAAAAATCTTCAGCTGTTAGGGCCAGCTTTTAAGGCGCTAGCAGCCAACAGCGACCACAAAATCAGCCTGCTCAGAATTGGCGAACCTCTACCGAAAGAGATTCGAGCTGGGGTGGTGAAGGCGATTGGCGGAGCCAATCTCATCGAGGCAGGGAGTGTGCCGATGGATGAGTTGTGGAGTAGCTACGCTCACTGCGACGCGGTCTTCTTCCCTTCGACTTACGAGGGTTTCGGATTGCCGGTTTTGGAAGGTTTCGCGTTCGGTCGACCCGTGGCCTGCGGAAATCGCACCAGCTTGCCCGAAGTCGGTGGCAAACTCGCAGAGTACTTTGACCCGGAAGACGCCGAAGCAGCAGCTGACGCTCTGCGCCGCTGCTTGGACGAGCAAGACGATCCGAAAGCGATTCAGCGACGTCTTGACCATGCCCGCCAGTTTACTTGGAGAGGTCACTTGGAAGGGCTCTACCAAGTCTACGATTCTATTCGATCCTAAGGTTCTACCCGGCATGCTTCAGGCCGCTTCTACTTGAATGTGGCTTCGGGAATTAGAGTCCATCGCCGACTCTCATCCTCTGACTCAAGATAACCTATCAATAGATCGAGAGCCTCGACCGTGTTCGTCATTTCGATGGTCATTGTCTTCGTGTTATAGCTGCATGAAGCTCCCTCTGGAAATACGACTCCTCTAATTTCTAAGGCGTCCTTGAGAGAGCTGGGCGTTAACCAGTTTTCTTCCGAGTTGGTATTCGGAATCAGGTTGCCCGAAATGTAAGTCCAGAGTTCAGGCGGGACATGAAAAGACTGCTGGTGGAGAACGACTGGGACTTTGTATTCGGGATAGATTGAGAGACCGCCGGGAGTCACCACGCAAACGCCTTGCACCTGCATCGCGGCGCAGCGAACGGCATCGATGAGAGGCACGTGTCGGAGGTCAACTTGAACACCCGAAGCGGTCTTCTTGAGTTCGTCTGAGACATCGATCTGAATCGGGGGATGATCTCTTGGAATGAGCTTTCCGAGCGCCTCGGTAGCTGCGCTCAGTGTTGCTGTGTTAATCACTACTTCTGGCAAGCTCAGCCCCAGAACTTGAGCCTGGATTTTATGGAGGGCTGCATCCCTTCCATCGAGGCGAGATCGTTTGCCGATTTTGAGTAGGGGGCGTGAAGGGAGAATGAGTTCTGCAGTCAAAGACTCGGCGATCTCCGCAATGCGTTTGATGTTTTCATCTGAATTCCGAACGACCCAACAGTGCTTTTCAGAAATATACACCACCATCGATCCATCCGGAAATGTCACCCCACGTGCCTTCAAAAATGCGATAGAATCATGCTGATTGGAGGTTTTGAGAAAGACTCTGATGACTCTAGTTGAGAATCCAGGTCCCGTAGAAGTGATCGGAAATATGGTTGTGCCATGCGAGTCTCGAACAAGGCGGAGCCCAGCCAGATCTACCACATAGTCGATGGCGGTGAAGGTTGGAACATTCTTTAGACTAAGAGTGATCTTGGGGCCCTCGACTTCGCCGATCAGGATAAGATTGGAAAACGCAGCCTCAGAAGGTGAATTTGGGGGCGTCACTCTGCGGATTTCAGTCCGAAGAATCTCGAACGCCTCTCGAACGGAACATTCCTCCATTTCGATCGTCGGGAGAATCGGGGACTTCTCGGCGAGCGCGATCTGTGGTGACAACAAATGAGCCAAAGCCAGCACCGCAGGAAACAAATTGCGCATCGTCTTTCAATTGTAAGAAACGCCTCGGAAAATTGCAAGGCTTGAGAAAGACCGGCTTTCTAAACAACTTCTAGACCGATGATTCTTTTACAATTTACCAATCCTAAACTTAGTAATTGCTAGTCCTTGGGCCACACGGATTCGGCGTAGCGTTTTAGCTTTGGCAGCAGGCTCTCGCGGAGGCACGAGATCGGAACGAGTTCATCTGCTTCCGCTCCGATCGCTTTGAGCGATTTCTTGGCTTCTTTCGATGAGCATGCCTCCCTCAGCCTTTTGACTTGGCGCAGTACGAGGCGCCCCTCGTCTTCCCAATCTTGGGCTCCAACGAGCCACTCGATGTAGCGCGGAAGAACGAGAGCCAAGATACGAACGTGCTTCTCGTCTTGGCGCTCCACCTGCGGGATGGTGGCCAAGCACGCGCATTTACTGCGGAAAAGGTCAATGGGCTCCATAAACAGGATCTCATCCCCTCCGATATCTAGGGAGCGCCGCCAGAGTGTTCTGCCGTCCTCGTCAATCCCGAAGGCGTTTTGAAGAAGGTCGATTTTCAGCGAACCGTCCGGCGTGGTCAAGATGGCCAGTTGACCATCGACCGGATTTTCTGAGATCGCCCACTCTCCCTCGACCATTTTCGTGACCTGCTTCCAGCCAGGATCAATCCAGACGTCACAGTCTTTTGACGTAAACGGCATGAGCCTGGAAAGACTAGGCTCCTGCTCAATGAACTCCAGAGCCCAGCGGTTCACCGCTTGACCGCCAAGAACGAAGCACTCGCGTCCCGTGTCGCGGATCGCCCACAGCAATTCCCGATAGTCTTCGGGGACGGTCTCAGTTGCCAAGGGCCTCCCGGAGGTTCGGGATCACGAGCGGGCCGCTATCATGTTTTAGGAACTGAGAATTCCGCTCTTGGACAGACTTAGCCAAACCGTTCTTCACGGCTTTGGCATCTTCTCGGCGCTCCTGGGCTTTCTCGGTAGATCTTCTTTCTGGGGCGAGTAAGACGCAGGGTAGGGAACGACGCTGTGGGCTACTTCGCTCGAAAAGCTGATGGATCGCCAGAGCGATCTCCCTGCTGATCGGAGCTTTGCCTCGTTCACGTTTGGAAATCACTGATTGTTGTACACACAGTAGAGCAGCGACCTCTTTTTGGGTGCCGATCTGGCGACGGAGGTTGCGATAGCGTGCTGGCGACATAGTTAAAGATCGCCGCTTTGGTTTGGGGAACAAGAAATATTCTTGCAGGACTTTTTATTCGTGCCGAGGAAAGCAGAGCTATTGGTGTCGCGCTCGATCTGGTCGAGATACACGGCTATTGTCAAAAGACCGCCATATCTATCATGAATACCACCCGGAAATGGATGAGCTTTAGAGCCTCTTTGTTACCTGGCCTTGCGTGCCTGGTATCCGTGGGACTCTGCTTGCTCTATGGCGAGACGCGGGGCCAGCTGTCTCCGTGGTGGCGCGGTCACGGGGGAGGTGTGCCTTATGTCCTGTTCTGGGTTCTACTCTGGCTGACTCTGATTCCACGCCGAGCCGCGCTCATCCCAATCTGTGTCGGTTGCGTGCTCATCACTTGCGGCTTGGAGTGCTTTCAACTGGTTGAAGGGCCGCCTTGGTTGAACGAGTTCCGCAGGACGCGTTTCGGAGCAGCGTTGCTCGCCTCCGGATTCGACAAGTTCGATTTCCCTCCGTATTTCCTCGGAGGTCTTTGTGGGTGGGTCGTCGGACGCATGGTCTTGCCTAAGGCTTCCGCCACAGTGGCCAGCACCTGAGACCTCTGCGTCATGGTGTTGCGGGCTTGCCCCCGTCTTGCTCGATTAAATCACCAGATCTCACTCTAGAATTGGTCTAACCTGCACCGCCGCGTTACCTGCTATCAACACCAACCATGTCTGCCGTCTCTGCGATCCCGATCGAATCCCTGCCGCTCGAACTGACCTCTGCTGATACGATCGAAGCGGCGTATCGCGATGAACTCGATCGTGTGGTCGAGAAACTCGGTCAGGGGATTTCGGTGATCATTGAATGCGACAAACAGCTCGTCGTTCATCTGTTCCGAGCCCTCCGTCAGCGGGTCAAGGATTCGGGAGTCGGTGGCCGGTCTCGGCTGCGACTGGTCAGTGGTCACTCGGCCCCTCAGGAAGCCGGGCCCGCTCAGCCGATGCAAACCATCATGCAGCGAATCCTGCGCGAGTTGCAGGAAGCTGTCTTTTCAGGAGCGACGGACGAGATCATCGCGCTCACTCATCTCGATACGCTGACGACAACCACTCGGTCGGGATTGGGCGCAGAGACTCGGGAAGCGGCTGCGCTTCTCTACGAGAATCCTGACGCGGTTTTTCTGGGGTTCAAGGATCCGTCGTTTGAGATCCCCAAGGTCATCGACGGCGTCTTCCCGCTACGAGTTCCACTCATCGGAATCCATCGTGAGCGCCTGCCATCACTGGTCTGCCAAAGCGAAGCCCGGAAACTGGGCGAACTCACCTTCGACCCATACTCGCTCTACAAATATGTGTCGGGGCTCAATGCCATTCGGCTGAGACAGGTGCTCGCCCAATTCCGAACCCGCGTCGACTTCAGTTCCACCAACCCCGGTTCACGCGACACCATCATCCGCGAAATCCGCGAGATGACGATTTCTTCGGATATCGAGCTACCCGCTGTCGATCTAGAAAAAGACATCGGCGGCTACGCCAAGGTGAAGGATCAAATCCAGAAAGAGATCCTCGATCTTCTCGCAGCCAAAGACCAGACAACCGACCCAGCCGACGTCCTACGACTCGAAGAACTGATCCCCAAGGGCATGATCTTTCACGGCCCACCCGGAACCGGAAAGACGTTTTTTGCCAAGGCGATTGCGACCTCGATGGACGCGGTATTGACCGTCGTCTCCGGCCCTGAATTGAAGAGCAAGTGGGTCGGCGAATCCGAAGAGAACCTCCGTGCGGTGTTTGCCAAGGCACGGAAATCTGCGCCGGCACTGATCGTCTTTGATGAACTCGACTCGTTCGCAGCGGCTCGCGGCAGCTACGCAGGAAGTGGCGTCGAGCATTCGATGGTCAACCAGTTGCTGACCGAAATGGACGGCTTCCGAAAGGAAGAAATGGTCTTCATCATTGGCACCACCAACTTTGTGGAGTCACTGGATAGTGCTCTCATGCGCCCCGGTCGTTTTGAACTCTGCATTCATATTCCGGCGCCCCGCGACGACGATCGAAAGGCGATTCTCGAAATCTACCGCGACCGATTTAACCTCAATGTCCCGGATGATGTGCTCGACTACGCCGTCCGGAAAACCAGCGGTTTCGCTGACGATCGGCAGACCATGCGCTACACCGGTGACCATCTCTATGCTCTAGCGCGAGCGCTCAAACGCGAAGAATTGAGACGCGGTGGCGACGGCCCGATGGAGATCACCAACAACGATGTCGACGCTGCCTTGGCCGGTCCTGGAAAATCGGGCGAGCGCAAGCTTCAGGAGCAGGAACAACAGACGATTGCAGTTCATGAATCTGGCCACGCCGTGCTCGCCTATGTCCTGCCGCACTGCCCGACCATCGAGAAGGTGACGATCTCGACTGGCGACGGTGACGAAGCTCTGGGCTACGTGATGCAGAAGGTCAAAAAGAACCGCTATGTTACGACCGAAGATGAACTTCTCGATGATGTCTGTGTCTTGCTCGCAGGGCGCGAGGCCGAGCGCTTGCTCCTCGAAAAAGTATCCGTTGGAGCCTACAGCGATCTTCAGAGAGCCAACGAAATCGCTCGCATGATGGTCGAGGAGTTGGGTATGAGCGATGTGCTCGGAGCCCGAACTGTAGGCAGCGGCGGCGACTCTCATGGCGGCATGGTTGGAGCGGCTCGGCGCAGCGTTTCAGAGGAAACGGCACGCGAAGTCGACGAAGCCATTTCACAAATTCTCAATACTCAGCAGGAGCGGGCCAAAGCGACCCTGGCTGCGCATCGGGATCATCTGATCGGAATGCGAAACGCGCTTCTCGACAAAAAAACACTGCGCCTTAAAGACATTCGAGAACTGTTCGACGGCAAGGAATACAAGGCCGACCCGGAACCTGAAAAGGAGCCCGAGGATGACAAAACCTCCGAATCTTCCAAGTCCGATGCCTGATTTTCGAGACCTCGTCAGACAAGCCGATCAACTCGCTGCCTCAGGTGACTACGGCACGGCTGTCGGCCACTACTCGGAAGCGTGGGAAGTGATCTGCTCCGACCGCCCCGACCACGAAATCGAAGAGGCGTTCTGGCTGCTGATGTCATGGGTGAACGCGAACTTTCTGGCTGGTGAGTTTCGGGAGGCTCACCATCTGTGCATCGAAACGTTTCAAGTCTTCGCCGATCACGGCATGGTGGTCGGCAATCCGTTTTTCCATCTCCGAGCCGGTCAGTGTGACTACGAACTCGCCCCGCCCAACGAGCCAATGAGTGCCGAAGCGGCTTCATCAGTCGACAACTTATCCCGCGCCTTGATCACAGGAGGCCCGGAGATTTTCGAAGGTGAAGATCCGAAGTATCTTGAGCCGATCTTGCTCCTGTTGCAGCCGCCCGAAGGATTCGCATCGTGGGCTGAAGCTCGCGGGCAGGGCTGCTCAGCCGATCTGCTCAATGGATCTACCGGACACCTCCGAGACTTGTTCACTCAAAAATACGGCAGCCCGCCACCGTACGACGCGCCACCGGAAGACCCTGATCAGACTTCCTAATCCTATTCTTCGACGATTGCGTATTCTTCGAGGATCGACCGGGAAACATACTGCAGGGCCGCTTCGCTAGTCCCAGCCAAAAACACCGGACAAGCGTAACCCGCATCTAAGGCTTCGCGCCACCGGTCGGCGCAGACACACCAGCGATCGCCGGGACGCAATCCCGGAAATCCGTAGGCTGGCATCGGCGTGCTAAGGTCATTCCCACTCTGCCGACTGAACTCAAGAAACGCCTCGTTCACCTCGCAGCAGATCGCATGGCATCCGTGATCTTCCGGCCCTACTCGACATTGGCCATCGCGGTAGAAACCGGTCATTGGCGAAGTCGAACACTCCACAAGAGGGTCTCCAAGAACATTCTTCTGCATTCTCCAGAATCGAGGTGTGGCCGTGAAGGTCAAGTTACCAGTGCCGTTCAAGGCGCTGGGTCATGGCCGTGCATCGCAGCCTCGAAAAATCCGGCCGCTTTGTGCAGAGTCTCTTGGTATTCTGCTTCAGTATCGGAGTCGGCAACGATGCCCGAGCCGACGTGAAAGCGGATTTTGCCATCGACAATTTCCGCAGTGCGAATCGCGATGTTAAAACCGCTCTCGCCGTTTCGGCCCAGATAGCCGATGGCACCAGTGTAGAGCCCGCGCTTTAGAGGTTCGAGTTCATGGATGATTTCAAGCGCCCGCCGTTTCGGCGCCCCCGAAATCGAGCCCCCTGGATAAACTGAAGCCAGGGCAGCAACTTGATCGACCTCAGCGCGCAGCAGTCCAGTGATGCTCGACACGCGATGGTAAACGTGCTCGAACTGCTCGAGCCTTAAAAACTCTTCAGTCCGGACGGAGCCGAACTCGCAGATCTTGCCCAAATCGTTGCGTTCGAGATCAGTGATCATCACTAACTCGGCGATCTCTTTCGGCGATGTCAGCAGATCGTAAACCGAACGCTGATCGAGGTCGGGATCGCGGAATCTTGGGCGGGTGCCTTTGATCGGGCGAGTCGTGATACTGCTGCCACTGATGCGCAAAAAACACTCCGGTGAAGTCGACAGTACTGTGTGGCCATCGAGCTCAACGAACGCACCATGGGGAACTGGCGAGACTTCGCGAAGGACTCGGTAGAAGGCGAAGGGATCTGCCTCGGTCGGCCAATCGGCAGAAAATCGATGGGCGATATTGACCTGATAAATGTCGCCCGCCGCGATGTATTCCTTTGCCCGATCGACTGCCGCCAAAAACGAATCTGCGGGCGTGTCGGGTTCAAAGTTAAGACGCCCAGGTCGCTCGTCAGACGATGGCTTCTCAGCCAGTTGGCTCGATAGGTTTCCCGATTCCCACCACACTTCGTCGGCGTGGTCGAAAACGAGTAGCTCTGAGTAGTCACCGAAAACGAACCCGCCATCAAAGTCGATGAACCCTAGAAGTCCCGAATCCGGAAACGGTCGGTCAGGAGCCATCGGAGCTTTTCCCAGGGCCTCTCGAAGTCGAGCGTGGTCGGATTCATCGTGAATCGAACCTTTCAACAGACGGGTCGGTCTTGCCGTGACCAACGAGATCTGGCAACCGAGCGCAGGGGCAGATGACGAATCGAGAAACACCAGCCCGCCCAAATGCCGCAGACGCGAAGCCACCTCCTCAGGAGGGAGCGATAGTTCGGAAGGGTGCAATTCTCCGCCGCCTAACTCGGGCGCTGGTCGTCGGTCATCCATTAGGAACTGGGTGACCTACTAAGTCGGGATCTCATTCGGGGTAGAGTTGCCGTCAGGGGCGCTTCGATGCAAGGGCAGAAACTTGGTCGAGCTTATCGGATGGCCACCGATGAATCAACCGGCCCCGGGCTTGTTGACAGGAGTCCAACGAATCCATACCCTTTCCAGTTCATCGTGGCCACTTTATCCAAGCTTTCAACCGCCCCCAGTCCGGGCACCTCGCGCACCTTTAAAATCGGGGCGATCGTCTTGTTGTGCCTTGGTGTAGGTGAGGTCTTCGCGGTGATCTGGGGACTCGCTTCAAAGCGCTCGGCATCCGGTTTAGTGACTTCAACTGAAGTGCGTTCGTCTTTACCTCCCAATCAAAATTCGTCGGCGCTGGCTGGGATTTCTGCAACCGCCACCACGCCTCCGGCTACACCGGCCACGCCCTACAATTTTCCGCCCGCACCGGCCCCGACCTACAACCCGCCAGCGCCAGCCCCTCTCCCAGCTCCGGCAACTCGCCCGCTGTCTTCGTCTGGGGCATCTGGGGGCGAACTGCTGCTTCCGGAACAGTATCAGATCAACGACATCGTGGTGCTTGAAACCATTGCCGATGGGGTTCGGTTACGGTCTGATGGCGACACTCAAGGTGCCTTGGAAAAGTTCCGCGCTGCTGCCGGAGCCATCGGCGACAATCCAGTCATTCTAGCAGAGATCGCCCGCACCTACGAAGTCATGGGGCTTCGCGACAAGGCAATCGACCAGTGGGAACGGATCTTTGCGATGGGCGAAAACGGCGCTGGCGATTTTCATGTTCTCGCTGACGTGCGCCTTCGTGGACTGATCCCAGGTGGGGCGGCACAGCGGGGCAATACCATCGTTCTCGGCTTCGATCCGATCGTTCGCGACCCCATGCGTGAAGGGCGTGATGGCAGCCAAACAGTAATGCATCGCATTCCGATCAAGCGGATTGGTGATGGCGCGATCGTGCCCGACAACGTCAGTGTCTACATCTACTTCTATGACCGAGTGAACGGCGAGAGAATCGCCCAAAGCACCGCTGATCCGCCGCAGTACAACTGGCGAACACTGCCCATCGACTGGGGCACGGTTGACCCAGAAATCTTTGAAGTCGTCTATCACCACCCGGCCCTCACTCCCGAGCAAGTTCGGGAACTCGGCCAGCGCGAATACTGCGGCTATGTGGCCAAGCTCTACTACAACGATCGCCTCCAAGATCTGGTTGCTGAGCCGCGTCTACTTCTCGACTACGCGCCCGCTACAACGCTTCCGCAAATCGACGATATCTTGTTCCGCTTCGACGGTCAGTAGCTCGGCGTTGCGAGTTGCCCCAGCATCGACTCGCGGCACCTTACCCAACTTCCCTTTTTCCGCTTTTTCCAAATGGCTTCTTCAGCACTTCCAGAGTGGGCACAAGAGACGATCGATCACTACCAGAGCGACGCCTCCAGCCAGTTCATCCTTCACGGTAACGTTCAAGACCGTATGCTCCTCCCACTTAGGGCCGGACTGCGACTTGGCGGAATCGATGAGTTCCTCAGCGATGTTTTGCTGGCCAACTTCGACGTCGTCTTGTCCTACGATGTCGGAAATGGAATCCGGATCGAACGCGGTGGCGACAAATTCTCGGAATGGCCGTCGGCCAAGACGGGAGCGCCGATGCCGAAGAAACCCCGCGAGGCGACTCAGACCCTGACTCACTATCTTCGCTACTGCTCGAACCTCCGGCGCGCTGGCGGTCAGACGCTTTCGGTCGCGGTGGTGATGCGGGCCGCTCACCTGATCTGCCCGGCGATGCCCGGCACCGCGCAATATGATCTTAATGCGATTGCGCTCCTGCTCAGAGATTGGGCTTCGGAGACTTCGATTCGCGACCACTCGATCGCGACCTTCCTGATCACCGACAACGTCAACGACCTCCACCCGCTGGTTGCCAACAATCCTCGGACTCACCATGTCCGGATCCCGCTTCCAGACGGTCGCGATTTGCGCCGTGCTCTCCAACTGCTTGAGCCGTCCTGCGCAAACGCTTTAGAGGAATATGATGGGCGCTTGGCAGAGCCTGCTGAACAGTTGATCGGAGCGACCCTTTCTTCGGTCGAATCGCTTCTGCGCCAGCGCCAGTATGCTAAAGACCCGATCTCCGCTGACGACTTGGCCGACCTGAAAAAAGATCTGGTCGAGCGCGACTGCAACGGTCTGATCGAGTTCGTCGAATCGGATCGCTCGCTCGAAGACTACTGTGGCCAAGAAGCCATTAAGGAGTGGATGCGGGGTGACATTTCGCTCTGGCAAAAGGGCGATCTTAAGGCCATGCCGATGGGCTACCTTCTGTGCGGCCCGGTCGGAACGGGTAAGACGTATCTCGTCGAGTGTTTGGCTGGCGATGCCGGTGTTCCAGTCGTGAAGCTCAAGAATTTCCGCGACCGCTGGGTTGGCTCGACCGAAGGAAACTTGGAGAAAATCTTCCGCCTTCTCGAAGCCTTGGGACGCTGCATTGTGTTTATCGACGAAGCCGACCAAGCCCTCGGCAAACGCGATTCTGGGTCGTCGGACTCGGGCCTTTCTGGCCGAGTCTATTCGATGATGGCCAAGCAAATGTCCGACACACGGAACCGAGGCAAGATCCTGTGGATTCTCGCATCGAGCCGTCCTGACCTGATCGAGATCGACTTGAAACGTCCTGGACGAGTCGACATCAAGCTGCCGATTTTCCCCTGTGCCGACGCCGATGAAGCGTTTGTGATTCTACGGGCGCTGTGCAAAAAACAGGGCATCGCTCTGCCGAAAGAAGATCGCGACAAACTGATCGGCTTGATGCCGGAGCTACTGACTCCAGGCGCTGCCGAAGCATTGGCAGTTAAGATCTACCGGATGGTGAAAACCAAGGACATCGACGTCACCGAAGCCGCTCGACTGTCCCTCGAAGAATACCAGCCTCCGATTCCGGTCGAAATTCTTAGTCACCAGATCGAGTTAGCGAAAGCCGAAGCCACCGACCGGAAGTTCATTCCCGAGAAGTACCGCGAGGTGATCACTGAGTTGTAGGCTACCTCTCCATCAGATGGTGTCTTGGCTGATAAAACTTCTGAGAGTCATTGGATGGATTCTGGTCGTGCTGATTGTCCTAGCGGTCGCGGGGTGTTGGGCGCTGAAGACCGCGTTGGAGAAGTCGCTCGAGTCAAAGACTGACCCCTCAGAGTATTCAGGAATTGTCGCGCTCCGCAAACAGATGTCGCCACCGACGCTGTATTCGTTTCTGCCAGCGAGCATACCGAGTGACGCCACAGATGTTGAGTTTTTCTATGAGCCAGTTGGTGGCCATTTGCTTCTGAAAGTTGTGTTGCCAGAGGATTCCTTTGCCGCTGTGGTTCGGGATTTAGAAGCATCTGGAAGAACGGTCGTTCTGCCGAAAGACGTCCCAACGTTTCTCATCGACTGCTATCCTGACACGATGTCTCACGGCGCCACGACCGTGGAACCGCTTCCCAGCGATTTTGAAATCTACCTTTTTCGCACAGATCTCGACGACATTCAGAAGAATTGGAATCACAACACCTTCGCCGGAACAGCCATCTTGAGAGATACCAGAGAGGTCGTGTATCACATCTACGTTTGGTGACAAATCGGGATACCCGATTGCCACAATTTGGGCGATACTAGGCTGTGCTTTGCCCCCTTCACTTCGCCCGTTGTCTCGGGCTTGTCGTCGCCCTAGCCTTTGGGTCGGTTTCGGATCGCGCATTGGCTGGCCCCGAATGGGAGCTTTTCAGCGAAGCGAAGACGCTATCTGATGGCAAAAAATACACAGAATCGATTGAGGTGCTTGATGAACTCATCGCTCTGACAACCGCGTCCGGAGATCACTACTGGGGCTTCTATGCTCGTCGAGATTGGGCGAAGTCGCAGTATTACCTTGGGAAGCTAGCCGATCAGCGACAGGGGCTCGAGTCGGCTCTGGCGGAACTCGATGAAATCCAACCAGGGGGGAGCATGCCCGTCGAAGACCGGCTGTTTGAACAAGCAATCTTAGGCGGCATGCTCGCGACGAACGCCTTTGAGCAGGGGCAAATTGGTCTGGCGGCGGTCAAACTCGGACAAGCCAAGGCGGCGATCCGACGCCTCTATCAGCACTTTGGTGTATCCAACTATGACTTCGAATCCGGGATTCCGCCCAACGTTCCACCGATCTATCGCTATTTGGTTCCCTACCTTCTGGATCGTGAAGCAGCGCATCATGGGATGCAGGGACGCACGGAAGAGGCAATTCGCCTGAGGAGGATCGCGATTCAACCGCGCCCTGAAGCTGAGCTGAGTGAGAGAGAGATCATCTATCGGAGAATGGCTAAGCTCCATTTGGCGATCAACCTTTCGTTTTTCGGCTGGCGAACCGAAGCGATCGCCGTGACTCAAGAACTTGCAGAACAACCAAGCTCTGCGCCTGGGGCATCGACCAAGAGATTGGCGACTCTGAACCTAGCGCGATTCAAATCTCGCTGGCATGGCCCCTCTGAGGAGTTTCTTGCTGACGCCAAGGCCGCTGCGAGCCAACTCATTAAGGCCAATCAAGACGGCGCTTCTCGAGTCATCGCGAACATGGAGTTTGATCTCAATCCCGAAAAGTTCCCGCTCAATGACTTGGAGAGGCTTGAGATGGACGCCATGGAACACGGTCGGACTCAAGCCGCCGACTTTAGTAGGCGCGATCGACTGATCCTCCAAAGCGAGCTTGGAGACCTCGATGGGTTGGAACAGGACATGCACGATATGCTCCAGACGTATCGCCGCCGAGGATACCTTCGCGGGGAGCCAACGGCTTATCGAGAATACGCAGACGTGCTTTCGGCACTCGGGCGTTATGAGGAAGCTCTGGTTCTGCATCAAAAAGCCATCGATCTGACGCGAGGGTTTGGCTGGTGGATGCACATTCCGCCTCTGTTAATCAAGAAGGCAAACTTGTTGGAGTCGATCGGTCGGATGGAAGAATCCTATACCGTCTGGGCCGAAATCGATGCCTACCTTCTAGCCCATCCAGACCTTCCTCCAGAGCGAGTCGTGAGAGTGTTTGGGGGACGCGCCCGGTTTCTCGAACGACAGGGAAAACAGGCCGAAGCCGACGCATTTCGGAAACAAGGTCGGGACTTAGCTCAGCTTCGCGACTTGCCCGAATATCAACAGCGCTGGTTAAAGCCGGAAGAAGCTTCACCAGAGAAACCCGCCGTTCCTCAAGCCGACGAAAAGCCCGCAAACCGCAGTGATCTGCAACCGTTCGAAGTCTGGACGAAAGTCGAAACCGGAGAGTCCGGGCGCGGACGATTCATCCTGTCCAATCCAACCCCGAATGAAGTCAGTGGCACCTTACTAGCGACGGGCGTCATCACCGAAAGCAGTTGGGATCAGGACCAAGGAATCGTGTCTCTCAAGCTCGCTTCTGCCGAAGAGAAGCCGATCAAATGGGAGCAGAAGATCGACCTGGAACCTGGCGACCAAATTCTGATCTACTCCGATCTCGATCGAGTTGATGTCTCCGAAGACACAGATCGGCTGACGCTCCGTTGGCAGGAAGACGGCCTCAATGCCCCCGATCCTCAAAAATCGGCATAGCTCATCGAAGGTGGAGAAAAAGGCAGCGGCAGCCAACTCGCTGTCGTGACGGCCAACCTTGCCGAGGGCAACCCCTTCTATGCCGTTTCCCTGTTCCACGAGATCTACCATCGCGAGTTTAACAATGGCCTGATCGATGTCCGAGTGAAGGCTTCTGTTCCTTGTCACGTCCAGATTGTCGACGAAGAATCTGGAGCCATCCTAGGCGTTGATGCAGAAGGAGACGGAGACTTTCTCAGCGAAGGTGACGTCTTGGCAGACGACTCGAATCGGAATGGCTATCCTGATTTGCAGCTAGAGCCAGACCAAGAAGTTACCGGTCTGGAACTTCGCGTGTTCCCAGTAAAATCCGACGAAACTTCCGAGGAAAACAGCGAGATCAGCATCACGGTCGAATTGAGAAATCGCGAGACTGGGCAGTGGGAACCTCACGCGATCAACAAGCTCGTTTCGTCGCGTGAGTGAGGGCTCCTAAGCGCTGCCCTGTTCCTCAAATGCCTTAATCTCCGCAAGAAATTTCGGCAGATATTTCTCGGCCTTTGTCGGGCCGACGCCGTTGAGCGACAGAGATTCCTCAACGGTCTTCGGTTTGATCGCGGCCATCTGCTCGAGCGTCCGGTTGCCGAAAACCACATAAGCAGGCACTCCGGCTGCGGAGGACATTTGATTGCGCAAGGCGCGAAGCCGATCGAGAAGCTCGCGATCTGGTTGGAGATCTCCCATTCCAGAAGCTGCCTTGATCGCGGCCGCTGAACCGGGGAGATCTGGCCAGCGTATCGAGAAGTTTCGGTCGCCGCGCATCGCCTTGGCCCCGCGTGTTGTCAGGGTGCACAGCGGGTAATCGCCTGGCTTCTCGGTCTTGATCAAACCGGCCTTTTCGAACTCGCGCAGCAAGGCGTTCAGGTAAGCTGATCCCATGTCCTTGAGGATTCCGTGAGTGGTCAGTTCATCGAGTCGGGCATTGATCACGTCCTGAGATTTACTGCCCATCAGCATGGCGACGATCTTGCCTTTGCCATAGCGACCGTGCCAGCGCCCTGCCTCCTTGCGCGACATCCGCGCGATCCCACTCAGGGCTTTTTGGGCGATCAAGATTTCCTCATCATCAGGACGCCGACGTGAGTTGGACGAACCACCGGCCAAGCATTGATCGCAGTTGCCGCAGACCTCGCCATCCGGGTCGCCGAAGTAGTCGAGAATCTCGCCCTGGCGGCAGTCGTCGCTATAGCACAGAGCCACGATCGACTCGAGTTTGGATCGGTCGCGACGCTCTTTTTCGGACAAGCCCGCCCAGTCCATTTCCAGTCCCTGACCTTCTGGTGGGCGCCGCAGAACCCGAGTCGATTTCATCCGCTGTCCGGCAACATCGAAACGCTGGATGTAGCCCGCCCGAACCAAATGACCGAGAACCGTACTGGTCGCCATTCCGTTTTCAGCACCGCAGAGGTCACCGATATCTTGAACAGTTAAGCTGACGATTCCGCTGCCATCCGCCCGATCTGAAAGCACCTGAAAAACGCTCCCGATCAAATCCGGGGACGGATTGTTCCCCTCGATAAAGAACTCCTGCGTCCGGGTGTCGGCGTAGTTGAAAAGCAATTCGCAGTGAGCTGGCTCACCGTCTCGACCGGCACGTCCGGCCTCCTGGTAGTAGGCTTCGACACTGCCGGGAACCTCAAAGTGGACGACGAACCGAACATCCGAGCGATCGATTCCCATGCCGAATGCGTTGGTCGCGACGGCGACATCGATGTCCTTCTGAATGAATTTCTCCTGAGCCTCCGACCGCGCCGCATCATCCATTCCACCGTGATAAGCAATCACGCTGACGCCTTGAGCAGCCAACTCTTCGTAAACCTCGTCGACTTTTCTTCGCGTCGCGCAGTAGACAATTCCCGTGCGATGCGTCCGAACGACTTGTCGCAGTCGGTCGAATTTTTCCTTCAGCTTCTGAGTCTGCGTGATGTGCAAACTGAGGTTGGGTCGGCGAAAGCCACTGGTGATGACAAACGGATCCTTGAGGTCGAGAACCTGGGAAATGTCATCGCGAACTTCTGGGGTCGCGGTCGCGGTCAAAGCGACGACTTGAGGACGACCAATGCTATTGAGAGACTCCCCAAGCCTCAGATAATCCGGTCGAAAATCATGCCCCCATTGTGACAAACAGTGTGCCTCGTCGACCGCAAACAGCCCCAACTCAATCGAGCGCATGGCTTCGCAGAAACGCTGATCGCGGAAGCGCTCAGGGGCGACGTAGACCAGCTTAAACTGGCCATCGCGAATCTGATCCAGCCGTTCGGATTGCTCAGCGGCGGTCAGGCTGCTGTTGATCAGGGTTGCCGAGATGCCCTTCTCGACTAAGGCATCGACTTGATCCTTCATTAGGGCGATCAACGGACTGACCACCAATGTCGCGCCCGGAAGACAAAGAGCCGGGAGCTGATAGCAGAGCGATTTTCCGCCGCCGGTCGGCATGATCACCAGCGAGTCCCGGCGCTCGAGAATCGCTTCGACAACACGGGACTGCCCATCGAGGAACTCCCGGAAGCCGAAGTGCTTCTCGAGAACATCTCGCGGGTCAGCGATCGGGCCGCTGGATTTCGTGTCGGTGTCGTCAGGCAAGCTAGTTAACAATTAGAACTAAGCGTCGGCTTGTTCAAACAATGAGCGAACGTTCTCTCTAAGATCTTTGGCGAGCCCAGAGTATGTTAATGGGTGAAACTTCCTTTCGTCGCCTTTCGATTCTCACCCTAATTACCGTCGCCATGACGAGCGGGGTCGCCTTCGCTCAGGACAAGCCAGCCCCGCCGTCTGGAAAGTTGCTCGATCGCACTGGCATCCCGATCGCCTATACCGATGAATCCGGAGTGCGCCGCTATCCGGAATCTCATTTTGCTCATGTTACCGGCTCCAAGTTGACCCGAGGTCTTGACCAGACATTGAACGAGCGTCTTTCAAACGGCGAAGAAATCACCCTCACTCTCGATCGTCGCATTCAGCAGATCTGCGCGGACGCTCTGAGCGAGGCACTTGGGAAGAACTCAGCTGACCACCTTCGCATCGACGAAGTTCACCGAAGCGGGCGCCGCAAAGAGCAGCTATCGACCGCGAATTAAAGAGGAACGCTACGACTTCCAGTTCGTCGGGTTCGCTTCACCAATTCGCGAGGGAACACTGACCGCCGAGCCCGGTTCTGGTCTCGCGATCGGGGTCTTTATTGAGACCGTTCCTGGCCCGAATCCGACGACCGAACTGGCTCAACTGATTCTCGAAGAAACCTTTCGCCTGCCAGAGATTTTCAAAAGCCCTTGAATCTAAGTCGCCTCTCCCACACACTCGGCTGTCCGTCTTTCCCTGATCGACACCGAGCCAATGCCATCCAAGGCCAGCCAGGACTCCAATCCACCTACTACTCCCGATAACCCGCCTCCTTCAAAGAAGCCGGGCAAGGTTGCTATTCTTCGCGCTCGCACATTGAGCACCGTGCTGCTTTGGGGGTTGGTCGCAGCTGCTCTGTGGTTTGGTAATCCGGTCGTCATCGGCTTGTTGCTCGTCTTGTTCGGTGCCGCCGCCTGTTGGGAATACTATACGATGCTGAGGAATGATCAGCTGATCTCCCGACTGTTCGCCGCCGGATTGCTGGCAATCGCCGTTGGGCATCTAGCGACTGTGGCTCTGATCAGCGTGCGCTCCGGTCAGTCGGCTGGTTTCTGGGTCGACTCCCTCACCCTCTGCGGTGCCATCATTCTCAGTCTGAGCGCTGTGGTCCTCTGGCTCGAACTCAATGAGCGCACCCTTCGTGAGCTGGCGGCCGGACTCCTTGGGGTCTTATACATCCCGCTGCTCTTTGCCTTCGCCACTCGGATCTATTTTCTTGAGGGACGCCCTGAAGTCGCTGGCGATGGAATCTTCTTACTGCTGTTCCTCATCGCCGTGACCAAGAGCACCGACATGGGTGCCTACGTGATCGGGACGGCGATCGGGAAGAACAAAATGATCCCCAGAGTCAGTCCGGGAAAGACTTGGGAGGGATTCTTTGGAGCGATGGTAGTGACGGTGATCATCGCCTTCCTGTTGATCTTCTTCCTCGGTGACAAAGTCGCTCCGCTTCGTCTAATCGATGCCATACCGCTCGGTATTGTGATGGGATTGCTGAGTGTCATGGGCGACTTGGCAGCATCCGTTCTGAAACGCTGCCTTGGAGCGAAAGATTCCGGGCAGACCCTTCCTGGAATCGGTGGTATTCTCGACCTCATTGATAGCATTCTTTTTACTGCACCCGTCCTTTACGCTTACCTGCTCTTCGCGATTTACCGCGCTGGCTAGAGTCACCTTCTCCTTATGCCGACCAAGAAAAAGGTCATCCTTCTGGGATCGACCGGATCGATTGGAACTAGCGCTCTCAAAGTCGCCCGCGACATTCCTGATCGGATGGAAATCGTTGGTCTGGCGGCCCATCGCAGCGCCACCGCAGTCGCTGAACAAGCTGCAGAGTTTAATGTGACGGAACTCGCCATGTGGGATGAGCGAGCTGCTGAACAACTGCGCGCGGACTGTCCCGCAGGTGCCAATGTCCGCTCGGGCGAGCAGGGCTTAATCGACTTAGTGACCGAAACCGAAGCCGACATGGTTTTGGTCGCGATTGTCGGAACCGCCGGGCTTCGCCCATCCTTAGCGGCGATCCGAGCCGGTCGGGATTTGGCTGTAGCCAGCAAAGAAATCCTCGTCATGGCTGGGGAATCAGTCATGCAAGAAGCGCGCGAGCACGGATCGCGAATCCTGCCAGTCGATAGCGAGCACAATGCGATCTACCAATGCCTCGAGGGACGCGATCCCAAAGAGGTGACCCGCTTGATCCTGACAGCGTCCGGCGGCCCTTTCCGCGAAACTCCAAGCAGCGAATTCGCGGACATCACGGTCGAGCGCGCGCTCAAACACCCGACTTGGGAGATGGGCCGAAAGATCACCATCGACTCCGCGACCTTGTTCAATAAGGGGCTCGAAATGATCGAAGCTCGCTGGCTGTTCGATATCGAAATGGAACGGGTCGACGTCATCGTTCACGCCCAGAGTATCGTCCACTCGATGGTCGAATTCGTCGATGGATCGACGCTGGCTCAGTTGAGTCATTCCGACATGTGCTTCCCGATTCAGTATGCCGTCACTTGGCCAGAACGCGTTGCCAACACACTCAAGCCGCTCGATTTTGCCAAGCTCGCGAAGCTGGATTTCGAAGCTCCCCGCTGGGACGATTTTCCGGCCCTCAATCTGGCCAAGCGTGCGGGATCCGCTTCCGGCACTCTGCCAGCCGTCATGAATGCCGCCAACGAAGTCGCGGTCGATGCGTTTCTCGAAGAGCGGATCGCCTTCCCGAAAATTTGGGAAACCGTGGAAGCGACGATGGATGCTCATCAGTCAATCCCTGGTGCCAGCCTTGACGAAATCCTCGATGCCGATTGTTGGGCACGGGGCTACGCTATTGGTGCGATCAGTTAGCAGGGTGTTGAAAAAGGCGGTGACTCGTCGCGGAGCCTCATGTGATCGAGGGTTAGGCGCGAGGATCAAGTGG
>ENA-ORXR01000652-ORXR01000652.1-marine-metagenome-genome-assembly--contig:-NODE-652-length-43961-cov-4.154111_pt1 | contig 43961 bp, 43 predicted proteins | sample MGYA00237866_ERZ511479 | MGnify/ENA metagenome assembly ERZ511479
TGTCCTGCTAAGTTACGTCCCAACTGCATCATATGTACCTGATCTGGCCCATCGGCAAAGCGCAGCGCACGTTGCCATGCGTACATCGATGCAAGAAAAGTGTCCTGACTTAAGCCCACCGCACCGTGTATTTGAATCGCGCGGTCTATCACATCTAACGCCATATTCGGCCCGACAATTTTGAGCATGGCGATCATATCTTTAGCGTCTTTATTGCCAGCGACATCCATTCGTTCAGCAGTCTTAAGGGTCAGCAAGCGAGCCTGCTCTATCTGGCAGGCTGATTTGGCAATATCTTCACGAATAGATTGTTGCTTAATAAGCGGGCGACCAAATGCAATACGAGTATTGGCACGCTGACACATCATTTCCAATGCACGCTGTGCCGCACCGACTGAGCGCATGCAATGGTGAATTCTGCCCGGACCAAGTCGACCTTGAGCGACCTCAAAGCCGCGTCCTTCACCTAAAATCATATTCTCAGCAGGCACTCGAACCTCCTTGAAAATCACCTCGGCATGTCCTTCTGGGGCATCATCATAGCCCAGCACCTGCATCGGGCGAACCACCTCAACACCTTCAGCGTCTCTGGGTATCAAAATCATTGACTGCTGTTGATGACGGTTTGGGTTGTCCGGATCCGTTTTACCCATCACAATGAAGACTTCACACTGCTTGCGGCAGGCACCACTAATATAAAACTTGCGTCCGCTAATGACGTATTCATCGCCATCACGCTCGATTCTGGTTTGGATATTGGTTGCGTCACTCGACGCGACATCCGGTTCGGTCATGGCAAATGCAGAACGAATTTCACCGGCTAGCAATGGCTCTAACCAGCGCTTTTGTTGCGCTTTCGTGCCGTACTTTGCAAGCACCTCCATATTCGCTGTGTCTGGAGCCGAGCAGTTAAAGACCTCCGGTGCCCACGTTGTGCGCCCCATGACTTCTGCAAGTGGCGCGTATTCCAGATTTGTTAGCCCTGGCGAATAGTCGCCATAAACCGGCGGTAGGAACAAATTCCACAAACCTGCTGCTTTGGCTTTGGCTTTAAGCGCCTCCATCAGTGGCGAGGTTGACCAGCGATCATCTGGATTGCCTACGTGCATGGCTTGTTCATTAGGATAGATGTGCTCATCCATAAAGGCATTGAGCTGTACAAGTAAATCCTCAACTTTAGGGCTGTAATCGAAATTCATGCATTGATCCTTTGCTGTCACTCTCAGCGCATTGCTGGCAGTAGAGTAGGGTTGCTTAAATGGGCTAAATCAGTAAATAGCCGCCATCAACATTGATGCAGCTGCCGGTCGTATAGCTTGCCGCATCCGACACTAGGTATAACGCGGTGCCAGCCATTTCGCTAGGTTGCGCGACGCGTTTCATAGGAATATGGGTCATCAGTTGCTTCAGAAGATCTTCGTTTTTAACCAAAGCAGAGGCAAACTTGGTATCCGTAAAACCCGGTAAAATGGCATTAACCCGAATGCCAAGATCCGCGCACTCTTTAGCAAACGCCTTGGTCATTGAGATAACCCCTGCTTTGGTGATTGAGTAGACCCCTTGTTTGTCGCCTGGAGTTACCCCATTGACTGAAGCAATGTTCACAATCGAGCCGCCGCCATTTTCTTTCATTATCTTGCCAGCGGCGACTGACATATAGAAATAGCCCCGTAGATTCACATCTACTGTTTTTTCATAAGCACCAAGTGGGGTGTCGAGAATGTGGCCGAAGTACGGGTTAGCTGCTGCATTATTAATGAGAATGTCAAGTTTGCCGTGTTGTTCTTGAATGGCTGCAAAAATGCTTTCGATTTGATCCATCTCGCCGACGTGACAGGCGATGGCCTGTGCGCTGCCGCCGTCAGAAATAATTTGATCGACTATAGCTTGGCAGCCTTCAATCTTGCGGCTGGAAACAATGATGTGAGCGCCTTGTTGGGCGAGCAGCCTGGTGATTTCTTCGCCGATACCTCGGCTGGCACCTGTCACTAGTGCAACTTTGCCGGATAAATCAAACAAGGCGTTGCCTGCATTGTCACTCATTGTTTCCTCCAGTGTTCTAACGGGAATAGGGCGTTCGCTTAAGTTAGCTCGTTTTCAATTTTCTATGTTAGTTGAATGCTAGCTAAATTGTAATCAGTAACACAGGAGATATTGCTAATGCTGTACCCAGCGTTGTGGAATGATTGTCGTGGCTTGAGGTATTTGATTTACTTCGCCGCCTCGATGCAGGCTTAGTCGTAGCAGAATGGTTGGATTATCTCGGAAGGTCTTCGTAAATCAAATACCTCAAGCCACTGGTGGGGGTCGTGAGGCGAGTGTTAGCTAACTTACCTAATTAAAGACTGGTTGACAATATATTAAACATTAGGGCACTTGTAAAATTCCACACTTCTGAGCACCTGAGCCTGTCCTGCCCAGCTAAAGTGGTTAACTTTCAGCCTTTCTGTTAGCGGCAAACTGAATAAACTGAAATTGGCTATTTGTTAACCTAAACAGGATCACGCTCATGACTTGCCCTTATCGGTTTTGACACCTCTGTTTTACAGGAAAAAGGGCAAGTCAGCTTTTCAAATTTTAAGCTAATCGTTTAGAAATTCTCCTTAATAACTTAATTTTGCAAGTGGCTCTATGGTATTTATAATCCACAATTTCGGATATAGAACTCCTAATTCGACATCAAAACCGGCACAGTCATGCTATGCATTATTTCGCGAGTCATACCACCTAAGATAGCTTCTCTGAAACGAGAGTGACCATAAGCTCCCATCACTAAAAGGTCGTGACCGTTATCGGCAAGGTATGATAGAAAATCGTTGCTGATATCACGCTCCTTGGCGGTCATCGTTTTGGTCATTACCTTCACATTGTGCCGGGCTAAGTGTTGCGCAATTCTAGTATCGGGTAGATCACTGCTTTCAGCACTTCCACTTGTTTCGGACATCATAATGGTTACAGTTTCGGCCCGCTCTAAGAAGGGCAAGGCATCATGTAAGGCTCGGTTCGATTCACGACTGCCATTCCATGCTATAAGAGGATGCTTTCCAACATTCTCATAGGTACCAATGTATGGAACAACTAAACACGGCCGACCAGCCGTTAACAGGATGTGGTTAGGCACATCCAGATTTCTGTTAGTGACATCATCTGGGTTGGCTTGACCAATCACCAGCAAGTCAGCATAGCTTGCTTCCTCGGTTAATGAAGAGTACACATCGCCGTTGATTGACTGCCACATTGATGCAACCTCATACTGTGAAGCGATTTTATTAAATAACTGTTTAGCCTGACCCTCTTTCTCATCCATCACTTTTTCATAATTGTTGGCTATACCACTAAGCCACTCAGTATCGCCAATCAGAGCAGTCGATGTATTGAAAGGTGCAATATAGCTTGGCAGATGAAACTCAGGCCTTACGAATAGGCCGGTGAGATGCGCATCAAATTCAGCAGCTATTTTTGCTGCAACATGCAATCGTTTGTCGCAATTCGGACTATTGTCCATGTGAACCTGCAAATCCTTATAAGCCATGACTCGTCTCCTTAGGTTTTTGAGTACAGAAACATTATCTAAAATATAGCATTTTTAAATATTGATTGAGATCAAGAATTGGTGCGATTTACAGGTTACCACTTATGCAATCCTGTATTCTTAAGCGAAAACAGTGAGGTAATTATGCGTTTGTATTGATTGGCTAGGCAGTGTCGGTCTATAAACTGATCCCGGTTGAAGTAGGGCAGTTCATGATAATTTTGGCCGGACTATCCATGGTAATTACACCACTATTAGTATGTCTACCCGGAAAGCTAGCGGCTAATTTCACGCCGAGTGAGTCGCACCTGAGAGTGCCTGAGTACTCAGAAAATGAATTACAAGACCACGTCATCATTGCTGGGTATCCGGGTTGGTCAGTCAGTTGCAGAAGTTTTGAGACGAAATGATATCGAATATGTTGCTAACGCCATTGGCCAGATGTGTCAATGTAAGTCAGAGCGCAGGACGTGAAGTACTGCGACGAGCTATATGCCGCAGGAGCAGATTCTATAATGCCGGAGACGCAGGAAGCAAGCCTACAGCTGTCGATGTCGATACTAAAGCTAGGGGGTATAGAAGACAAAAAAGTTGAGAAAATCCTTCAATAAATTCATAACAATCATTATAGCAATATCCTTAGCACGAAGCCTCAATGACCTTTAGTATGGATACAAATCTTTTTGACTTAATGGGGATATTCTTGATGCTAATCAATTAAAAACAAAGTGCTTTTGATACGCTGATCTTAAATTAAAAGGATTAGCTCATGAATACCGCCACGAACACCAACACACAACTAAATAGAAGTTTATCGCTACCACTAGTTATTTTATATGGGCTAGGCGTCACGGTAGGTGCTGGGATTTATGTGCTGATCGGCGCAACCGTTGGTAAAGCTGGGATCTATGCGCCGTTGGCTTTTATATTAGCGGCAATAGTAATGGCATTCAGTGCGGCATCGATGGCGGAGTTATCTGCGCGTTTCCCTGTTAGTGCAGGTGAGGCGGCCTATGTGAAAGAGGGCTTTCAACGTTCTTGGCTCTCTTTATTAACGGGTTTGTTGGTAATCACTTCAGGTTTAGTATCTGCTGCAACGGTAAGCATTGGCAGTGTTGGCTACATTCAACATATTCTTAATATTCCGCAGGTATGGATCATCTTTTTAGTCGTATTTACTATGGGAACAATAGCGATCTGGGGTATTCAAGAGTCAGTCATATTTGCCGCAGTTTTTACTATCATAGAGGTTGGGGCCTTACTGGCCATTGTCTTTTTCGCAATTTGGCAGCAGCCTGAACTGGTGTATGAAGTACCGAAAATTATCCCCGCTGCTAGTGATTTTACTGCCTTAGCAGCAATCTCAGGTGCTGGTCTGTTGGCCTTTTTTGCTTTTATCGGCTTTGAAGATATCGTCAATCTGGCGGAAGAAGCTAAAGAGCCTCGTAAAACAATTCCGTTAGCAATATTTGCCACCTTAATCGGTGCGACATCTATCTACGTTATGGTTGCAGCGGTTGCCGTCTTGGCTGTCCCACTTGATCAACTATCAGCCTCTAAAGCCCCTGTTGGTTTATTATTTGAGCGCATCATGGGTTCTTCGCCATTAGTAATCACATTGATTGCGATTGTAGCCACCCTCAATGGTGTCATCATCCAAATGATAATGGTATCGCGAGTAATATATGGTTTGAGCAGACAGGGCAGTATTCCAAGCTTTTTAGGCAAAGTTTACCCTTACACCCAAACGCCTGTTATCGCCACTTTGCTTGTTATGTTTGTTATTTTAATACTGGCTTTGCTCTTTCCTATTGAATTGTTGGCAGAACTTACATCAAGCGTAGCCTTGTGCATTTTTGTTCTCGTTAACCTTTCCTTGTGTCTCATCAAACTCCGGGAATCGCCTACTGAGCCCACAAAAGGTTTACGGGTAGGGCTGTGGGTACCAATACTTGGAGCTTTCCTTAGTACATGTTTTTTACTAGCGTCGTGGTTATTAAGTTGAGTCAGGGTTACAAATGATTTTTAACTGCCCAATCGTTGATTTAAGTCAAGGTTAGCGTAACGAACATGTTCGATAATAGATCCATATTTATTAAACACTGATGAAGTGCGATTAGCCCCTTTCGCACGTTTTGCCGCTTCATTGAGAGGCGGCTTTTTTTAAAGGAGATCGTTATGGCTTTCAAAGATATAAGGGTTCATGTCGATAATGATGCAGCCTGCGGTAAGCGTGTAGAAATAGCTGTCAATCTTGCGACGAGTATTGATGCGCATTTGACAGGTGTACATATCCGCAGAGCTTTTCCCTTTCCCGCTTACAGTGTGCCGACAAGTCCCGATATGCTTGAGGTGTACCATGAAGCCTTAGACGAAAAGGAATCCAATTCTCGCGCTATATTTGACAAGGTAGTTGGTCAAAATAACGCGGCGGTAAGCTGGCGATCAATAACTGGTGCGCTCTCTTATGAATTGGCAGCCGACGCTCGCTATGGAGATTTATTAGTTCTTGGTCAACCTGACCCTAAAGAGAATTTATCACTGAATGGTGGCATAACGGATGAGATAATTTTGTCTGCTGGACGCCCGTGTTTGGTTATTCCATATCAAGGTGCCCAGGTGAAATTTGGTGATTCGCCTTTGATTGCTTGGGATGGTAGCCAAGAAGCGAGTCGTGCGGTTCATGATGCATTGCCGTTCCTCAAACAGGCTGGTAAGGCGACTGTTTTCATTGTTGAGCCAGAAAAAGCAGATACTGCGTTTGGTGATCTACCCGGCGCAATGATTTCTGAGCATTTAGCCCGACACGGGATCGACGTTACCATTGAAGTATCGCGAGGTAGTTTGCAGGGTACGGGTGACACAATTCTCACTTATGCAGATGCATATGGCCATGACCTTATTGTAATGGGTGCCTATGGGCATGCGCGCTGGCGTGAAATTGTAATAGGCGGCGCAACACGGACAATCATGAAAAATGCAAAAATCCCTTTTTTAATGTCGCATTAGCCTAATAATTAAGCTATACGCATATAGGGTCGAGTCGCACCTCTATTTAGGAGTTAGGGATGACTGTCAAGGACATACTGGTTCATGTAGATAATGACAATGCCTGTCGAAATCGTATAGAAGTTGCCGTTAATTTGGCGGTGCTTCTAGATGCCAATTTGACGGGTGTTTATGTACGCAGACACTTTAGTTTCTCTGATCATAATGTGCCTGATAGTGACGCTATGGAGGTAGTTTACGAGGATATACTTAATGACAATGAGTCCGAAGCACATTCTTCTTTTAATAAATTAACCCTTCAAGGCAATGCAGAAGTTAGCTGGAGATCATCATCCGGCTCACTCCCCAATGTGGTCGTGGATGAAGCTCGGTATTGTGATTTATTGGTATTGGGTCAGCCCGACCCTAAAGATCAACTATCATTGGATGAGGGTATCGCAGGGGAGATCATTATGTCTTCTGGGTGTCCTTGTTTGCTTATTCCTTGTGACAGGGAGATTGCAATGCTTGCTAGATCACCCTTAATCGTTTGGGATGGCAGCCGTGAGTCTAGTCGCGCAGTTAATGACGCGCTGCCATTACTGAAAGAGTCGTGTAAGGCAACGGTTTTAATTATTATGCATGAGCCGACCAGTACTGCAATTGAGGATCGCCCAGATACGATGATATCTGAGCACTTAGCTCGACACGACATTGATGTTAAAGTCGATGTATCACGTGAAAGTCTGCAAAGTACAGGAGACAAAATCCTTTCCTACGCAGATGCTAATGAGCATGACTTGATTATTATGGGTGCTTATGGGCATGCTAGGTGGCGTGAAATTGTGCTCGGTAGTGCTACGCGTGCTGTTTTGAAAAAAACCAAGGTACCTGTACTCATGTCACACTAAATTAGGAAACCTTCGGTCCTATCTAAAGACTGTGTAAGGAATTTGGTGCAAGAAATTCATAAAGGAACCGAATTTTTGATTTAGATCAATATTGTTGAAACGCTCGTATTCGATAATAGAGCCATGTATTTAGCAAACAGTCTAAATGCCCCAAGTGCGATCTCCTCCTCGCATGTTTATGCCGCTTCTGAAAGGAAGCGGCTAATTTAGCAGCTAGGTTTAAAGCGCATCTGACTGGAGTTCATATTCGAAGATATTTTCCATTTCCTAACCCTGGCGTATTGTCTGAATCTGCAAATGCAGGTGTGTTTAAAGTCTATGATGAAGTATTAGATGAGAATGAATCCAAAGCGTGAGCAATCTTCAATCAATTCATTGGCACGGACATTCAACAGTTAGTTGGCAATCATCAAAAGGACTACTCTCCTCTGAGTTAGCGAATGAATCTCGCTATAGTGACTTATTAGTGATAGGCCAACCTAACCCAAAAGATAGCTTGTCTTTAAATGGTGGCTTAGCGAATGAGGTCATTTTAAGTTCAGGAGGTCCATGTCTACTTGTACCTTATCAGGGTGAAATCGTTGGTATTGGTGATTCGCCTTTGATTCCGTGGGATGGGAGTCGTGAAGCGAGTGGCGCAGTTCATGATGCACTACCTTTGCTGAAACAGGCGGATAAGGCCACGATTCTTATTGTTGAACCTGAAAAGCTGGAAACTACCTTTGGTGATATTCCTGGCGCACGATTAATGCGATTGCGGCAGGCATCCGTAATACAGGATAAGAGAATCCTAAAAACATGATCTAAGTCAATTCGAGTGAGCAAAGCCAGGACTAGAATTAGGTAACAGTTTTAAGAATATTGTTATCAAAAATAAGGAGTCCGCAATGTATAAGCACATCCTCTATGCGACCGATTTTTCTAAGGCAAGTTTGGAAGCTGAGAAAAAAGTCGCCAAAATCAGTACTCAGTTTGATTCAAAATTGAGCGTCATTCATGTCGTAAACCAGGGTAGTACCGTTTGGCTGGGTGCTGGTGGGTATTTTGTGTTAGCAGAGCTTGGTGAAGAAACTAAGGCAGATAGCTATAAGGCCTTAAAAGCCTGTGAAGAGAGAATACAAGCCCCATTAACTAATACACACTCAGTGCAAGGGTTAGCTAAAAAGGAAATAGTGAGGTATGCGGAACAAATTGGAGCGGATCTAATCGTTCTGGGGAGTCATGGACATTATCAAGTATCTGATTTACTTGGAACGACAGCATCGGGCGTACTTAATAAAGCTAAATGCGATGTGTTAGTGGTTCGGTCTGATACAGAAACGTAACTTAAGGAGAATACTGTGTTTACGGTAGAGCAAAACGGAGATAATCGGCTAGATTTAGCGTTTAGCGGAAAACTTGATAATGAAACGATGAAAGCAGGTTTAGACGACTTGCTCATCAAAGCCGAAGGCTTGGAGCATGGCGTCATGCTATATCGAGTGGGTAATTTTGATTTACCGACATTTGGAGCCATAGGCGTTGAGTTCTCGCGTATCCCTGCATTATTTAAGCTAATGCTCAAATTTGACAAAGTAGCAGTGGTAGCAGGTCAGCATTGGCTCAGAGTCATTAGTCAGGTGGAAGGTGCACTGATTCCTGGTCTTGAGGTAAAAGCGTTTGAATTAGATAAGGAAGCAGATGCTGAGGCTTGGTTGTCTGGGTCATGACCTGTGATGTTAGTTGGTCACGAATGGATAGACTTCGTGGCGTTTATTGGCGCTTTTTATTCTTTCAATAATTGAGGATCAAGAATTATGAAACGCAGAACATTTTTGAAAAATACTTTCGCTGCTACGGCATCCGGCGCAGCGCTAGGTTCTGGCTTAATGTCGAGTTCGGTCTTCGCTGAAGAAGACTCAGCGAATCCCTTTAAAGCAAGCAGTCTAGAAGATGCATTAAAGGCCGCTGGAATCACTGAGCATGAAGAAAGCGATAAGGTTACAGTGAAAGCTCCAGATCTAGCTGAAAATGCCGCCGTTGTTCCTGTTGAGGTGAAGTCTAGTTTGGAAAATACATCAGAGATCCGGATTTTTATTGTTAATAATCCTACACCACACGCCGCTAACTTCACTTTGGGTGAAGGCACTAACGCGCTGGTTAAGTGCCGCTTTAAAATGGGCAAAAGTAGTGATGTTATTGGCGTTGTTAAGGTTGGTGATAAGTTTTTCAGTGCCAAGAAAGCGGTTAAAGTAACTAAGGGCGGCTGCGGCGGCTAAGGAGATTTTCAAGATGGCTAATAAATTCAAGACACGCCTTAAAGTTAAAGAGAAGGGTGGAAAAGTAAATGTAAAAGCGATTGTTTCTCATCCTATGTTGACCGGTTTAACCAAGGATAAAAAAGGAAACAAAATTCCTGAGCACTTTATTCACGAGGTAATAGTAACTGCCAATGACAAAGTGGTTATGACAGCCAATTGGGGGCCAGCGGTCTCTAAAGACCCTTATATTTCTTTTGATTATGCTGGTCAACCTGGCGATATTGTAAAACTAGTATGGACTGATAATCAGGGGAATACGGGCGAAGCTGAAAAGAAGGTTAAATAGCTTTTCTAAGACGAATTAAACCCGTTCAATTCTTGACTTAAGTCAAGATGAGAATGGCTACCATGTGGCTATGCTACCTGATAATGACTTTAAAGCACGATGGTTAGTAAAACAACTGATTGCACTACACCAACTATGGCGTGTTCTGCTCCGGCCTCTAAATGCACTAATTGTCCTTGCTTAATGGGGATTTGCTTATCGGGTGTTTTAAGTATTACGTGTCCTTCGAGACATTGGAATACTGAAGCACCGCTTACTCGACAAAAACCGGAGTGATGCATATTAACACCCGCACCAATGACCAGTCGAGCAAGTTCAAGCCCTTCTGTTTTTGTTATCACCTTCGATTGCTCTGCTTTTAAATCACTTGCCCAAGACTTTAGATCTACGATTTCACCGGACGAAGCATGATGAGTTGCCATTGCTCTTGATACCTTTAATTTAAGGAAGCGAAGTTTGTTAATTTACGATTTCAATCAATTAGACAGCATGCAGCTCAAAATGACTAGTTCTCTTCGTTTATTAATAAACTCGAGGTCGGCATGAAGGAAGAACCACTTAGTACTTGTTCGCTGGCTCTATGGCAACGAGCATTTCGCCCCTCATTTACAGCCAACGGATCGCATACCCCTTTGGTTAGGTCGTTACCTTGGTTAGAGAGATTAGTTCTAATCACGGCATGGCTAATCGCACTGGTTTATACCTGTCGGATTTGGTTTATTTGCTCTGCATTACTTAGGATTCAATGCAAGTGCATCCACCGCACTACATAGTATTACAGTTGGTGCGATGGGAACGCTGATTCTAACGATGATCACTCGTGTATCGCGGGGGCATACCGGAAGATCTACCGTCGCCAGTCGATATATATGACGTTCGCCTTTGTGCTCATCATAGTGGCCGCTATCACCCGCATATTCGTTGGGTTAAATCCATCTTTATTCACCAATTTCGGCTACCTCGTCTCAGCTTCCTCGTCTCAGCTTCCTGCTGGGTACTGAGTTATGGCATTTTCTTTGCTCTACACGTTCGAATACTGATCAGCCCAAGACCCGATGGCAAGCTGGGTTAGCCAAACTGATCGTTTGCTTACAAGGTGTGGGTTTATGTTTCATGCTCACTGTGATTAATGAAAATAGAAAGAGGCCACATCAATGGAATCTTATCAAAATACCTTCTCCATAAAGCGCTTATGGACATTCTTGGCGGTGAGCTCCATCGTCATGTTTGCGATACTGCTGTTGACCGGAAAAGAAATTTACCACGCAGCTCCACCCATCCCTGAAACCGTTCAAACAACGTCTGGGGAAATTAAATTTACCAAGGCAGACATCCAAAAAGGGCAAAATGTTTGGCAATCAACCGGCGGTATGCAACAAGGCTCAATCTGGGGGCACGGCAGTTACGTCGCACCCGATTGGAGTGCGGATTGGCTGCAACGAGAAGCCACTGCATTGCTGGGTATTATTCGCGAAGCAATGCCGCTTCCAGCGTTAGCGCCCGATATCGCAGAGCAAACTCACCTTGCAGAATTACGCAAGGAAATGCGCTCCAACACGTATAACAGTAACGATGAAAGCGTCACCATTAGCACTCAAAGAGCGGTGGCCATCGATGCCGTTGCTGCGCACTACGCTAGGCTGTTTCAAGGGGATGGTGAGGAAGCTTTAAAGCTAAGGCAAGACTACGCCATGCCGCTTAACTCGATACTAACGCCTGATGAAACGCATGCGTTAAATGCCTTCTTCTTCTGGACAGCCTGGAGTGCATCAACTAATCGGCCAGGCGAAAACCTCACTTACACGAGCAACTGGCCACATGAGCCACTGATTGGAAATACCCCTACGTCTGGAACGCTACTGTGGAGTATTGTTTCGTTTGTACTCTTGTTAGCTGGGATTGGTGCAATCGTTTGGTACTACGCTAAGCAATATGATGTGTGGCGTGACAATATCGAACCAGAGGGTGGCGTCGCGAAAAATGACTTTATTCTGACCTCCAACATCACACCATCCATGCGCGCTACTGCTAAATATTTCTGGCTAGTGACCGCCTTGTTTGGTGCTCAGGTATTGCTGGGGATACTAACCGCTCACTATGCCGTAGAAGGTCAAGGATTATATGGGCTGCCGTTTGTAGATTACCTTCCTTACGTTGTTTCTAGAACTTGGCACACCCAATTGGCGGTCTATTGGATTGCAACGGCATGGTTGGCAACAGGGCTTTATATTGCACCGTTATTAACGGGCAAAGACCCAAAGTTCCAAGTATTCGGCGTCAACTTTTTGTTCTTCAGTCTACTGCTAATCGTGGTGGGTTCATTCATTGGTGAATGGGCCGCGGTACATCGTTTTATCGAGAATTTAACGGTAAACTTTTGGTTTGGCCATCAAGGCTACGAATATGTTGATCTTGGTCGTTTTTGGCAAAGTTATTTATTCGTTGGCTTGATACTTTGGGTTATTTTAGTGCTTCGCGCGCTTTATCCTGTGTTTACGGAAAAGTCAGATAGATTGTCGATGTTCTCACCGGACTCTCGCAAACATCTGATCCTGTTACTGGGTATCGCCACCATCTGTATTGGATTGCTGTATGCGGCAGGTTTTATGTGGGGACAACACACGCATATTTCCGTCATGAACTACTGGCGCTGGTGGATTGTTCACCTATGGGTGGAAGGCGTATTTGAAATATTTGCCACAACATTGCTATCCGTTCTATTCATTAGCATGGGACTTTTGCGGGTGCGAACAGCTATCGTCATGATCCTGTTTGCCACGATAATATTCCTAATGGGCGGCGTCTTGGGGACATTCCATCACCTTTACTTTAGTGGAACTCCTACCTCAGTGATCGCAATTGGCGCGACCTTTTCAGCGCTTGAAATTGTTCCGTTAGTGGTCATTGGCTTTGAGGTTTACAACCACTCTAAGATTGAGAAGCAGGCCGACTGGGAGAAAAACTATCATTGGCCGTTTATGTTTTTTGGGTCGGTTATGTTCTGGAATCTGGTAGGAGCCGGTATCTTCGGGTTCCTCATCAATCCGCCAATAGCGCTTTATTATATGCAAGGCATGAATCTAACGGCCAACCATGCTCATATGTCTCTATTTGGCGTATATGGAATGCTTGCGCTGGGTCTGGTTCTGTATTGTATGCGCGGTCTGACCAATATTGATCACTGGAATAACACCTTGCTAAAGATTAGTTTCTGGACGCTTAACATTGGTTTGGCAATGATGGCGTTCCTGTCTTTGCTGCCACAGGGTATTTTGCAAACCATCGCCAGTGTTAATCATAGTTACGCCTATGCACGCTCTGCGGAGTTTATCCATTCACCGATCATGGAAACCTTGGTCTGGATGCGAGTCCCCGGAGATGTTGTTTTCAGTGTCGGTGTATTCTGTTTTGCTCTGTTTGTTTATCAGGCATTTCGCTTTAGCACTGAGAAATAAGTAGGGGTGGATTTAAGTAAGGTGGATTTAAGTAGGATGGATTTCAGTCACCAGTGCGACTGAAATCGGCGGGCTTATTGATTTAGATCAAGATGTCAGAACCTTTGTAACCTGATAATAAAATCATACCTTTAGCCACTATTATAATTGTATAGGTATTGCGATTTCCTCCTCGCCAAGTTAAGCCGCTTCTCACCACAGGAAGCGGCAATTTTTAAGGAGTTCCATGATGACTATCAGAGATATACAGGTTCACGTTGATATTGATTCAGTCTGTAGCAAACGTGTTGAGATAGCGGCAAATTTAGCCGCTAATTTTAATGCACATTTGACGGGTGTTCATATTCGTAGAGACTTTCATTTGCCTGCTTCGGGTGTATTGTCTGAGTCTGCAAGTGCAGGCGTTATTGATGTTTATAATCAGGTATCAGAAGACAATGAGTCTAAAGCGCGTGCGACCTTTGATCGGGTGATTGCTCAGGGCAGTTCGACAGTTAGTTGGCGGTCAGTCAAGGGGTCACTCTCTGATGGTTTAGCGATGCAAGCACGTTACAGCGACTTAGTAGTAATAGGTCAGCCCGAGCCCAACGAAAACATGTCCTTAAATGATGGCATTGCCGACGAAATTATCATGTCTGCTGGACGCCCTTGTCTGTTAGTACCCTATCATGGCGAATGTGTCAATGTTGGTGAGTCGCCCCTAATCCCCTGGGATGGTAGTCGCGAAGCGAGTGGTGCCGTTCATGATGCATTACCACTGCTGAAACAAGCCGGCAAGGCGACCATTCTTATTGTTGAACCAGAAAAGTTAGAGACTGGTTTTGGTGATATTCCTGGTGCCAGGATTTCTGAACATTTAGCACGGCACGATATAAAGGTTAAGGTGGATGTATCACGCGGTAGTTCGCACAATACCGGTAGAACAATTCTTAATTATGCCGATGAGTTTGGGCATGATCTAATTGTTATGGGTGCTTATGGGCATGCTAGATGGCGTGAAATTGTTCTCGGTGGTGCGACAAGGACAATTATGAAAGAAACAAAGATTCCCGTTTTATTGTCACACTAAACTGATTTTTAAAAGTAACTTTAGCGTTATAAGCCAATCTAGGCTAACAATATTTAATGATAGGCGTTTCAGGCAATTCTGAAGCGCCTTTTTACTATTTTAGTGAAACATGATCTAAGTCAATTCAAGTAGTAATCCTATGTCTAGAATGGGATATCAGTTTAAGAATATTGAAATTAATGAAACAAAGAGTCCTCAATCTATAAGCAATTTTTTCGCGACCGATTTCTCTAAGGCGAGTTTGGCCAATGAGAAAAACAGCCACATAGATTAGCACTCAGTTCAATTCGAAACTGAGCGTCTCCTTGTGGTTAACCATGGCAGCACCGTTAGGAGGGAGTGTAGAATTTTAACTAGATAAGGAGGCCGACGCCGAGGTGTGGTTGTCTGAATCATCAAAAAAATCAGATGATTTCAGCTGGTCTGATATTTTCGTGAACAGGTGCCAAGGAGATAACATGAGTGCAATAAATTCTAACGATACTATTCCTGACGTCACGGCTTTTTTGGAAGAGGTTTCCGGTACTATTTGTTACCTTATTCGTGACCCATCCACTAACCATTGCGCTATTATTGATAGCGTTCTAAATTTCGACTTTTTTACGGGTCGCGTCAGTCATCAACACGCGGATCTGATTATTACCGAGGTCATTGAGAAAGAATTAAGACTAGACTGGATTATTGAAACACATGTTCATGCTGATCACCTGAGTGCTGCTCCTTATATACAAAGTAAGCTAGGTGGCAAGATCGCCATCGGTGAGCAAATCATAGCGGTTCAGGAAATTTTCGGTGTTTTTTATAATGAAGGCTCTGACTTTGAGCGTGATGGTTCACAGTTTGATCAATTATTTAAAGACGGTGATACCTATCAGATTGGCAACCTAAAGGGGGTCGCGATCCACACACCGGGGCATACCCCAGCGTGTATGACGCATGTTATTGGTAATGCAACCTTCGTTGGCGACACCTTATTTATGCCGGATAGTGGTTCTGCTCGCACGGACTTCCCCGGTGGGGATGCAGGAATGTTGTATGATAGCATCCAAAAAATCTTGGCTCTTCCCAACGAAATGCGGCTTTTTATGTGTCATGACTATGGCACAGATGAGCGTGATGCTATTGCATGGGAAACCACTGTCGCAGAAGAAAAAGCAAATAATGTTGATTTTGGTAGCGGTAAGAGCCGTGAAGATTTCATTACCTTACGCAATACACTTGATGCCTACCTTGCCGCACCTAAATTAATTATTCCATCTCTGCAGGTTAATATGCGTGCAGGTCATTTGCCTACAGATAAAGATGGCAATTTGATGCTGAAACTGCCGATCAATAAATTGTAAGCAAGATGTGAGTTGTGAAAGCCAGTTATGAATCCCACCCGAGGTTAGCTTAATAAAAGTGGCCGTGGCCACTTTCCAAGCTTTGCTTGTGAAAAGGAGTGTGATTGAAGCCACAGCAATAACTGCAACAGACTGCTACCAATCAAATTGGATTTCACCTAATAGCTATTTCGTGCGGCATGTCTTAGTTGATTTAGCTCTTTATTTAAACTCTCTATTTCATCCAGTAATTCCAAAGACAGGGCGACACCTGAGAGGTTAATACCTAAGTCTTGTTTTAAGCGAAGTGCCTTATGGGCACGTATTTGCGCACTGCGGTGGAACTGCCATTGGCGAGTAGTTTCGCCTGAAACCGGTGAAATAACACCTTGATTAACCAGACGAATAACGAACTCAGCATGAGTTTGACAAGATTGACAAAGCTCTACCAGATTTAGAGTGGGTTCTTCTTCAAGAATGTTTCCAGATACAATAGTAATTACTTTGGTATTCATAATATTTTCTCAATGTCCGGATAGGTAGCTGCGTGGATTGAAGTCGATTTCATCACGCATTTTTTCATTATATTCCTTCACTTTTGGGTCTGATACAGGAGGTAATAGAACTTGTAATACCACATAAAAATCACCTGCGTCTTTACCCGGAAGGCCTTTGCCTTTTAAGCGCAATTTCCGACCTTGTTGTGACTCAGGCGGCACCTTCATATCGACTTTTTTTCCATCAGGTGTGGGCACTTTTATTGTCGCTCCTAGGGTTGCTTCCCAGGGTGCTATCGGGACATTTAATGAAATGTCTTTTTCGTGGAGGTTATAAAGTTTGTGAGGTTTAAAAGCGACTTCAATGAGTAGATCCCCAGGCTCACTGCCACCATGTCCGGGATTTCCCTGTTTGCTAAGGCGTATGGATTGCCCATTTTTGATTCCCTTTGGAATTTTAATGCTCAATGTTTTTTGTTTGCTCACAACGAGCCCTTGAGCGTCAATTTCAGGTATTGCGACATTGATGGTTTGTTTTGTACCGTTTAACGAATCTTCCAAATCGATCATGATTTTGGCACGAACATTTTCTCCTTTAGCATGGAAACCTGTGCCATTACCACCAGGATTATGGTAACGGCCACTGCTAGCACCGCCACTAAATAAGTCTTCAAAAAAGCTACTGTAGTCTTGGGCATTACCTTGAGTGTACCCACCGCTACCAAAGTCGAAATTTTGCTCCCAATCAGGCGGTGGTTGGAATCCATCTTGACCGGCCTTCCAGTTCTTGCCTAATTGATCGTAAGCTTCTCGCTTTTCAGGGTCTTTAAGCACTTCATAGGCTTCAGCGACTTCTTTGAATTTGGTTTCTGCATCGTGTTCTTTACTGACATCAGGATGATATTTTCGAGCAAGTGAACGATAAGCCCTTTTGATTTCATCTTGAGGTGTATCTTTTTTCAATCCAAGAATATCGTAGTAGTCTTTATATTCCATAGTATCTCCCTGTCATACTCAAATTTAACTAGTCTTCTAGGTGTGCTAATTCGCCATTTGTAGATTAGCATCTTTTTACTTAAAGCTGATTACGATCATGCATCACAATCTGCATAACTAGCGTGACTTACATCAACTCTTATTGTTAAAGCAGTTTAAAATGTCACTCCAAGCATGACCTAAGTCAATTTGAATGAGCGAGCTTATACCTACAATGGACGTTTAAGACTAAAAACTTCATTCAATCAAACTCAAGAATAATTTATGTTTACGGTAGAACAAAAAGGAAGCAATCGGCTTGATATAGCGTTCAGCGGTAAAGTTGACTCTGAAGCGATGCAAGCGGCACTTGACGACTTAATCCACCGGTCTCAAGGGATAGAAAACGGCAAGATGTTGTTCCGGGTGGGTAATTTTAATATGCCGACACTTGGGGCCATTGGTGTTGAACTCTCTCGGCTTCCTAAGATATTTAGGCTGATTGGTACATTTGACAAGGCTACCGTTATCGCTAACCAAAGTTGGATCAGGAGAGGCAGTAAGATAAAAGGCGCTCTGATTCCAGGTTTGCAAATCAAGGCATTCGAATCAGGTCAGGAAGATGAGGCCGAAGCGTGGTTAGCAGAATAAACCGACCCTCTCAATTTTAGGTTTAGGCATGTCTTTAACCCTTTGAATGGATGATGTATATCAAGTCTTTAATGCTGTGTTAAGTCTATCCTAAAATAAAGTCAATTTAAGCAGCGGCAGGATATTGGCAATATGAGTAGTATTAAACTAAAACCCAAAGAATTATATCGAGTCACTAATCCGAAACAGATTGAATATGACTCGACCGCTGAAATTGAGACCACTGAATATGAAGCTATTGGTCAGTCACGTGCCTTAGAAGCAATTGAGTTTGGTGTAGGAATTCGCAGAGAAAATTATAATCTCTACCTCGCTGGCTCCAAAGGATTAGGCAAGCACGCGGTTATGCAGAAAGTCCTTGAGCATCATGTCAAAGAAGACAATCCTCCGTCAGATTGGTGCTACCTTGATAATCATGAAGAATTTTATAAACCAATAGTGCTCGAGCTACCTGCGGGGATGGCTGCTAAACTACGCATTGATATGGCGCAATTAGTTAAGGATTTACTGTTAGCCGTTCCACTTGTTTATGAAAGTAACGAGTATAGAAATCGAGTTCAGGATATAGAAAGCATTCTTGAGGAACGCAGGGAAAAAGCGTTTGCAAAACTCAACGAAGAAGCTGATGCACAAGGCATTACTTTAATTGATACGCCCACTGGCTTTACTATCGTGCCAGTCAGTGACGGCAAACCTATGTCACCGACTGACTTTAAGAGTCTTGATAAGGTTGAACAGAATTCAAAACAAGAAAAGATTGATGCTTTAAAAGAAAAGCTTAAAGCCTTGATCTTAGAAATACCTTTCTGGGAAAAAGAAACCAGAGAGCAACTGAAAGAGTTAAACACTGAGCTTGCTAAATCATCCGTTAAACCTTTTCTTAAGGCATTAATGGATAAATACTCAAAGACCCCTGAAATCAAAAACTACCTTGAGACTGTCAGCAAGGATATTGTTAAAAACATGCAATACTTTCTGCCTCTGAATACTGGCCCCAGTTTAATCGAAGGTGAGGGGTCGCCTCCACCGCCAGAGTTGAAGCGATACGAGGTCAATGTATTGGTAAATAATGATGGCCTCAAAGGCGTCCCCATTGTTTACGAGAACAATCCAACCTATAACAACCTTATGGGGCGCATAGAACATATTGCTCAAGAGGGCACTTTAATCACTGACTTCACATTAATCAAACCCGGTGCATTGCATCGAGCCAATGGTGGCTACCTGATTCTTGATGTGCAAAAGCTGTTAATGAACCCGTTTGCCTGGGAAGGCTTGAAACGAACGCTTTACGCTAAGGAGATTAGAATGCAATCCTTAGATCGAATGTTGAGTACGGTGAGTACTGTTACCTTGGAACCTGAAGCCATTCCATTAAACGTAAAGGTAATATTGGTAGGTGATCGCCATCTCTACTATTTGTTAAAAAACTACGATCCTGAGTTTAATGAATTATTTAAAGCGACCGCTGATTTTTCAGAGTCATTTGATCGCGATGAAGATTCAGTGAATCAGCTAGCTCATATCATTTATATCGTTGCAAAGTTTGAAAAAACTCGCCCGATTAAACGCGAAGCAGTCGCCCGAATCATAGAGCACTGCTCGCGTGAAATGGGAGATGCCGAAAAACTGTCTTTGCACCGGGGTAAGCTCAAAGATTTGATCGTTGAGTCGGATTACTGGGCAGGTAAAGGTCATAGTGAGCAAGTCGAGATTGAACACGTACAAAGCGCAATTGACTCACGTATTCGGCGTGCTGATCAAATGCATGAGCAGTTACGAGAGCAGATTTTGCGAGATATCGTTCTAATTGATACGGAAGGGGTATGTGTTGGGCAGGTTAATGGTTTGTCAGTTTATCAACTGGGGGAGCTTAGCTTTGGTCAGCCGTCTAGAATTACCGCAACGGTGCGACTGGGGAATGGAAGTATTTTAGATATTGAGCGTGAAACTAAGCAGGGTGGGCCGATCCACTCGAAAGGGGTGATGATTTTATCCTCTTGCCTGGCTAATCGTTATGCACCAAACCAACCACTACCGCTTTCAGCTACATTGGTTTTTGAGCAAAATTATGGGGGAATTGATGGTGATAGTGCTTCTATTGCTGAGTTCTGTGCACTGATTTCAGCGTTGATTGATACCCCCATCAATCAAAACTTTGCTGTAACAGGTTCCATTAACCAGCATGGTGAAGTTCAGGCTATCGGTGGTGTTAATCATAAAATTGAAGGCTTCTTCGATATCTGCAAGGCAAGAGGTCTAAGCGGTAGCCAAGGTGTCATTATTCCACGGGCCAACTTTAAGCATTTAATGCTGCGCCAGGATGTTGTTGAGGCAGTCAAATATAAGCAATTTAGTGTGTATACCATTACCGATGTAAATGATGCGCTTGAGTTGCTGATGGGTATAAAAGCAGGCGTGGCTGATGCTAAGGGAAAGTACTGTAAGGAGACGATCAATCACCAGATCATGAAACGTCTTGAAGCCCTTCACCAATTACACCGTCAATACGCCATGCCAGATAAAGTAGCTGGAAAAGTGGGGTAATGCCGATGTCTCAAAAACGAAATACGAACGTACAGATTTTGCTTGATCATAAACAGAATCAAACGGAATCACTTCTATCGGCTGCTTTATTGGCAAAAACGTTGAAAGTCCAGTTGCAGGGCTTATTCATAGAAGAAGAGGCTTTGCTACGTGCTGCTGCATTTCCACTGGCAAGTGAAATCTCGCTGAGGTCAGGAAAGGAAAGGCATATAACGGGAGACGGTATGCAACGAATTTTACGGTCGCATGCACGCCGACTGCAAGGGCTGGTAGAGAAGGTTGCTCATGAGAAAAGAATAGATTACACCTTTCAAATCATTCGTGGTGAAAAATCGAGTTGGTTAAAAGAAAATAGGAATACATCAGAAATTCTTTTCATCGGTGGTCATGAGCCAACAACGAAGTCACATCGAGCCTTTAAGTATTGCAGCGAGATTTTCCACCCGCTTGTGGCAATCTTTGATGGATCAATAGGATCTGATAATGCGCTGAAAACAGCCCTTCAAATCGCAGAGAATAACAACAAACCGTTGCACATTTTTTTTCTTGATGATGGTTTATTAGCTGAAAACGCTAAAAAAGAACAACTGGAACCTTTAATTAAAAATCATGCGGAGTTATTAATCAGTATTGAGACTATTTCAAAAACTTATCTTACTGAACTCTTACAAAGGCGGAAAATCAATCTGCTGATTTTTTCTTCTGACTCTGACTGGGTTAAAGATCATGAGGGGTTTATACATTACTTAAGTTGTCCCTCTTTGATAGTTACTTAGGCTTTATTTTGTTCTGAATATCGGTTAATAAAATGATCGACATCAAGAGGCTGAATTTATCGCTATGTCACTATGGGTTCTAACTCGTTTAACGTTAGTAAGGATCCAAATGACAACGTTGAAATTAAGAAAAATTGACATTGATACCTACAGAGAAAATGTGGCCTATTTGCACCGCGATTGTCCTCTCTATCGCACTGAAGGTTTTCAGGCATTGAACAAAATTGAAATAACGGAAGCAGCGGATAATGCTGATTCTGCTGTTATAGCCGTATTAAATGTAGTTGATGATGAAAAAATAATAGCACCGGATGAATTGGGTCTTAGTCTGCGTTCATTTCAACAATTCAATGTTGCAGAGGGCGAAGCGGTAAGCGTAAACCATGCTACGCCTCCCGGTTCTTTGAAAGCAATCCACCGAATGATCGCGGGCAATAGTCTGGATGCTGATGATTATTTAGCTATCTGCACTGACATAGCAGCAAACTTGTATTCCAAAATAGAAATAGCGGCCTTCTTGGTGGCTAGCGCCGAATCTGGCTTTGAGCGCGAAGCGGCACTCGCTTTGACCCAAGCAATGGTTGCAACCGGTGAAACATTGGATTGGGGTGAGTCTTTAGTTGTCGATAAGCACTGTGTCGGAGGAATACCGGGCAATCGAACAACCATGCTAATCGTACCCATAGTGGCGGCGCATGGAATGTTGATGCCTAAAACGTCGAGCCGCGCGATTACGTCACCCGCGGGCACTGCCGACACGATGGAAACGCTTTCTAAAGTCAACTTACCACCCGATAAACTACACTCGATTTTGCGCAGTGAAAGGGCATTTATTGCCTGGGGAGGGACTGCCAAGCTTGCGCCGGTGGATGATATTTTAATATCGGTTTCACGGCCTTTGTCTTTAGACTCCCAAGGTCAAATGATCGCTTCTATACTATCTAAGAAGGTTGCAGCAGGTTCAACCCATTTGCTGATCGACATACCGATAGGCCCCAGCGCAAAAGTGAGATCACAATCGCATGCTTTGAAACTACGTAAGCAATTTGAATATGTAGGTGATCGCATGGGTTTGAATATCGAGGTTGTTATTACTGATGGACGTCAACCGATTGGTCGCGGCATTGGGCCGGTTCTCGAAGCTCGCGATGTGATGCAGATACTTGAGAATGATCCGCTAGCGTCCCAGGATTTACGAGAAAAGTCGCTACAATTAGCGGGTAGGATTCTGGAGTTTGATCCAGATGTTCGAGGGGGAACGGGTTATAAGCTGGCTTGCAATATATTGGATTCGGGCAGGGCGCTAGAAAAAATGCAATCGATCATCAATGCACAAGGAAAATGCTCAGAAAAATTAGCACCGGGTCAGTTAATCCATACCGTAACGTCTCCTAAAGCTGGCGTAATTGAAGCAATAGATAATTTTAAAATTGCACATATCGCAAGATTGGCTGGGGCTCCGATGGACAAGCAAGCTGGGGTTGATTTGCATAAAAAGCGCGGAGACATTGTTAATAAAGGTGAGACTTTATACACGATTCATGCTGATTTTATGGCAGATTTTAATTTTGCTAAAGTGGAGAGTGAAAAGGGTAACGCCTATAAAATAGGGATGTGTGATGTCATTTGATACTGAAAAAAATTACTGCATTTTAGGTTTTCCTGAGTCTCAAGAAGACGCAAGTGAGTTGGCTAAGTTGTTAGATTTTCCCTATGCAACGATAGCTATCCACCGGTTTCCTGATGGTGAGAGTAAAGTAACGTTGCCTGCTAAGTTACTAAAATCACATAGTCGGCCAATTATTTTCCGCAGTTTAGACCGGCCTAATGAAAAATTGATAGAGCTCATATTGGCGGCTGATGGTGCTAAACAGTTGGGAGCAGTGAGCCTCACGCTTATTGCGCCATATCTGGCGTATATGCGTCAGGACAAAGCGTTTAATCCTGGTGAGGTAGTTAGCCAAAAAATTATCGGGGATTTATTGGCCAGTCGTTTCGACGCGGTGCTAACAATTGATTCACACCTACACCGTATTCTAAAGCTTTCTCAAGCCATTCCGACAACGCTTGCTATCAATTTAAGTGCAACTCATCCAATGGCTGCTTTTCTTAAAGCACAGCTTGATCAACCCTTTTTATTGGGGCCCGACGAAGAATCGCAGCAGTGGGTAGAAGCCATTGCTCAGCATGACAGGATGGACTTTGCTATCGCAAGTAAGCAACGCAAAGGCGATAGAGAAGTCGTTATTGAACTACCTGTTGCCAATTATCAGGGTCGTGATGTTGTGTTGGTTGATGATATGGCTAGCTCAGGACAAACCCTGATTCAAGCCGCCCGTGAGCTCAAACGATATAAACCTAAATCAATCTCTGTGCTGGTTACACATGCCCTGTTTAAGGACGGTTCTGTTGCGCAATTACAGGCAGAGGGTGTGACTAATATCTGGAGTTGCAATAGTGTTAATCACGCTAGCAACGCGTTGTCATTAATACCTTTGCTGGCTGAAAATATAAAATGTTCTCTTACACAAGCGATAGGAGTGAAAAATGAAATTTGAAATCTCCAACATGCTATCCCCAGAAGTCTATGAGCATCCCGTTAGCAAGTTAGAACTAATTGAAACCCATATTTCGTGGGTGATTTTAACAGGCGACTTTGTCTACAAGATTAAAAAACCGGTGGACTTTGGCTTCTTGGATTTCTCCACGCTAGCTAAAAGGAAAGGGTTTTGTGAGCAGGAACTGTTACTGAATCGAAGATTAGCGCCAGATATTTATCTCGATGTGGTGTCAATCACCGGAACAGCTAGTAAGCCTCTAATTGCTTCTGGAGCGGATGATGATAAAGCGTTTGAGTATGCTGTGAAAATGAAGCAATTTCCCCAATCGGCCCAACTAGATAATCGATTAGCAGTCGGCAATCTGCCGGTTCAGCACATCGATGCATTGGCAGAGATGGTGGCTGAATTCCATCTACGCACAAATGTCAGTACGGGTGTGTTGAGTTATGGCAAGAAAGATAAGATTAAGCAATTTGCAAAAGACAACTTTGAACTCATTAATCAATCGCTGGAAGGTGATTTGTATGAAGCCCAACTCAGTGAACTTAAACACTGGAGCCTGACAGAATTTACCAAACTGGAATCGGTTTTTGAGCAACGTTCTAAGGAAGGTTTTGTGCGTGAATGTCATGGCGATATGCATTTGCGTAACCTCGCTTGGATCAACGACAAACCCGTGGCATTCGACTGCATTGAATTTAATGCGGAATTGCGTTGGATTGATGTGATGAGTGAAATAGCGTTTTTGATCATGGATTTACAGGATCGGGAACAACCACAGCTGGCAAATCGTTTTTTGAATAAATATCTTGAAGTAAGTGGCGATTACGCCGGTTTGAAGGTGTTACCTTTCTATCTTTGCTATAGGGCGATGGTGCGTGCCAAGATTGATGCTTTGCGCATCGGGCAACTAGAACCAAACTCCGAAATAATGAAAGAGGAGTTCAAAGCCTTTGAAACGTATCTTCATCTTGCGACTAGCTATATAAAACCACCCAAACCAGCACTCATCATAATGCGCGGTTTATCTGCCTCTGGTAAAAGCACGGTTTCACAGCAGTTGCTTGAACAGTTAGGTGCCGTTCGTATTCGTTCAGATGTTGAACGTAAACGCCTATTCACCAGTGGAGTCTGTGAGAGTGCGGCAAGTGATATAGATGAAGGTATTTATACAGCACAAGCCTCAGAACAGACCTATGCCAAGCTGCGGGATTTAGCAGCCGGGATAATCTCGGCGGGGTTTAGCGTCATCATTGATGCGGCATTTCTTCGACATCATCAACGAAAGCCCTTTGAGGTATTGGCTAATCAATTAGGCGTGTCATATACAATTATTGAAGTTACCGCTCCGATTGAGGTGTTGCAGCAACGCATCGTGATGAGAAAAAACGATGTTTCTGATGCTGATTTAAAGGTGCTGAATAATCAGGTTAAGCATTGGAAACCGCTTTGGGAGTATGAATGTAACGATGCCCTAAAAATCAATACTGAAAAGCCACTTAATGTTGAGCTGTTGGTGGAAATTATTAATCACAAGCAGTGATGAGGTGTCCATGACTCTATGCAGTCTAAAACAGAATCAAAATGGAGAAGCATTATATTTGAACCTGCTAGGACAATGGGAGTTGGAGCAGCTGCCGCATATCCGCAGCTTGTTGACCGCAGTGGCCTCAGAGCCTTCAAACATTGTCATAACGGCGTCCGATGTAGAGCGTTTGGATGTCAATATTGCTTGGTTACTCTATCGGCAAGTACAAAATTGGGAACAATTAGGAAAGACGGTGAGTTTTGAAGGTTTTCCATCTGAATACAACCAATACTTTATTCATGAACATCACCTTGTTGAGCAAAAAGATCCTTCTTCTAAATGGACAAAACCCATTAAGGCACTAGGGAAGAAACAGATTATAGGGCTGCTAATGGTTTATTCCGCCATTGCCTTTTTTGGTCGTAGTCTAGTTAGCTTGCTAAAAGCGATTACCACTCGTGGAAATCTCCACCTCAGCGCTATTTTGCATCAAATATTTGTTATTGGGATCAAAGCGATTCCTATTGTGGTGTTGATTGCCAGCCTTATGAGCATTGTCATTACTTATCAGGGTGGTAATCAACTGCGCGATCTTGGAGCAACGATCTATACAGTAGATATGGTGGCAATTTCTGTATTACGCGAACTGGGTGTGTTACTCACGGCCATCGTGGTGGCTGGCCGGTCGGGTAGTGCTTTTGCAGCAGAAATCGGTTTGATGAAAACGAATCAAGAGGTGGATGCTCTAACGGTGATGGGTAGCGATCCGTTTGTGGTTTTAGTATTGCCTCGCATCATAGCCATGATAATTGCATTGCCTCTATTAACCTTGATTGCGGATATTATGGCGCTGCTATCGGCTGCCTGGATTGCTCCAATATTGCTGGATATTTCATTTTATCAGTTTTTCGCCCGTGTCGAGCACAGCATCAAGTTATCAACATTTTTAGCAGGGTTGATAAAAGCACCGTTTTTCGCAGTGGTTATTGCTTGGATCGGTTGCTGGCAGGGAATGCAGGTGAGCGGATCTTCAGAAAGTATGGGTAAGCACACCACACAGGCGGTTGTTCAGTCCATTCTGGTTATACTGCTGCTGGATGCCTTGTTTTCAATTCTGTTTTATCACATGGGGTTTTGATATGACGGCCTTAATCAGCGTCAAACATTTGGTCAATCAGTTTGGTAGTAATCGGGTACATGATGATTTGAACCTTGATGTTCAGCCCAATGAAATACTCGGAATTGTCGGCGGTTCAGGGTCGGGTAAATCAGTTTTACTGAGAACTATTCTCGGACTTAATAAACCTTTCAGTGGTGAGGTACACTTTGACAGTCATCCACTTGGCAAACTGTCCCGTTCTGAATGGTTACGAATTAGGCGACATTGGGGGGTGATGTTTCAGCGGGGGGCATTATTTTCTTCATTAACTGTGGCCGAAAATATTCAATATCCACTGCGCGAATTTTCTGAATTCAGTGAAAAAGAAGCCGAGGCATTAATGCAGATCCGGTTAAAAATGGTTGGATTAGAGGAGCAGGTTGCGAGCAGGTTTCCATCTCAATTATCGGGTGGCATGATCAAGCGAGTTGCTCTCGCCAGAGCGTTAGTACTTGATCCGGTCGTCTTGTTTTTAGACGAACCTACCTCTGGGCTTGACCCTGTGTCAGCAGATGAATTTGATCAGCTATTGGTTTCTTTACATTCTAACCTTAACTTGACGGTGGTCATGGTAACACATGACATGGATAGTTTATTCTCAATATGTAGCCGAATCGCTTTGTTGGTAGATAAGAAAGTGATAGCTGGCACTCATGACGAGTTATTGAATAACCCGCATCATGGAGTACAACGCTATTTTGCCGGAAAGCGGGTTGAGGCCATTATTCAACGGAGGTCATGAAACCTACAAGGATAAGGAATGGAACGTGATGCACATTATTTTGCAGTTGGATTGTTTGTTATTGTAACGCTGGTGGCTGGGTTTTTCTTTACAGATTTGTTTACCGAACGTAGTGATCAGGAGCAAACGCCTTACATCATTCATTTTACTCAGCCAGTTGATGGTTTGGCCGCTGGCAATGAAGTGCGGTTTATGGGGGTCAAAGTTGGGGAGGTGGCTGCTGTGGGTTTAAAGGGCAAATCTGAGAATAGTGCGGTACGGGTAGAGGTGGTAATCAAAGTATTGTCGGAAACCCCTTTGAACACAGCAACAGTCGCCGTCTTACGCACACAAATTCTGACAGGGCTACCATTTCTCAATCTACTGCAATCAGAAAAGACTGACGAGATAAAGTCTTTAGTCACTTCAACAGTAGCCCCGGCAATTATTCCAACTCAACTATCTGACATAGACTCTGTTTTAACTCGTTTGCCCGGTCTAGAAAATAGGCTGGATCAGGTTTTGGCTTCGGTTGAAGATTTACTGAATCCGACCAACCGAGAGGTGTTTGCCGGATTGCTGCAAAACCTGGAAAAATCCAGCGCCGAAGTCCCACCTTTATTGAAACGCTTACAGCAAACCAGTGAACAATTTACTGTTACCGCAAAATCTGCTGATCAGTTGCTAACCAGCCTTGGGGATGAATTGGATCAAGGTGCCTCTGGCCTCAACAAGACGCTGAAAGCCATCCGCCAGACCTCAGGTAGTATCGGTAAATTAGCGACTAGTCTGACACGCACCAGTGATCGTTTGAATATTACGGCACGAGATGTTGGTGGTGCCGTCAATAAAGTGGGAAATGGAATGAATAATAGCATGGAACACCTGAATCAAACGCTTCAGGCTATTCGCAGAACCGCTTTAGAGTTGAGAAACCTGACTGAAGTTTTGGAACAAGACCCGTCACGGGTTATTTATCAATCAAGCCCGCAGGGCATCGAGTTGCGACGATGAAAATATATAAATTCAGATCAGTGTGGCTAGTCTTAACTAGTTTGCTAGTCAATTCCTTGGTTGCGTGTAGTCTTCCGCTGAAAAGCAATGTCCCAGTCGATGAAGTGTACCGATTATCGCCTAAAGTTATGAAAGTCGATACGCCGATTAAAGCAAATATTTATATACCCCAAGTCACAGTAAACCCTGCCTTGGATAATCAGAAAATTGTACTGTCGACCACGGACAACCGTTTGGATTTTATCGCCAGCAGTCGTTGGCCAGATAATCTTAGTAGCTACCTTCAAGCAATCGTGGTCGAAGGCTTGTCGACGAGTGATGCTTTCCAATCAGTTTCTGAGCGGATACTGGATAAACAAAATAACTATCGTTTATTGTTAAGAGTCACTGATTTTCAAGCAGAGCTTCCGGCAGGGAGAGAGTCTGTAAAGAGTAATCAGCAGCCAGTTACGGTTGTAGTGGTTATCGAGGCGACTCTACTAAAGGTGGATGACCAAAGATTGATTGGACAGCAACGCTATACAGCCCGTAAGCGTAATGTAAACGCGCGCACCAGCCAGATTATTTTCGCCTTAGAGTCTGCGCTAAGCGAGGTGTTGAATCGCTTAGTTACCGATCTGCGCGATACCCTGTCAAAAAATTCCTAATGAACCTTTATTCAACACTTAAGGGCTTGACCTAGATCAATGAGGTTTCTCCGGCGTTAAGTACACTGAAATTGAACTTAACGTCTGAGGGTAAACAAAATGCGTACAGCAATTTTCATCGGTTTGTCATTATTTTTAGCATCAGTATCAAGTGTTGATACCTTTGCAGAGGTGAGTAAAAAGTACATTCCCGTTTCAATGGGTATCAATCTGAATGAACCTCAGTCGCAAATTAGTACAGTAACTCATGCTCAAATGATGGGGGATTTGGCGAAGTCCTTTAGGCCATTTGACGAGAGTATTTATCGAAGAGTCAAACAGTCGTTAGAAACTAATGGCGTTAGCTCGGTTAATTTCAAAACGACAGACCCTGTCCTTAAAGATGTGTTTGTCGATGAGTATATGGATCTTGAAAAAGAACCTTTTTACACCATTGATCGTGACCCTTTGGACGATGAGTTGGAATCGGCATCCTTTAGTTGGCAGCCTTATCAAGCGCTGGATGATTTTAAGATTAGGGGCTTGGTGAATCATTTTGCACAACAACGATACCGTAAATTTGATGAGTTTGGCGTTACTGTCAATAAAGATAGAACGGTTCTCCTTAAGAAGGGCAGTTATGTTTATACCAGTGGGCTTGAATCTACGATTCCTGGTGATGTTCCTGATGGAATCTACCCCTTGTATTTCAAAGGTGACGCTGAGGTAATGGTCGAAGGTTTTGCAGAAATTGTTGACTGCCCTGAGAAATATGCAGGAGCGAAAAAGTGTTTGGATATTAAGATTCCTGAAACACCTTCTGAAGACGGTATCAAGCTGACATTCATTGCTAATAGCGATACGCACTTGAGAGACTTTCATTTGATCCTGCCTACTGTTGACCATGAAGCTGTGCTTAAAGGTGATATTGTCTTTAACCCCGATTACTTAAAATACATTAAGCCATTCTCAACTTTTAGAATGATGAACGCGATGCTTGCTTCTCCAAGATCACCTTTTGAGTGCGTGACCACTTTCGTAAAAGGCAGGGATGTTTATTTTAAGCCAAAGCAACAGCTAGAGACTGAATACCTAAAACATATTGTCAATATTAAGCTGTTAGAAATAATAAAAAGCACCGAATTGGAGCTGATCCATTTAGATTTTTTTGACGCTAAAAAGCTGCTTAAAATATTCAAAGAATCAAAAAATGCAGACAAAGAAATTGTTTATACCGAAGTAGAAGTCGAGATGATTGAATCAATGATTGATCAATTCTTAGCTGATGAATCTTACTTGAATATCATGACGCTAGACTATCGTGTTAAACAAAGCGAGTGGGCATTAAAACCTATCAAAGAGAAACTTCTAATTCTAAGGAAAAAGACGTTAGAGTTTAACTGGAACCATGTGAATCCCAATGAGGATTACGGTAATTGTTTAATGAAGTATGCCAGAACGCCAAAAAACAGGGCACGCTTAAACGATCAGTTCTGGGGGGCTTCATATATCACGCCTGAAGAAAGGTGGAGAGGGTTTCCCTATGAGGTTGTTGTTGCATTGGTTAATAAAACAAAATCCAATGTCTGGGTTAATATTCCACACAATGCCTCGGTTGACTATGTGTCTGATACTGCTAAATATTTCACTGAAAACCTCAATGAAGAGTCTAAAGTGTTTTTAGAGTTGAGTAATGAAGTTTGGAATGGTGGGTTTGCGAGTCAAAAGTATTTTATTGGTCTTGCTAATCATCGCTATGAGTATTATGTAACCGAGTTTTTAAAACAGTTTGAAGACTATTTAAAGACCTCTGATGATAAGGTTGTTGCTTACCGAAATCTCAGGGAAGGCTATCTCGTTGATTTTTATAAGTATGAGAAAGAAATCACTAAAGAATTAAGCGACTTTAAATCATGCAAAAGCTCAGCTGAGTTTAATCTTTTCCTCGATAGTCTTAAGTTCAATGAGAGCGGTGTAGGCCTAGCTGAAATTCGAAAGTTTATTACTTGGGGTGAAGCAGAATTTCTCGCGATACCTAAAGCTCTAGAAGAGCTAAAGCTAATAAAAGTGGGTGCTAGTCTACCTGAACTAAGTCAGTTCATTTTACAAGGTAATCGCGATACAACCTGTGATACCAAGCTTGAAAATGAATATGAAGGTAGCGACGTGTTTGTAAAAGGAATTCAGTATAAAAAAGGTAATTACTTTGACAGGCTTGCCACAAAAATACCTTATCTCAATGCCTATTGGTTAGGCTACATCGGCGCAGTTAAAGGTGATATAAAAATACAAATAGCCAATGATGATGGTGAGTATGAGGACACTTTTGTCGATCGATATCAATATATAAAAGAACATAAGAGCGAGTTGCATAGTCCCGATTTGGTATATCACCTGTCTGGCGATGAAGTCAGAGATCTACAGGCCGATTTGTTTAAAGAATTTAAGCGAGGCTGGGATAATAGAATTAATGATATTTATCAATTTGATTTAAAAATGAATGCCAAGATTTATGTGTTAAAGAATCTGGATCGGGCTTACAAGATTATGGCGCAAATGGCCTATGTTCACCGCCTCAACGACATCGCTAAAATTTGGATTGATTCAGGCATTAAAGAAAAGAATCTCATCGTGACATTAGCCACTAAGCAGAATAACCCCAACTTGACCCAGTCTATGCTGGCGTATGCTAAAAAAACGGGCTCGATTAAACGAGTCGATGCGATCGCGTCACCCGCTTATTTCTTTGGTTGTTTTGGTGATCTGCTTGTAGGTGATCAAACCATTAGACCGCATAAGTTTGGCCCCTGCAAAGGTGTTTCTAAGGGGGTTCTAAATGCTAAAACAGCTGAAGAAGTTATCGAGATTATTAAAGACCCTAAAAACCCAAAAGGTACTGAATCTATTAGAAAAGAGATTATCGCGCACAAAGCCGTGATTGATAAATACGATAAAAGGATCCAGCTAGTAGCATACGAGGGTGGCCATCATTTAGCGTTGGCGAACCTAGGTAGGAACCAAAGAAAGTATATCGAAAACCACCCTGATCTGAAGAAAGAAAAGTTGGCTTTATTTAAAGAGGCCATCGAACATGAGGGTATGGGAGAGATTACTAAGTCGCTTTATCAGGTTTGGTTGGAAGAGGGCGGTAAGACATTTAATAACTTTTATATGCCACAAACTTTTCATGAGTGGGGGAGTTTTGGTTTGAGTCTTTCTGTTTCGGATAGGACAACGCCACGTTACTTGATGGCTGCTGAGTACGCGCGGATATATGAAAAACTAGAAGCCGCTAGGAAGTATGATTGAGCTCTATCAAGAAGTAGAACAGTTGTGTATGTCAATATGATATTTAGTTAGTAAACCTTTTGAGGGAGAGAAAATATGATATGGATATTAGTTGCCGATGAAGCTAAAGCTAGGTTTTTTTCGGCTGATAAACCGGTGAGTCCTCTCATTGAGATTAAGGTTATAGAGTCGCCAGAAGGAAGCATGTTAGATCAGCAAATCGTATCTGACAAGCCCGGCAGGGGCAGCACTCATTTTGATCAAGGTAAACATGCTGTTGGAAAAAAGTCAGTGCATAAGGAACAATACGCAACCCAATTTGCGAAAGAAGTTAATGAATATTTGATTAAAAATTTGCATACAAAAGCTTTCGGAAGGTTAATTGTAGTTTCAGCACCGCATTTTCTAGGATTACTGCGTAAAGAATTTAGTAAGGGTGTTACTGGGACTATCTCGTTTCAACTCGATAGAGACTTAACCATGATGGCGCCTAAAGAGATAAGGGAGCACTTACCAAAATTCTTATAGTTTCAAATTAACCAGAGGGTTATGTCAATGAAGATCAGTTTTCATGGTGCAGCAGAAGGAGTAACGGGTTCTTGTCATTTACTTCAGGTAGCTGGAAAGAAGTTGTTGGTCGACTGCGGTCTGTTTCAAGGTTCGAGGGAAACTGAGGAAGACAACGCAAAACCCTTTGGATTTGATCCAGCTTCAATCGATTATCTTATTCTCACACATGCACACCTAGATCACTGTGGGCGCATTCCCCTATTGGTTAAGCAAGGTTTTGAGGGTGAAATAATTACCACCATGGCGACTCAGGAACTGGCGAGAATCGTCATGCTGGATTCCGCCTATTTAAACGAAGAAGATGCTCGACGAAAGAATCGCAGACTCAAGCGTAAAAACAAGGAAACTGAACTGATTGAGCCACTTTATTCAACTAGCGATGCACTATATTCCTTAAATTATTTTGGTCGCCGAGCCAGCTACAATAAACCGATAGAGGTAGCAAAAGGCATACGGGCAACTTTTATAGATGCGGGTCATATTCTGGGTTCAGCTTGTATTTTTTTAGAATTGGAAGAGCAAGGTCGTAAACGCACCATATTATTCTCCGGTGACTTGGGCACCAATGGACGAGCTATTTTGAGAGACCCGGACAAGCCACCACATGCGGATGTTGTGGTGATGGAAACCACTTATGGCGATAGAGCTCATAAAGAGCTTGAACCTTCTGTTGATGAATTGTTTGAGGCCATCAATGATACGGTGGCTCGGGGTGGCAATGTTATTATTCCTACCTTTGCACTCGAAAGAGCGCAAGAGCTTTTGTATTACCTACATGAAGGTTGGAAAGAAAAGCTTCTACCAAGAGGTTTGCAAGTCTTTCTTGATTCACCTATGGCGATTTCGGCTACGACGATTTTTGCCAGGCACCCAGAGTGTTATGACAGTGAGACCCAAAAACTGTTTGCTGATGGGCATGACCCATTTGACTTTCCTTCACTACACTTTTCACATGAGGCGGCGGATTCGATGGCTCTAAATAATATCTACAGTGGTGCGCTTATTCTTGCGGGTTCTGGGATGTGTGTTGGTGGTCGGGTACGGCACCATCTGAAAAGGAATATCTGGAGGGAGCATTGTAGCGTGATTTTTGTTGGTTTTGCGGCAAGAGGAACACTGGCACGACGCATTGTGGATGGTGCTAAAGCCGTATCGATCTTTGGTGAAGATATTGCGGTGAATGCAAAAATTTATACTATCGGTGGATTCTCAGCTCACGCTGGTCAAGATGAGTTATTAGCGTGGCACAAGGCCATTAATAAACCGCAGATTACCTATTTGGTTCATGGTGAAGTGGACGCGATGGAGACATTTGCAGGGCTGCTTGATGATACTGAAGTGCGAATAGCCAAGCGGGACCGGGAGTATGAGCTGTAGTATTTGCTGATTAAGTAATCCGCACATCAACGATCAGTGGCAAATGATCAGTGGCTACTTGTGCCATTTCAGAATTTAGTACTTGCACACCTACCACTTCAACATCCTGACCAGTAAAAATTAGAACTATCTAAGCCAGCTTTGAAAAAGAAAAGGATATTGCAGAGCGTCAAGCTCATCGGGTTTTTGATCAAGTTACCTCACAATATGAGGTTGACACAATTTGGCAGGTTACGAGTGGTTACGCATCTAGTGTATTGACCAAAGAAGCTAATTACACCGATTTGTTAGTACTTGGGCAACCTGACCCTGATGACAACACTGATAAACATAAAGATCTAGTTGATCAGGTAGTATTGTCTGCTGGTCGGCCTTGTCTGATCGTACCCTATATTGGCGCTGGAAAGAATATTGGTAATATGTTTCTATCATACCTCGCTGATAATGGACATGATTTGTTAGTGATGGGAGCTTACGGCCATTCACGTTTTCGCGAAGCTATTCTCGGTGGTATGACGCGTGAGATCATGCAGAGCATGACGGTACCGGTCTTGATGTCGCACTAAGCACAATTTTTTGGCATAGGCACGGAGGCCAATTTGCAGCAGCAATTATCCAGTTTCTATAAACAATGGGTTTTAGCCAATAGCATCGTAGAGGGTGTGGGCTTAAGTACTACCTTCCTTTTCGGGTATCTGATTGCTTCATTTGAAATACCCGGGAGTGCCATTAATATTGTAGGTATAGTGTTTCTGGTGGTAGCCATGGGAACGTTTCTGGAGGGCTTTGTTTTAGGAGTGGCACAGAGTATTCCATTGAGGTCGATCGCCCCTCAAATCGGGTGGTTGGGATGCCCCTAATTATTTGATGTTGGGTTGCTTTTGGGTATCTGGCAAGTATAAGAAAAACGGGCATGGAAAAGCATTACTAAAGGAAGCGATTGAGGCAAAAAGTCAAAATAAAGCGGGTCTGGTAACGGTGGTAGGAACCAAAAAACGCCACTTTATGAGCGATACAAAATGGTTGCTGAGGCAAGGATTCGAAGTTTGCGATAGTGCAACCTCTTAAGCGTAAGCGTTATTGGATGGCAATTTATACATGATATAGGCGATGTATAGGGATAATATAGCAGCAAAAAAGCACCATATTGAGACAAAAGCATAGTTATAATATATCGCAGAAAAAACGACCGATGAAAATATCAGGATGCCAAAAATCCTCAACGTTTTTACGGAAGAAAATAATAGCGGAATGGCAATTATAATGGCGTAAAATACTCTGACCATCGTCCTTGATACTACCTCGTCAAATAACAAAACGGGCTTATATAGTATCGAGCTCTTTGCCAGCTCTACTAATAACCAGTCTGGGTTAAATAATAAGGGCACATATAACGCAGCTCCAAATACAAATCCCACCACGGTAAATACTTTGAATATAGAGCGTCGCTTGGCCTCTTTTTCAATAAGATGTGCGGAGAAGGGGACATAGAATGGCCATAGAAAATAGGCAAAAAACAGAAATCCCATGGCCATCAAATGAAAAAACGTCTCCTCACCCGCTATGTTTAGCCACAAAAAACCTTCAACTAGCTGTTGAAGGCCAAATAAAAGTGGAAAGGCAGCCAAAGCCAAATAGCTTCTGTTTTTTTCTAGCGCCTGACTAATTCCGTAAAAACCAACCGGAATCAATACAGCAGCAGATACAAAACTCGCAGTCGCCGAAAAGCACATCTATTTGTCCCCCATATTGCTGCAAGTAAGGCATAGTGTCGTATAAGGTACAGCAGTTAGGCGGCTGTCAGGAATTTCTTCATCGCACATCTGGCATTGGTGATAGAGACCTTCATCAATGCGTTGTTTTGCCGCCTTGATTTGATTGAGTTCTTCGGCTGCGTTTTCTCTAAGTTGAATTAGCACTTCGTCGTTTTCCCTTTCGACAGCCTGATCACCAGAGTCCGCGCTGTGTTTTTGGGAAAGATCCGCCGCTATTTCTTCCACACGAGCCGTTAACTCTGCCTGCCGCTCCTGCAAAGCTTCCAAAATAGTCTGATCCGGTCGAATACATTGCGAATAAATAATCCCATCAGCCTGTTGAGTACCTTTAATAACGACTTTCTGCCCAATCAATGGATGGAGAACAGGGTCATTTTCCCATAAGTTAACGTGCTTAATAATACGGTGTTCTGAGTAATCATACTGTTGCAGATAATAATCCGTGCCTTCTGATCGTGTGCCAATATTACCGAGCTTTGCAAATAAATATCCGTTTAGCTTGTTCATTCTGAACTCCTAATTACCCAATGAATAAGAAGTGTTACATTCATTTAAATAAAGCGACTATTCAGTGCCGGGTTTGGTCTCAGGTTTCGCCTCACCGATATCTATTTTCTGGGGGGTAGATACCGCATCCTCTTTCTTGGGAATACTTACCTGCAACACCCCCTTGTTAAAGGTCGCCGCAATTTTTTCAAGATCCGCTGTTTCCGGTAGCTTCATCGTGCGCTTAAAAGAGCCGAAATGACGTTCACGCCGAATGAAATTCTTCTCCTCGTCTTCAGTAGAAGTCTGCTTCTCACCTTTAATGGTCAAAAAATGATTTTCTATATCGACATCTATATCTTCACGATTTAAACCAGGTAGTTCAGCGATAACTTTGTACCCGGTATCATCTTCTGTGACGTCAATTGCAGGTGCCAGAAAAGTGTTATCTGAATCTTTTGCTGAAAGCAGACTATAGCCATTTGTGTCATCAAAAAAGTCTGAAAAGAGGCGATTAATTTCTTTTTGAAAAGATGATACTGGAAAATTTTCTCTGGCTGCGAGACGTCCAGATTCTTTCCAAGGGTTGATATTAAACATGACTTTACTCCTTGTAAGTAGAAACATAACTTTATTCAGAAAGTACAAGATAACGCATGATAATTAGTCACTTCTTGATGTAAATCAACTTTCAATGATGTTCTTTTATTTTGGTAAGTTGTAAATGGATTCAAGGAGACTTGATATAGGTCAAGCCGTAAAAATGAGCCGTGTTTTAGACTCTTCATTCAGATAAAATTAGAGGTGAATTATCATGAAAGAAGAGCTAACCAGTGTTAAAAATTACCACCTTCAAGGCGATGGTGTGCGAGTTACTTTTTCTACGGAAAATCCAGATGAGCTTGAACTAATTTATGAGGATGAGCAGGGCGAAAGGAAATTCTCAGGGCGGGCAATATTTAGGGAACACATCCAATCTGGCTATATGCCATCGGTAGTGCTTGAGCAGGCCCCTGATTTACATACCAAAATCCTCACCCTTGCTATTCCGGTTGCTAACTTACCGGAAAATATGAAATCAATTCCAATTAAGACTTTTGCGGTACGAACTACGAATAGAACTAGCATCGGTGGCCCACAACTAGTCGAGGGTCAAGTTGAGACCTATGAGGTTATTGTTCTAGAAGGGAGTGCCTGGTGAGATGAAAACACCTTATCGAAGCCCGTTTATTGGCGGCATACTTAAAGCAATCGGTTTTTTAATGATTATTTGTGGTGCTGTCGGTATTCCGCTGTTCGGCGATACTCTGGAGGGGCTTGGCTGGCTGGTTGCTATTATCATTATGCTGTCAGGTGTAGCAATTTACTATGTCGCGGCTCGGCTTGGCTCACTCCCTGCTGGCGAACTGCTCGCTACAGATAAACGTGCTCCTATCGTATTTGTGCGTTCATTTGAGGATGAACAGGGCGACTACACCATCTCTGGTTATCACAAGTCATTAAAATCCATGAATAAGGCGGGATTGACAGATAATAATGTCTGGGGGCCTGGATTCCAGCTGCAATTTAATACTTTGCTAGAATCCATCGGCCCTTATATCGCGATTGGTCGCCCTGGAGAAGATTTAGCCGGAATCGGCGCAGCGCGGGTTTATGTCTCAGATGATGAGTGGCAAGCAAAAATTATGGATTACTTCCAAGCTTCTCAAATGATCATCATGCGGACGGGAAAAACAAAGGGGCTCCGCTGGGAGCTTGAGAAAATTGTACAGATGCAGAAGCCAACGTCTCTATTATTGATGTTGCCGCATACTGAAAGTGACTATCAGGCTTTCTGTGTATGGGCCAATGCGGTACTGCCGCAGCCACTACCAGTAGATAAACCGGAGGGGCGATTTCTTTTATTGAAGCATGATTGGACGCCAGAAATATTGCCAACACAACGATTTTTATTTAGCACGCTGGAGCCATTTTTTAATCAAAATGGAATTCAGAAGGCAGACATTAGACTGTCATATTTTCTGAAGTATGATTCTTGGTTGAACTATATTGTGGGTTTTACTGTGTTGGCTGTTGCGGGGTTAGTACTTTATTACATTGTGCAGTGGCTAAACCTGTAGATAATGTCATCAATACACCGCATTTTGGTTTGCGCCCGACCTATTTGTGAGCAATCTTGGTTTTATCTCCGGTTGCTAATTATTCAATAGCAGCTGATTTCACATAGGCTCGCAGGCCATCAGCCGTTTCTACGATCACATAACTTCCAATGTTTTCGACAATGCGCACCTTGGTTCCAGTTTGAATATCGCCATCTGGCCGCCTGGCCTGAGCAGGACTGCTGGTATAATACGGTGTTGTAAATTTGATGGTATGAAATGAGGCTTGCTGTTTATCATTGGTTTGTCGGGGCACGGGATGTCCTGATGTTGGCTCAGTTTTTTCTATTCGCGATTCGCATCCACTCAAAAAGAAGAAAATACCTATGCATAAAATGATTCGTCCCCGACTTATCATTGTTCCATTTGGGCTTGTTGTTCAGTAAAAAATACTGGGCGGAACATCCGTGTGATAATCGCGCCAATACCAGTCAGAACAATTGCTAATACGAACAACCAGCCCAAAAATGGAATCAGTCCCAGTAGCGCAACAACAAACGCACCTACCGCTGCCGCCAATGCTCTTTGCCCAAACGTTTCTGGTTCATTGCGTCCTAGTGCCAGCATGAGACCAACACCAAAAGCATAGGAGCCAATCACATAACCAAGGAAACCCAATATAAATGCCAGCAATATGGAAGCGGGGACGAAGAATACGCCTATTACCGTTAACGTAAACAGGATGGCAGAGCCAATTAGTGCAGATTGCGCAACAAACCCCAAGCCAAAGGTACGGAAAGGACGGGATAATATCGTTTTACGCATACTGGTCAGATGTTGCGGTGCAATACCGGCAATGAGCGCTGCAACAGCTGCTAGCAAAATAACCGTACTGAAAAAAGTCAGCAGTGCTTTGCGCCAACTGAAGCTCTCATGCCCAAAACGACCACTCCTTTCAAAGCCATCAAGATCGTCTTCTGATTTTCTGGTAATGCGGTCTTCTGCGATGACACTTTCCGGTATTTTTAGCTCTCCCGGTGTTTCTTCATAGATTATTAACTGACCATCAATTTTCGCTTCAGAGCCAAAACTGACATTTTCAGCGGCAAGATTGACATCTCCGATAATACGGCTATTGAGAGTAACACTTTCGCCAGCCAGTAAAGCATATCCTGCAACTGCCCCATTGACGGTCACTTTTGAACCGGAAGCACGTAAGTCTCCTGCCACCTCGCTATCAAGAACAACATCATAGCCTGCTAGTGTTGCGTCTCCGCCAACGTTGCCATGCAACGAAACATCTATACCCACAGCATAAACATCACGTACGACAGCACTCTGCAATTTAATGGTGCGTCCTGCAGCGTGTAATGACCCGCTGATATTCGTTATGGACTTCAGCGTTTCTCCTGCCATAAACAGATCATCGGTAGACTCAGCAGAATGTGTGACTTGAGAGCCTGCAAGAAAAATATCACCGCCAAAATTGAACGATGAAGTATCTTCTTCGGCCATAGCCAGTGATGTCACAAGCAGAAGGGTTACTAATAATAAAAGAATAATGATAGCTACGCGTTTCATAAGGCTTTCTCCAGTGTGAGTCGGTTACTTATATGATGAGAGCCTACTTGAACAAAGTTTTATATGGCTTGATCTATATCAAGTGGTGACATGTCAGGAGAATTTTTAAAAATGCCGACTCCATCAAACCGTCATTTTGCGGATATTGATCTATATCTCTTAGAATCTACGCCTTCACGTGGCGTTGTGCTAACTGAACTTGGAAGCAAGGTAGAGAGCTATGATGCAGCTACAATAAACCAATAGAGGTAGCAAAAGGCATACGGTGTGAAAATAAAATGGCATAACTGTCGCCAATCCAATTGTGAAGACCGCTAAATGGAGGCAGGGTTTCGTTAGTAAACAATAAGCTGGTATCTGTCGACAGTGTTGAAGAGCATATGAACTGGAAGCGTGACATCGAGGCCTTTTCTGGTGCGCCCGCTAACTGGGTGCCTGGTCAAGATGTCATTGTTGGGCTGGGCTTGAATGATGAGCAAGCCAAAGAGCGTTTTGTTGAGATTAATATTGAATTGCCTTACCTGCGTTTTACGAAGATTGAAAAAGAGTAAAGAATTATCACGGTCACGTCTTATCTAGAGCCACTTAACAAATCATGCAGCCCTAAACTGATTATTGTTTCGGCTGCATCTTTATTAGACTCGAATAGCTCATCTCTGCCAAGAAGCCAAACAACTAACGCGGCGCGTCATATCGTCTTCGTGGGTGATTCTGGTGCCTTAAGACAAGCTGAAATAACTGCAGCTGTCCACTTCGAAATCCACCGGCACAGCTTAATAAGTAATATCGCCACATCCTTTTGAAACGCTCACTGTAACTGTTTCTCAACATAGGCCATGAATGATCAAACCGCTCATGCCATGCCATTAAGGTAGCATCATAATCTGGCCCCATATTTTGCACATCATCAATCACGAAATAGGGCTCACAATTCGTCGCGATTTCTCCCAATGAGGGTAGCTTCCCATTTGGGAAAATATAACGATCAATCCACGGGTCAGTAACTTTCACTGCGTGATCAAGGCCAATAGTATGCAGTGCGAATATTCCTCCATCCTTCAGTCGCCTCATCGCAACCCTGAAATACTCATTATAATTTTTAGTGCCGACATGCTCGAACATCCCAATGGATATAATCTTGTCAAATTTCCCATTAAGCTTGCGATAATCCATGAGCTGTATATCCACATCTAACCCTTTACAACGCTGTTTGGCTAAGGCTACTTGCTCTTTTGAAATCGTGATGCCAGTGACTTTAGCGCCGTATTTTTTTGCAGCATACTGCGCGAAACTACCCCAGCCACAGCCAATTTCCAAAACATGGTCACTGGGCTGTAAGTTAATTTTACGACAAAGTAAATCTAGCTTATTTTCCTGAGCCTTATCTAGGCATTCAGTACTTTTCCAGTAACCACAGGAGTAACATAAGCGTCTATCCAGCATCGCCATGAATAAATCATTACCCAAATTATAATGAATGTCAGCTACTTGTGTGGCTCGTCTGGTGGATTGCAAGTTAAACATTTTTGCTTGAAAAATTTGCCACCAGTAGTTAGGGTTTTGTTCAACAACATGGTCGAGGTTAGCTTGAAGTATGCGCGAGACCATTTCATCTATAGCTGAACTGTCCCACCAGCCGTCTAGATAGCTTTCGCCCATTCCCAGCGACCCTTCACGCAAAATACGCTGATAAAATCGTTCGTTATGTATCGTGATGTCATGATCTTTCTGTCCATTCACCGTAATACCTGCTTTATCTAGCAACGATGTGACAACTTTTTGATCCCCTTTTATCTTGGTTTTCGAGTTAATTGCCATGTAAGACTCCCGCTGATTTATAATTTCAGGCGCTTCAGCCTGAGTGAATTAGTAATCACAGATACGGAACTGAAGCTCATCGCAGCGGCAGCAATCATTGGCGAGAGCAGTATGCCAAAGAATGGGTATAAGACCCCGGCAGCCACGGGTACGCCTACTGTGTTGTTAATAAACGCAAAGAATAAATTCTGTCTGATATTACGCATAGTTGCTCGACTCAATCACCTTGCCCTCACAATACCGCGCAAATCACCTTTAACTAAGGTTACCGCTGCACTTTCTATGGCGACATCGGTACCCGTTCCCATAGCAATACCAACATGCGCTTGTGCTAGCGCAGGTGCATCGTTTATACCGTCGCCCGTCAACATGACGGTACGGATACCTTCTGCCTGTAACTCTCTAATGGCTTCTGCGGTTGAGTCTTTAGTCGCTAGACACTGTCATACCGCAGACAGGATCTTTGAGCTGACTGTGTTTATTATTTAAGTTTGTACTCATAATCTTATCTCCTAAATTTCCAAACTCGTTCCACTGGAAACAGCCGTCTCGATTTTGGCGAGTTATTCAGGGCGGTCTAACCAGTAGCGATATTGAATACCTCACGTAAAAAGTAGGCAGTGTAATACGCCAGTACAGCTGCCGTTCCTCCAGTCAGGAGTGTGCGTACTCCTGATAAAAAGGCAGGCTTTTTGAGTGCAAGACTTTTCAGCATGCCGATTAAAAAGAACATAATGCCCGCGAGAGAGGCACTCATTATGAATTGTTGAGTCACGCTTATTGTTGATGCCAAATAGGGCAACAGCGGAATAGCTCCAACTGAAATGAAAGCGATAAAAGTTACACCAGCCGATACAAAAGGCTTTGGAGTGCTTTTGCTAAGTCCATGCTCTTCAGCAAGCATCACCTCAAGCCAGACTTTTTTGTCTGAAGTTATGGTATCAACTACTTTTTCCAGGGTTTCGCCATCAAAACCTTTGGCTTTAAAAATCTGCCGGACTTCTTCACGTTCACCTTCGGGTATTTCATCAATGTGTCTTTGTTCTGTTTTCTTAATGCCTTCGAAAAATTCTTGTTCTGCTTTGCTCGATTCATAATTGCTAATGGCCATGCTAAAACCATCAGCCAACAAATTGGCGAAACCGAGTATTACCGCTACTGACGAGGGAAAGCCTGCGCCAACCGAGCCAGAAACGACGGAAAATGTCGTAATGCATCCATCAATACCGCCTAATACCGCGTCAGAAATATTCTGCTGTTTGGGAGGCTGAGATAAACGCTGACGAATCATCTCTGGATGATGTTCTCTAATAAGGTTTTCTTCAGTTGCACTTTTCATAGGTCAGTTTCCTTACACCACAAATTGTCCCATCATCCCCAAGTTATTCTAGATACCTGAATGCATTATTTGGTATGAGAGACTTAGCTACGTTGACCTAAATCAAGGTTTTCATTTTCATTTGTAGTTATTTGCTCGAAGTTGTAAGAACCAGATTTATATTGGCTAGCAGAAATCTTCGGTCATTCTTTTGTTGCCTTACAGTAGCTTGATACTTAGTCGACTACAAAACGAGGTATCTTTTTTATTAAATCTCTTAAAAATTGATCTAAATCAACTAAGAAATAAAGCACACAGTTACACTTTTAGTGTATTCAGTACTGGCGATTGTGACAGTTAATGGCTCTGCGACGGCCAGAGTACTTACCATGTTAGGCTTTGGTTTAGGCACTTTACCTGCGACGTTACTGACGGATTTTATTATAGAAGTTTAAGCAGATATTAGAGATGAGTTTGGTGCGTAGAAAGGTATTGGAATATTTTTAATCCTTGTCGGTTGTTGATTTTGGCACCGACCATTTTAAATCATAGCAATCATGAGGTTGCTATGAACAGTGCGGAGCGATAATGCCCAATCCTCATGCAACAGCTGTGCTAATTTCAACCTTCGTCGCACTGATACTTTTCACGCGTGAAAAGATCCTGCTACAGACTTCTGCACTAATTGTCCTGTGCTTGTTGGCATTTGGGTTTTCAATGTTTCCGTATGA
>ENA-ORXR01000656-ORXR01000656.1-marine-metagenome-genome-assembly--contig:-NODE-656-length-43788-cov-18.164284_pt1 | contig 43788 bp, 38 predicted proteins | sample MGYA00237866_ERZ511479 | MGnify/ENA metagenome assembly ERZ511479
TTTAACTGGGCCGGCTCCCGGAAGTAACAGGTCGCTCGTTCATTGCTTAAAAACTAGAGTTTTCGGTCAGGCACTATGTATGTGAATACTGAAAGTATCACATTTGTCAGCCCAAGGTGCAACCGGTTGAAACCCTGGGACCTCACGCCCCAACATCCAGTAGCCCTGCCTTCCGTTGCGCAGCAGGCAGGGCTGAAGGTGCTACCAATAACAAATAGTTTTACCTTCGGTTCTCCTACAAAGAAAACAAGCATAACTTTGATTCATAAAACAAAGGACTAAGGTAGGGCGTCAACGAAGGGCTTTACTTACAGGAAAACCCTTAGTCTTAGGTCTGCCTGCTGCGCAACGGGAGGCAGGCTTTACTTACAGGAAAACCCTTAGTCTGAGTCCTCCTTTTTATATTTACGATAGCGCACAGGATAGTAGCGGGTCGAAGTAGGGATACAGCCATGTGATGCAAGGAATGGTGACGGCACGTAGTGACTAGCCATGACTATGCAGAACCGATTGTAGACTTGCTGAGTATGAGTGGATAGCCTGAATTTGCGCCCAAAAAAGAAATACACCAATCGTAACTTACGTAAGCCCAGTAAAACAAATCATACCAAAAACGATAACTCGTGAATTGATCGCTCACGCCCACCAACAGCGACTCACAGACCATATACCAAGATATTACGAAATAAACGAATAGTACTAAAACAATACTATAAGCGGACTATAACAAGCATTCGAACACCCTTTGAACACCCTTTAAACTACAATGGAATACTATATAAATACTAACGGGAACGCCCTAGAACAGGACGCAACGTAAAGATAAGCATTATTATTTTAATCAAAGCAGGAACATATTACAAAATTAAATAGGTAACGCATTAGGTAACGTTTTAGGTAACATTATTTGTTACTAAACAAACGTGGTAAACTCAAGCTTTTCGTGACACGCATTTTAACCCTCCACAATTCCAATACTTCATCAACTGGCAAATAATAAGGATCACCATAAAAACTGTTGTCTGGCACTAATTTGAATAAATCACCTTCCAAATATAGCCTCTTCACGGTAATGCCATCAGTTAATGTTACTACTACATAAATGCTTCCTGGTCTAAACATTTTAATGCTGGACATTTTTTTACAACAAACCAAATCGCCAGAATTTAACGTAGGTACCATACTATCTCCATCAATCTCAAAGGTTCTAACATCTCCCTTTATTCCTGGAATATAAATTTCCTCAAGGTCTCTGAGATTGCCTTGGTCAATAAGGCTTAAATATCCTGCACTAACATAAAGTGGCACAAAATAATTAGTCGATGCGCTTTTGTTTGCGTTTTTGCGCGCTTTTTGGACAACGTGATCTGATGAGCTTAAGTCTACTTTTATTAAATCATCAATATTGATTCCTGAAGCATCGCTTATTTTCTTAATGTTTTCAATGCTCGGCATGTTAGAACCCTCCTCATAGGAACCAATTTGGCGTCTATCTATGCCAGTGAATTCAGCAAATTGAGTTTTGTTTAAACCTAACTTCGATCTGATGTGGCTGATATTTAATGATATATACATGACGGGTATTCTATATGCGGGATTAAGCCCAAAATAATAGCAACATTATTTGCTATTATGCGTCTTTTAGCCCTATATTTTACAAATGCAAACATCGAAGTTATCCTAAAAATAAACTTCGAATATTCACAAATATACAAACCTAATTGATATATGCAATACAGAGGTGATATTCCTGTAGAGGAAAGAGATCAATTCATGACACAATTAAGAGCCGAAGTCAAGAAACGATGGGGTTTGATAACAAGGGTGGCCAAAAAGATGAATCATACTAATAATTGGATCACTGATGTCCTTCGAAAGAAGATGTATGTTGACGATGTTGTTGAAGCTTGTTTAATAGAAATCAAGCTATACGACGAAGAGCAAAAAGAGAAATTTAACCAACGCCAAAAGGCTCTTAAAAACTTACAAAACAAGGTAGCATAATGGCATCCACACACACACTATTTATGTCACTCCAGGAACTGGAAAAAAGACTATTTGAGATCAAAGATTTTAACGGCATCGAACAGCGAATACAATTTGTTTCAGCTTCAATGCCACACTCCTCACTACTCCAAAATTTACTCCAACAACAACGCTTCATTACTAAACTCAGGAAATCAATTATTCACAGAGTAAACACGATTATCATGAGATTAGAATCAACAGAGGAATTTGTATTCCTGGACAACCTAGAGAAACCTTATTTGTGTGAGAAGATTGACGGTCTATGGTGGTTGCTTCTTCTACACCATACCAAGAGCCACTGGATGAAATACCGACCCATCCAAGATGTAGAGCTTTGGAAAGCCTACGAACGCAGAACGATTAATTCATCAAACGACTATATCAACCATTACCAAAAATCAGAGGCGTGAAGTTAATTCCTATATCAAGATTTAAGGACGACAAGGGCTGGATATGGCGACTGTATATAGGTTTTTTAACTGTTGAAACCTTAACAGGTTTCTATAAATATACTGGACAATTATCACCACTTAGCGACACTGAACTAATGAGGGCAAATATACTTTACCTAAAAGCAACTCATCCAAAACTAAACCAATGGAACTAACAACCAGACAACGATCAATAACAATGCTCCAGAACACTAGCAATGAACCACTTGATTGGACAGAATTCAACTGCACCTTCTTCGTCAAGGAATACCGCAACGGCAAGATCGCCAAGCAATACGGATCATTCAACTCACTCAAAGCTGCTGAAAGGATGGCAAGCTATAATGATAGAAAGGACGAAGGTGTTACCATAGACAAGGACAATTACTCTGTAATTGTTGCTCAAGACAAGGAAACCAAAGCAGTCAAGCAAAGATTCTACTACGCATGATCACCCAACTACATATACCATCATCAGTGCTAACTGACGAGTACCAAAGCAGGGTATTGCTCTTGGCTCGTCAATTAGCCATGATCACAAACCAACACAGCAGTGAGAAGAACTTCCGAAAGCTGATTGGTGAATGCTTGAATCATGGCACACTAGGATTGTATGTAAAGGGAACACTACAGGAAAAGTACCAACTACATGAAGACTACTACAGCAAGGCAGTAAAGGAATTAAGGACATTGTTTAACTCAATCAAATTAATCCACGTAAAATGAACATAAGACTGTTGAACGGAGAGCTATACCTAGCATGTGAATATTTTATCACTATTGTTGGAATCCATATTAAAAGTATATCGAGATGGATTTCAGAAGAAAGGCAGGTGATCAAAGATCCCCTTGACAAACGTCGATCTCTTATCCGTTATTCAACACTAGCACAAAAGTACAAAGACAAAATTCACGCAGCATTAGGAGTGGATGACATCCACGACTATACACGATACCAACAAGTCCAGCAGCTGACGGAAACCAACACTGAAGAATGGAAAGGTTTCACGAGTGTATACACTACAAAAAAGGCTACGGAGTTACTGATGTTATGCTCAATGTTCAGACTGCTGGACCGGTATCGCAAAAGAAAAGAAATCAGATCTCTAGGACTAGGGATCTCCACAAGAAAAGAATGGATCTCGCTCGTCTTCAGAGTCGCTACGGCTGAACTCAAATACACTAAGATCAACAATCAAAGAGTGTTTATTCGACGTGCGAGGAGGTATCAGGAGGAAGGTTGGAGAAGCCTGCTTCACAAAGGAGCAGGAAACTCCAACTCCAAGAAAATAACTAAGGAGGTCCAGGACAAATTGATTGCCCTGGCATCATCTCCGAACAAGCCACCACTCACAGTAGTTGCATCACTCTACAATAGAGCTGCAAAGGTGGAGTTGCATGAAAGCACAATTGTTAAGTTCCTGGAGCGTCCGGAGATCATGGCGATCTGGAGGACCTCGCGTCACGGGAACAGCTTTTATAACAATTACTACCAAGGCATCATATGACTTAAATGGAAGCCTGGTACCATAAGTCATCCATTCGTCCTTGAATTCGGTCCCTTCAGTAATCGTCTTGTTGAATAGCTCTCTTTGAGAAGATAGGTATCCAAGAGCTGTAATCTTTACCTTTACATCTTCAGGAGTGTATTTCTCTGGCCAGGAAACTTCTCCTTTGTCATTGAGGATATTAACCTTACTTACATAAGTCTCAGAATCTGATTCTTCTAGCAAAGCAGTAATAGCATTCTTATTGAACTTGTTTTGAGGCACGACCAACCACCATTCTGATGTATCAATGATTGCTGCTAACAAAGCTTCCTTAACCCAATCATGTCCTTCCTTACTGAGCCTGTCATTCTTAACAGATTTCTCGGTATCGAAATCATCAACCACTGCATAGTTGGGTCTGTTATTTCTAAACCTGGTACCACGAGGAGTCTGACCTTTTCCAAATGCCTTAAATGGAATGTCATCTCTGGTTGCAAAGAAGCCTTCCTCCCAGTTGCCAATTGATTTTTGTGGACCAAAGTCATTAAGGATCCTTGCATTAACTTCCAACTCTGCCTGAAGATCTGCGAGAAGATCCTCAGCATTGTCTGAGTTGGCAGCTGCTGTGATCATACCAGTTAGCCTGCCATTGAACTTCAAGAACAATGGAAACATTACATTTGCATGTGTGGACTTTGCAGCTCCACGGAACCATTGAAGCAAGTTAATGGTACAAGGATTCTTATAGATCCGGTTAAATACGCGTTTGTGAAACCATGCCATTTCACTAGTGCAGTAATGTGGAAAGTAATACTTGCAGAATTCAGGATACGAAGCAAGCAATTTCTTGATTCGCTTTTGCTTATTAGCAGCTGACTCCAATGGGTCAACACTAGAGGAGTTTACAATGAGGTCTCTAAGAGCCTCGAACCGTTCAAGTCTCTTATTTGTGTTCATTGAATTCAGCTACTTTTGATTTTAGAAATTTGAGCGCATAGTCAACAACGACCTTCGCAGTTTCTACATCCACTTGACTTAACCAGGAAGCGAACTCTCGAAGTACTGTATCGTATACAGGAATATTCATTTTCCTATCCAGCTTTTGGATTCCATTTGTAATGGATCCTATTATGTCACTCTCAGATTTTGTTGGGTAAGGTGCCTCCTTACGATTCTTGATAACCTGGTTGAGGTTGAATAGTTGCATATAGAAATCAACCAAGATCTTCTCTCTGGTTTGGGTAGACGCAGCCTTCATGATCTTCCATTCACCATTATTGGCGTTGATCCATTTGTTGATAGTCTTTACCTGCACTCCAACAACCTCAGCTAGATCAGCCTGAGTGTAATTGCCGTTGGTGTACAGTCCATATGCCAGTTCCTTTTTGGTATGCGCCATGATACAAATATCATTTTTATTAAGAAATATGTACGTTTCGTTTTCTGAACCGTGACTTTAATTAAAGCCGTTCGAGCATAATTCAAGAAGGTTCTAAACCCCGATTTGCAAGGGTTTCAGGAACATATCATATTTGTGTCATGGCAAAGTCGTCTAAACGTATAATACTTACAACTGGCAAGGTAAACTCACGAGGTTACCGGCTCCTTCCTGATGGAAGAGTTGATGGTATTTTCCAGAATGGGAATGCACCATTGTTGTATAACCATCACCGTTCTTCATATGTATCTCCGGAACTTATGCCTTATGGCAGATGGGAAGATTTACAATTGAATGCTGACACTGGAGAGTATTCAGCCATTCCAGTATTTGACGACGAAGATAAGACTGCTAAGAAGCTGGAAAACAAGTATGAGAATGACTTCCTAAACGCTGCGAGTATTCTTGTATTCATTCACGCAATCAGTGATGAAGAAGAATACATGCTGCCTGGGCAAACTAGACCAACAGTAATCCGGTGGTCAATTGGTGAAGCCTCTCTGGTAGACATTCCTTGTGACCAGGGCGCATTGAAATTATCATACGAAACTAGTGCAGTCAATCTGACTGAGCCAGAAAGTGAAGATAAGCTTAATGCCATTCTACCACTTGTCAAAACAACTGAAGGCAAACGATTACAATTTATTAACAAGAATCATAATAATATGAAAACAGTATTAGAGGCTCTTGGCCTTGAAGATAAGGCGACTGAAGCGCAAGCTCTTGTTGCTGTTAGTGCGATTAGCGCAGAGTTGAAAGCTGCTAATGATAAAAACGATCTACTCGTAATTGAAAACAAGAAGCTCAAAGACGATGCACAAAATGACAAGGCTGAGGCTCTTGTTGATGCTGCAATTGCTTCTGGTAAAATTACTGAGGCTCAAAAATCAGCATGGTTAGGAATGGCAAAGTCAGACTATGACAATGCAAATACTGCATTGGAAGGAATGAAAGCCTATAAGCGACCAACTGATGTCTTGAAAGATAGTGGAGCAGGATCTGGGAAGATCAATCCAGGAGACACTGAGAAACTCGCTGCGAAATTTGATGAGATGGAAAAAGCCGGAACATTGAGCGCATTGAAAACTTCTGATCCTGACAAGTATAAAGAACTAGTTCAAGCAAAACTGGACTCTCAAAAATAATCAATGCTCAACTGGACTGATATCAAAGCTGGTGTTGCTGGATTTATAAGCGGTAACACAGGTCTGTTTCTAGCCGATATTTCATTTGATTGGAAACTTAGACTTGTAGAATATGCCTTCAACATTGGTGGAGGAATAGTCTCAGCAGTGATATTCACTTCCACTGGAATACTGGTGAAGCGATTCTGGGAAAAGCAATTTAATAATAAGTAAATAATTAGTTATGGCATTTGGCGCTAACATAGATTACTCTGCATATAAGCAGATCTGTTTCAACAGAATCTTTGGAGATCAATACTCCAAGTTTTTTGAGAACTCTACATTTCTTTCTCACGGGATCAATGCGAGCAGCATGATCCAATCCAATCCAATGGGAGCAAGATACTTGCACCTTCCTTACCTTGGTGAGCGAAGAGGAGCAGTAAAGATTACTGACAAAAGCCAGTATCCTTTACCTAAAAAATCTGTAAACAACAAAGGAGCAGTTGTCGAACTGTGTTATTATAGCACTTGCGTTCGGGAACACTGTTGGTTTGAGGATTACGGATTGCAATATGACATGAAGAATCTCTATGGTCAGCAAGATCGTGATGCACTTCAGGACATTATTGTTGAAGAAGGAATTTGGAATGTAGGTCCGGACAAGGATCTTACCAATACTCCTATTTGTTGTACTCCGGACACTAATCCTGTTGGAGAAGATGGATACTATCAAATCACCAGAAAGGATATTCTTGCTTTGCGTAAAAAACTTGATCAAAGATATCCTGGTAAGAAAAATGCAAAGTGGTGTTTGATCCTTCCAGTATGTGCTTATTGGGGCCTCATTGAAAATGATGAGATCTTGAAAGGTCAGCAAATGAATCTTGGATTGATTGGAGCCATCTATCGCAACATGGATGACATGAGAGGACCATTGTTGGAAATCGCTGGATTCGAGTTGCTTTGTGATGACAGAACTCCTTGGTACGATGACCAGCTTTGCAAGCTTCCTTATGGATCAACTCCAACAGAAGGTACAGATCTCAAGTCAGCAATTGCTTACATGAAAGATGAGAGCTTTGTTGTTGCACTGGACCAAATGAAGTTCTTTGAGACCCTTGGTGATGCATGTGAGCAGAACGATCAGTTCTCAGCAGCAATGCCTGGCTATATTGGACTACCAGTGGATGGAAAACTTCCTCCTGAATGTGTATATCATATTGGAGCAATCACGCAAAAGCCAGGGACACCGCCAAAAAAGTCGAATTAGTAGTTGATAAAGTATCAGCTACGTCAGACTCCATCCTAGCATTTGGACCAAATGCAAGAGACATAGTGGCTTCTGTAAGTTTTCCTTTTCGAGACCCAGCGCCAATTGATTGTTGTGGATTCATAGTTAAAACTCCACTTGGAAGTGTTACTGTTGAAGGGACGTGGGGAGACCCTGCGACATTGGCAACCTTTGGACCTGCCCTTGATGCAATTGGGTTGAGTAAGGTGTTTGGTGGACCTTTAGATGCGTCTAATTTTTCATTCAGTACTTCAGCGCCAATGGTATTTAATATGATCGGTGTAAGGAATACACAAGATGTGGAAATCACTCCATTCTTTACTCCTGAATGCTTGAAGGAATGTCAGAAAGATGGTGATCCGATGACATTTGAATACGAGTGTGATTTGAAAGTTGAAAGTGTGTCCAGGAAATTAGTACTGAACAATACAAAAGTGTGTCCTAATACCTTGCAATTATTATATACACTGGTTACTTCAGGTGGTGTTGGGCCAGTAACTACTGAGTGGGAAGTTGTATATCATCCGTCTACAGGAGTGACACCTGCAGTGCATACCTTCTTAGGTAGCGCATACACTACTGAGATCTGGAATCGCTCTAATGACATTGCAGACTTCATTACAAATGATTTGCAATCTGTATACCTTAAGGCAACGATAACTGATGCCTCAGGATGTGAGTGTGAATATACTGCAGGGTTTTCTGCATCCTCACCAGCGTTCTTGTGTGGGAATAGCAGTAATCCAGCGTCTGCACCAGTTGCAAATCTTTGCAATCCGAATTCAGGGACTGGTCTCGGTGGAAGGTTGGGGATGATAGTTCAAAATGACAGCACAGGAGAACGCTACTATAACGCTGGTGGTCAATGGGCAGTCTTTGGGAAAATAATAACTGGAGAGATCAATGTGGAAGTTAATGGAACGCACATAACAGGCAGTCCATTTCAACATCCTTTCCCAACTCATATTTATGTTCCTTATGCAGAATACCAAGCTAACGATACTATTGTAGTAACTCCAAATATAGTAACAGATTGTGGTGAAGACTGCAATGAACCGTGGACGCAAACAATGATTAAACCTTAAACATGGCTATAATAATACAGAACTATACCGCTCCTGGAAGTATTGCAAAAACAACTACATCATTAGGAGTTAAAAAATTATTTAATGGAAGCTCTGCAAGTGATGTAGTTGTTACTGTCACACAACATAAGGTTGACAGAAATCAAATGTTTGAAACATACGGAGCTGTTGATTATGAAACAATGGCAGAATTTGAAACTGCTGTAAATAATGGCTACCATCCTTCAACGGATGAGCCTATTTAGTAACTAAAAATTTAACTGACATGCAAAAAATTGCAGTATATATTGGCTTGAAAGAAGGAGCAACTGAAGCTGCCATCCTGAAAGCTCTTAAAGCTAAAGAGAGCGCATTGGTAAAAGAACATAAAGAAGAGCTCTCTGCTCTGGAGAAAGCTCACAAGGAACAGCTCAGTAATCAAGAAAACGAATTCAAGAATCAGTTATCTGATAAGGAAAATCTGATTGTTGAGGAGAAGTCTGCCATTGTTCAAATGAGAAATGAACGAGATTCATATAAGGTACTTTATGATGATCTTGAAAAAAGCAACAAAGTCCTTCGTGAGAGATTGGAAAAAGAGCTTGAGGCTAATGAAAGTTACGATGAACTGCTGGTCAAGCACAAGGAGCTTAAGAAGTCTTACAAAGATCTTAAGAAAAGAACAGCTCCAGCAAAGGACGACCTTGATCCATTGATTGAAAAAGCCAAACGCTATATTTTCGGAAATGATCAATTCAAAGGAGCTGGAACAGATCAGCCTGTAATGATTTCTACTAAAGGACAGATTTACATAGATGATCGAGGTGACAAAGACTCTGGTAAATTCAAATTCCGAACAGCGAAAGCTGCTGCAGTTCGAACTGGACAAAACCTCTATGAGGTCAATGTAACTGGTAAGAATGTGAAACTAATTAAAATCAATCTTCAATAATTCCTTTTTTTTTTGCCTTGTAGTGATGAAAGAAGCAATCGTAATAAGTTGGGTGACAACATTGGTCGGTGCCATTGTGATTCTGGCTTCGGTTGCTTCTGTTTTTTTTCTTGAAACTACATGGACTGAAGCATCAATTGGAATAACATCAGGCGTTGGCTTAATACTAGCCAAAGACGCTGGAAAATAACTAGGACTATGCATAAAGGTAAAATAAGTATTAAGTTAGCCAAAGATGGGATTGGAAGAAGAAGTGGTCAAGAGTGTGTAGCTGGACTCGTGATGGGTGGAGTTGCTCCAAAAGTATCACCTACAGTGCCAAATCCTGCTCAATTGAATACACCATATATACTGTACTCAAAACAGAATGCAGTTGACTTGGGATTGGACTCAGCATATGATCTGGCTAACCAAGTGTTGGTTGCCTATCATATTTGTGAATACTTCAGGATGAATCCAGGAGGCGAGCTTCACATTATGTTGGTTGCTCAAGGAACGACTATGACAGATATGGCGGATCCTACTATGCCATACCTCCAAACATTACTGCAAAATGCAAATGGATCTATTACCCAAGCTGGAGTTGTTCTAAATCCTCCTGTTGGTTATGTAGATGCTATAACTGGAGGATTCAATGCAGATGCATATACGGCAGTGGCGATGGCTCAGACATTAGCAGATTCAGAGTTCAATTGTAAACGTCCTATCGATAACATTATGATTGAAGGACGATGTTTCACACCTCCAGTGTCAACAGTTCAAGATCTTCAGACCATGCAAGGAGGTCCTTTCCCAAATTCAAGTGTCGTAATCGCTCAGGATCCTTATATCTCTACACAAGACAAAGAGTTCGAAAAAACAGCAGCGATTGGAACAGCACTTGGTGCAGCCTGTAACAGAGACTGTCATGAGAACATGGCAAATCCTATCGATCAGTTCAATCTCACTGAAGCTGCAACAGGAGAATTTCTTGAACCATACCACTCTGGACATGCTGCTATGAGTACCCTAGGCGATGCAGATATTGAGGCTCTTGATGGTAAGAACTATATTTTTGCATGCACAATTCCATCCTACTCAGGGGTATATTTCAATGGTATGTGGAATGCTGCTCCAAGGACTAGTGATCTGAACAGCGTTGAATGTCTCTCTGTAATTAACAAGGCAATTCGATTGGTATATCAATACCTGGTACCTTGGATTTGTCGAACAGTGGAGGTAACTCCTGCAGGAAGATTATCACCAATCATAAGAGCAACAATCCAAGGAGAAATTCAAGGATTAATTGAGACCAACATGATCAACAATATCTCTGAAGTCAGATATGTGATCGCGGATCCTGATACTGATCCAGATGGGAATGTATTAATCCCATTCGCAAAAGGAGGATGCTTGAATATTCAAATCGGAATTGTGAAGAAAGGAAAGGTGGAATGCATTGATTTATGCATTGGCTATACCCTGGATGCTGAGAATTAAATCTTACACATTATTTAAACAAGAATTATCATGGCTTTTATTAACGGTAACACATACGGATTTGCAAACATGGAAATTTCCATGCTTGGGAATACTTCAGTTGTTGGATTCACTTCTTTAACGTACAAGACAACTGCTGAGAAAACTAATGCCAGGGGAAGAGGAGGAGCTGTCATTGGAAGAGGTCAAGGAGCAGAGAACCATGAAGGTTCGATCACTCTCAACTTCTCTGAGATCAAAGCAATCTTTACAGCAGCCAGAGAGTCATCTGGAGGCCGTATCAAAAACATTACTCAGATCCCAAGCTTCAACATTACTATTGCTTACGGATCTGATGGAACTGAATATTTAATTGATACACTGTGTGGAGTCCAATTTCTGGAACATTCCGGAGGAGCTGGATTAGATGACCAGGTACTTGAATATGAGATACCGTTAATTATTGGAGAGATCCAATGGTGCGCTCAATAATATAACACTTTAGCCTATTGGCAATGGAGGTGAATGAGAATTCGCCTCCATATAAAATCATTACTACTATGGCAAATTTCAAAAAACAACCGACCAAAAAAGACATTGAACAATGGCAAACTGATTATAAGGATGATCTAGTTTGCATAGCCTTGGATCCACAAGACGAGGATTCTAAGAAATTGTACATCAGGAAACCTACTTCCTTGAAAACAGGAAAACGAATATTCTATTCTCAATTGATGAAACTTCATCGTCAAGATGAACCTTTCAAAATTGGTGAATTGATCTTCAACCAATGTGCTTTAGGTGGAGATGAAATCTTGACAAACAAAGAAAGCGATGAATATATTGCAATGGTTGTACATCTTGGCTCAGCTGAGCATGTCCCTTTGCAGTTGCCGGGTGTAGTAGATATTTCGAAGAAGTAGATCTACAATATCCGGACATCAATAAGGAGGATACTCTGGAGGTTACTTCAGCACTGCTTTCTTACTACTACCAGAGTCCAAATGTGGACGAATGGAGTGATCAAAAATACTGGACTAACTGGAAACGTCTAAAATTTGCTCGCGAATTTGAAGCTAAAATGAATAAGTAATGCCATACAATTTCACATATGAGCAATTGTTGAAACTGGCGTACCCACGAGTACAAGCCAGAATATTGAAACAAAAATATCTTCAGGGAAATTATGAACCTGGAGAACAAGCTCCACTTGCTGAGTATCCAAGGTTTGGCAATTTCCCAAAACCGACAGACAGCGATGTACGAAGTGAATTCATGGGTGCTCCAGTTATTCAGCCAGTGAAATTCTTAACAGGCTCCTACCGAGCCAGAACAAATGATACAACAGTGTCTACAATTGAATACGATGAATGGCTTACACCTCCATCAACAATTGTAGACATTGTTCAAACCAAGCATATTGTTACAACTCGCATCACTGGGCGTTCAGGAACAGTGAAAGAATTCATCAGCAATGGTGATTATCAAGTGACACTGAGAGGAGTCATGATCAACTATGAACAAGATGATCTTCCGGAAGAAAAGATCCGACTGATGAAAATCATCTGTGATGTTCCTGCTGCAGTAAAAGTTGAATGTGAGTTACTGGAATGGTTTGGAATCTATGAACTCGCAATTCAATCTTATTCATTACCAGCACTAGAGGGATTTACGAATCTACAACCATTCACCATCACTGCGTTAAGCGATACACCAATTGAGCTTCGACGCATACAAAGAGATTTCTTGTAATGGCTAGAGTTGTACAGCAGAAATATTATAAGGCTGTTGAGAAAGGTCAATCTGTATTTGACATGACTATTCAGGAATATGGAAGTATTAATGCGTTGATGCTGATGTTGTGTGATAATCCAGGAATTAATGAAAGTTCAATTCTTTGTCCAGGACAAAAGTTGTGTTTCAGGAGAACAGTCCCAGAGGAGATTATTTCTGATCAAGCTGTAATGAATTATTTTCGAGACAATAGGATCAGAGTGAACTGTGATGATTGTGCAAATTATTGTGTATTAATTGATGAAGAAGGAACTACAATCTGTACTGATGATGGTTTCGAAATAGGAATAATATGAGCGTAAAACCAATTAAAGACTTACCAAGGCAACAAAAGCCTGGTAAAACAGATTGTCTGATATTTCAGCAAGCAGGGGGACCAACCACTGTGATTTTATGGCAGGATATAGTTAATTGTTTGAAACAAGAACTAGCGCCTTCTCTGCCACCTCCAACTATTACAAATTGCATCTGCCCAGATCCGATTTGTGAAGGAGATACAGGAGTTACGTGTATAGTTTCTGGTATCGATTTTCAACCAGGAATCACTGTGACTGCGAATGGCTTAACTGTTATTGCACAAACGTTACAATCTCCAAATACATTACAAGTGGTTTTCGATGCACCTACAGGAGGTTCGCATACTATTACTGTTACTAATCCTGATGGAAAAGCAGATCAGAAAACTATTGATGTGCTACCAATCCAAAACATTACGCCATCCTGGATGAACGTAACTGGCAATCTAACCATTGGCTCTGGAGGATCTGAGATCACCAGAGATAACACAAATGGCTGGAATTCTCACGCTAGAAGTGTACAATGCTTATGGAAGGGATCAGGTTTTGTAGAGTTTACACCAGTCCCTAGTCAACGAGCAATCGGAATGTTTGGTTTCTCGTATAACCCAACAGCAACGCCTGCATACCAGGATACAAATTTTGTATTCTATTATAGCAATTCATACATTTCTGTCAGGATTAATAATGTGAATGTAATGTCAAGTACTCAGGTATATACTCCTGGAGACGTACTCAGAATTGAGATTGATGCGCCTAACAGTCAAATGCTGTTTAAAATCAATGGCAATGTATTTCATGCAATATATTACTCATGGGGACAACCCTTGTACATCGATGCTTTGCCTTTCTGGAGAAACACACAAATTCAAAATATCTCTTTAACTGGATTCATAAACTAACCAATAATGACAATTACAATTTCGAGTGTTGACCATTTAACCTTTGAGAACTTTTTTGATATTCAGGATGGTATCGAAGAAGCAAAGACTAGATATGATGCTAGCCTGCCCAATCCTTCAAATGAAGAGATTATTGATACAGTATTGGTCTATGGTGGTCCTTATAAAGAAAATCTTAAAATTACTAGACCTGTACACCTTAAAGCAGTTGACTTCAATGTCAAAGGTATCCAGTCAATTGAATTTGATCTGTCTAACCTTAAAAAGTGGGTCACTCTTGAAGGATTTGACCTGGAGAAAGTCCCTTTAAATATTAATGGCCACGCAAACATAGTTCTAAAGGATTGTTGGTTGGATAAGAATGAAAATTACAAAGGTTATCATTTGTTAAACTCTCAGATCAAAACGTACTTGAAAAAATAATGCATCAGCTTACTTGTAACATATCGATAGGTGGTTTTCAATTCAACTATGTCACTGATGTGACCATCGATTCTTCCTGGAAGAAATTGACAGACACGGCTGTGATCACACTACCAAGGAACTTAACTTGGGAAGGTGATAACTTACGTGAGTTGATCAAGCGAGGTGATCCAGTCCAAATCAATCTTGGATATGATTTTCAAGAGCGTCAAGAGTTTGTTGGATATGTTAGTGGTCTGAAGGCAACTACACCAACGCAAATTGAGTGTGAGGACTCTATGTGGCTACTAAAGCAAACCAATCATACTGAAAGCTGGCAATCCACAACACTCCAAGAAGTTCTCCAATCAATTGTTCCGGAGACTATTCAATTTGAGGCTCTGGATGTTGAGCTTGGTCCATTTCGATTTTCAAAGGTATCGACTGTGAAGGTTCTCCAGGAGCTGAAGAAGAAATATGGCTTAGTGTCATTCTTTCGAGACAGGACGCTAGTTGTTGGATTTCCTTATCCAGATGTTCCAGAGAATGTCGAGCTTCACTTTCAAGGTAATGTCGTACGAAATGATCTAACATATAGACGTGATGATGATATTCAGATCAGGGTGAGTGCTATTTCAATTCAACCAGATGGATCCAAAATTGAGGAAGTGGTTGGTGATCCTGATGGGGAAAGACATACTTTGCATTTCTATAATTTACCCAAAGCTGAGCTGATCAGGCAGGCAACTGAAGAAATGAAGAAGTTGAGAATTGAGGGATATAGAGGTCGAATTACAAGCTTTGGCATTCCATTTATCGCACATGGAGACACAGCAACATTATATGATACTGACTATCCGGAAAGGCAAGGAACGAACTTTGTTGATGAGGTCAAAGTGATGTTTGGACAAAATGGATTTAGAAGAATTTCAAAAATAGGAGCAATTGCAAGCTAATGAAGAAAAAACTATACAATCCTAACAATGGTCTTTCATGGAGCGAAATTACTGACATTGTCAATGATGAACTAGAAAATTTGAGACAGCTAACTATTGAAGTTTTAACTCATCATCATGAAAGCGTTATTCCAGAATTGGAAGAAGCCAAGAAGGCATATGAAAAATTGAAAAGCGATCACGAATTTAGTATTGGGAATGTCTGTGCTTGTCTAAATAAAGCAAACAAAATGGGGATCAAGGACATATTGATAGTTAATGATGACAAGGTGCTAGAATTAAGGCATATACCAGGGACACATAAAGAAAGAATTTTTCATGATATTAGAGAGGTGAATAAATGGAAATAAAAGAACTCATACAGCAAATTGTCAAAGACGAAACAGCTTCACATAAGTTGTGTAAGGTTGTATCGATAGACCGAAATAACGCAACTGTTGACGTAGAGCCGGTCGATGATGACGCTATAATTTATGGAGTTCGTTTAAAGGCTATCGTCGATGGATCAGGAGCAGGAGTGACCTTGTGGCCAGCTGAAGGAAGTATGGTGATTGTAGGCGTAATGAACAACGACGAAACCAAGTCCTTTGTAGAAGTAATGAGTAGTATCGATGCATTCACCTTACAGATGGCAAATGGCTTAACTGCTGACCTCGATGATCAATGTAACTTGAATCTAGATGTAAAAGGGAAGATTACAATCAATGGTGGCAATAATGGGGATTTGATCAAGATCAACGCTCTTACTCAAGAGCTTGCCAAGATCAATCAGTTTTTATCTGCCATTCGAAATGGATTTAATTCCTGGACACCTGTTACCCAAGATGGAGGAGCAGCATTGAAAATAACAATGGCAAGTATTTTATCAAGTCAACAGACGGGCAATTTTAACAACATTAATAATCCAGATATCTGCCATTAATGAGCTTCATAGACAACATATCAAATGATATTGGAATTGATCAAACCTCTGGTGATTTGGCTTGTGAGAAAGGTGACTTTGTAGTTGCTTCAAGTAATGATTGTCATGTTGCAGACATCATAATCGCAGAACAAGGATGCTTCAAGTTTAGACCAACATTAGGAGCTGGAATCATGCGCTTAATTTGTGCTCCAAACGACTACCTAACCAAGACACTCCTGGAGAGACAAATTTCAATTAATTTGAGAAGAGATGACTTCCAAATACGGAGGCTCTCAATTGATAATTTGGAATCCGGGAAACCTAATATTTCAATAGACGCATACAAAACTTTATAATGAGCGAAATAGCTGACAAAATATACCAGGACGACACCATCTGTAGTTATGAAGAAATTAAAGCTGCAGCACTTGAAGCAAAGGACTGTGTACAGGATATTCGTGAGAAGATCTTAGATGAAGTTTCCAACGATGCAGATCTGGCTGATTTAAATTCAACCAGCTCTGCTGCCATTTGGAGGATCTGGATTGATATATTTGCTTTTCTCAGCTTCTATATGCAGCAGTTATGGAGAAAATGCAAGTGTGAACTTGAAGAAGCTGCTAGAGCTGCTCAACCGCATACTTTAGCTTGGTATTGTCAAAGAGCGTATGAATTTCAATTTGGCGACGCCTTACAGGCTTCTGGAGGCGCGATCTTTTATGACCCAGTGGATGAGTCAAAACAGATCATTAAGAGCTGTAGCGTCAGTGAAAATGCTTGTAATCTTTTGTTTAAGGTCAAAAAGGAAGATAATACACCATTAATACACCAAGTAGATGGCAGTCCACAACAACGCATGCCACGAGGCTTTTTCCAAGGAGTCAGGAAAGGCAAAGTAGTCTTTCATGTCAGGCTTTTTGTTTCGATAGTTAGTGCAATATTATACGTAGTTTTTTCTTCCGTAATACTCAATTGATGTTGGTTGGGGTATACTAGACGAAGTTGCCGCATAATATTCGAAAGTCCAATGCCTTCCTTGTATTCATCATTTAAACTACCATTGTACTGACTTTTTGTATTCCAGACATTACAATAAATGGTGCTTTCTTCTCCTCGAATATCAATTTTAATTTTAGGTTGATCGATGTCACCGCTTGCGCCGTGCTTAAAAGCATTTTCCCGATGGGAAATACTTAATTGATGGTAAAACGGTGAATTGATACCCTGATGCTCATGAGAACAAAGAACGCGATTACTACAAAGAGTTTCCGTTTGTCATGGATAAAGTGTTGGAGGCTAACGGTGCTATTTTCAAATATGGAGAACGCAACAAGCCGTACATGGAAGTAGACGGCAGGCTAGTAACTGGTCAAAATTGGAAATCTTCTGCTATGGTCACACAAAAAACGATTGAGTTGTTGAAATTGAATGAATAGGATAATTTGAGTATAGTCTAGGTTAAGACGATTAGTTACAGGTCTCTGGTTCTTTAAACTTGGGATCTGTTTCTTTTTCTGGGAACTCGATACCCAAAGTCCGCATTGAATTCTTATTTTGCATTAGATTTAACTAATTGCACTATGAGTTTTTCTGAGCACTTTATCAAAGTCGTAAGGCGAGTCCTTCCTTCTCCCTTTACTATTGCTATTTTACTGACTTTCGTAACAATCGTCCTGGCATTGCTATTGACAACACCAGCTAATCCTAAGCAATTTCATGTCTTGGAGGTCTTGGGATATTGGGAGAATGGGTTTTTCGCATTCCTCAAATTTGCCATGCAGATGGTGATGATTTTGATCCTAGGACATGTGTTGGCTTTGACCAAACCTGTCAACTGGATTATCAACGGTTCCTTGAGGTATATCAACAATACCGCTCAGGCGGCATTTTTAGTCACCCTCCTGACGATTTTAATGGCGTTGTTTAACTGGGGCCTTGGATTGGTTTTCGGAGCCGTGTTCGCAAGGAAAGTGGCAGAGTATGCTCAAAAGAACAAAATACCTTTAAATTATCCCTTGATTGGTGCGGCAGGCTACTCTGGTTTGATGGTGTGGCATGGTGGTTTGTCTGGCTCAGCACCCTTGGCTGTTGCTAACAAAGCAGATGATATCGTAGGATTGACGCAATCCATTTCCATGAACGAAACAGTGTTTTCGAATATGAATATTGCGGCTTCTGTCTTACTGATCCTTGTGTTGCCAACGTTTATGTATTGGCTAGGCAAGCGATCTGCACCTCAGAAAATACAGTTGCCACAGATCAAAAAATCAAAAAATGAGGAAAAACCGGAAGGGGCAGAACGGTTGGACCATTTGCCTGTTTTATCTGTTTTGACGGGTGGGATGATGCTGTTTTACGGTATTTACAAAGCTTTTATCCTTCCGGAAAATATTACGTTGAGTTTCTTAAATCTCAATTGGATCATCTTTGTGCTCTTTGGGCTTGGAATCTTGCTTCATGGCAGTTTTAAACACTTCAAAGATGCAATTGATAAAGCGATTGGCGGTGCTTCTGGTATCATTGTACAGTTTCCTTTGTACGCAGGAATTATGGGAATCATGAGTAGCTCAGGTCTGATTGCGCTGTTTTCTGATTTCTTTATTGGCATCTCAAACGAGACGACTTTTCCCTTATTTACTATGCTTAGTGCCGGTCTGGTTAATTTCTTTGTGCCCAGTGGGGGAGGGCAGTGGGGCGTTCAAGGTCCTATCATCATTCAAGCCGCTCAAGAAATCGGAGTTCCGCTAAGCAAAAGCATCATGGCTCTGGTCTATGGCGATCAGCTGACGAATATGATGCAACCGTTTTGGGCATTACCCTTACTTGGTATTACGGGACTGAAAGCTAAGGAGATATTGCCTTATACCTTGTTGTTGATGGTGGTGGGGGTGGTCATTTTTGCTGGGATACTGTTGGTTTTTTGAGGTTGGGGGTAAGGAATGGGTTTGTTTGAGTATGCTCATTTTTTTCATGGTGTTTTACTTATAGCTTTCCCATTATGAGGACAATTTGAAACATGAATAAGGCTCGCAGCTGCCATGTAAGCTTGATAGGTCTTTTTCCATATTCTTTAACCTATAACCTACTTTGAAGTCTCATTAATATAATCTCGTTAAAAATTCTTGCGTGAGGGGTCAGCCCCTAAATTTATATTTTTTTTCAAATTCTGATTTCCAAAATTCGTTGTGTTTCGTAACATATTCTTTTAGTCCCAAAGTTGGATAAAATGAGTATTCAAATTTATATTGAGTTTTGTTTTCTAAATTATTAAATAAATGACACAAATATTGGTAATGAAATTGTTTGCTTTTTGTTAGACCTTCTTGTTTTATTTCAAGAAACTTTTTGTGATCATATTCTTTTAGAAAAACTGAATAATAATATAATGCTTCTATATAATAGTATTTGATATGCGATAGGTTATGCAATGCTTTTTTAAAATGAGCTTTCTTTTTTTCATCATTATAAGAATTAAAAGCTAACATTAGTTCTTTTAGACCTTTTGTATAAGGGTTTGTAACAACTAATTTGGCAATTGTTTTTTTATCAAGTTTTTCAATTTTAGATAAAGTATATGTCGATTGCATTATTTCTAAATGTTCGTCCATGTATAAGGAACCGATGTAATTTTTCAATTTTTCATTATCACAATTATTATGCATTAACTCATATTCAAAATAATAAAAGCTATCCTTTCTTCTAGATATATTATCAGTTATACCTAAATAAAAAAAGTGAGCACCATAAAAGGATTTAATATAGTTGTCATTTTTTATAAATGATTCAATTCTATTAAGAGTTAGTCCTTCCATACTATGAATATTACTAATAATCGATTTGTACAATCGTTCGATATAATCTTCTTTTTCAAAAATTCTACTTTCCATTTCTGAAATCGATAGAATTTTTTTTAATTTACTATATGATTTATCAAATTCAATGTGATAGTATTCCTTATTAAGTGCTAATACCTTTAGAAGAATATCAGCGTTTGGTAAATCTGAAAAATATTCTCTAACTCGATATAGTTTATCTAGATATTCATTTACTTCTTTCTTGCTTATAAATTGATTTTCGACATTAAATATAAAATTTAACAAGTATTTTTTTTCTGGAACAAAACTATCTTTACTTATTTCAATGTCAGGGATATAAGTTAATACATTTAATAGGTTGTTTTTGAATAGGCTAGATAATCTTAATGATTCGGACTTTGTTTTTTTCTTTTCTATAAATTCAATTACATCTAGTATAAAACAGTTATAACTATAAGCATCTAAACAGAACTTTTTCTTTTTTTCTTGTGGTTGTTTAGAAAATTGGAAATTTGAAAACCTTCTAATTATTGGCTGAAGTTGTAACGTACCATTGTAATCTTCAACTAAGGACTTATCTCTAAGGGTTCTTAAATGCTTATCACTAATTTTATTTTTCGAAGTGCTTTTTTTAAAACATTTCTTAAAGTCAGATAGACTAATGCCATCAGGAAATAAACTTAATAATTGAAATGCAACTTTCTCTTTATCATTTAGTGTACAATATGAGTAGTTTATTGATTGATATATTGATTTCGTTCTTTCAATATTTAAATCAGCATTGTCTTTAAATACAGTATTAAAATCTTCATTTGTAGATTCAAAAAAGTGAGATTTTAATTGTATTTTTAATTCAGAAATATGTTTAAACTTGGTCCTTGATTTAGTTACAAGTTTGATAGCAAGAGGATTATTGTTTAATAAATATTATAATATATCAATTCTTAAAATTCTAATTTCACCTTCATTCTTAATTGAACCGTAGTTTTCTTGAAATAGAATCAATGCATCATCTGTAATCAATGGTGTTAATGAGTAAACATCTTCAAAATCTTCATTCTTATTTATTGTTTCTCTAGAAGTAGCAGCAATACTTGCATAATCTGTAGCGAATCTTAATAATTCATTTACTTTTTTTAACTCGTCATTATTTAGCGAGTTTTTAACTGTTTCAAAATTGTCAAGTATTATCAATAAGTCTAATTTGTTTTGGCTATAATTTTGTATAAGATATTCTTTAAAATCAATTATATTATACAAATTAAAGCCTCCTATTAGTAGTTCTTCGAACCCTTCATAATCTTTTACATTTTCACAAGATTTGAAATTAACACCTTCTTTGTAGTACCCTCTATTATACAGTTCATAGGCACATTTTTTGATTAAAGTCGTTTTTCCTGTACCACCAGAAGCTTTTACGTTGAGAAGTTTATTTGATTTAATTATATTGATAAGTCTTGTTATAATTATCGTCTGTTCTTCAACTCGACCAACAATGTTTGTTAAAGATTTTTTGCCAATGTCTAAGTCACGATCATTACCATAAATTGATCTAAATTTAGAAGAGCCATTTTTGAAAGGTTGAAAATTTAGCTCGCTTAGATTTGTTACTATTTCATCTCCATAGTAATTCATTTCAGCATTCCTTAATGTCTTGTATATGAATTTTTTTATCAGTGAATTTTTGAAACTAAAAATAGAAAATGAAGGATTTATTATGTTTTGTTTAATTTTTTTGTCTGTAACAAAGATTAATGGGATTTTGTCATTTGGAATATTTTCACAAATTTCACTTATTGATAATAATTTGCTTTGCAGATTGTGGTCTTCAATGTATATGTTTGATTTGTAAGATTTTGAAACAATAACAATAATGTCATAATCTTCAAGACTCAATAGCGTTTTAATATTTAGAAAACCTTTGTAAATGGTGCTATCTAACGAATTAAAATTATTGATAACTTGATTAATTTCAGTTTCTATTTTTAAATCAATTGGATTAGGTGATAAGATTGCAATTTTTCGTTTAATTTTTTTTTTGCCAACTTCTTTTTTTGGGAAAGTGGAATTACTTTTTTCTTCTGTTTTAAATTCTAAACAAGCATCAACATAAGAATCAATCTCTTTATAATCTGTAATTTTTATAGTATTTAGAAAATTAAATTTTTCAAATTTTTCAGGTGTTTTAGTTATTATGAAATGTTTATTGTTATTATCGAATGCTTTATCTAGATTGTCGAAGATTAAGTTTATATCTGGGTCACTAAAACTAAAACCCATAAAAAGTATAGTTTTTTCTGAAAAAATAGTTTTTAATTTTTCTATTGCACCTTTATTAGTATTATAAAGTTTTTCATAGTCTTCCTCAAAAATTATACAGTTTGATGGTTCATTATAACTACCGTGAAGTTTAAAAATATATGGCTTATCATTTTTGCTAATTTCGTTAATATTATAATTATCAGTATAAACTGAAGGTGTAATCGAATTATTAGAAGCAAGTTCAAAAGCATTATCATAATTGGTAGTAATTACTTGGCCTGTTAATTCAATAATTTTTTTGTGAACATCAAAGTCAGTAAAGGATGATACATTGAAATTGTTTTTTATGTATGATTTGACAGTAGTGTGTTCTGATTTAATTTTTTGTAAAACTTCAATTGGTTGCATAACCTCCATTTCCAAAACAGGTAAAAGAGTTTTAAATTCATTCCTATCAATTGTATTGATGACATCTTTAACTAGGTTATTCCAACTAGGCAATTTAAATTTACTTGATAATCCTGAACCAGCAAAAACCACAAGATTATTTTGAAGGATTGCACTTTTTATTTTTTGTTCTATTTTCATTTTATTTTCAGCTTTCTTCCAACAATTGTATATCAGCTAGTTTCACATATAGTTTTATCAAGACAGAATCATTTATTTTTGATTGTCATTTTTTATATTCGTTAAAGTTAATATTTAAGTTCAATTAATCCAATGGACTTTGTACAATCTTGTTATGGAATCACATAATAAGATCTTTTTAGTAATTCCACTCTGAATATTCCAATTTTCCCCCACCACCCCTTGACTATCCCAAATTTAAATCGTAATATTACGATATGGGAAAAACGAAGGAAGAACTATTTACCTCACAACAAAATCTCCTGGCGAAAATGGCCAAGGCGCTTGGGCACCCCGCCCGAATTGCAATCCTGGAGCATTTGGCCCAAAAAGGGACATGCGTTTGTGGGGATATCGTAGAAGAGCTTCCCCTTTCTCAAGCAACAATCTCACAACACTTAAAAGCAATGAAGGAGGCCGGAATCATCAAAGGAGAAACAGATGGTTCTTACCGGTGTTATTGTATTGATATGGAACAGTGTAAAGCGTTATTAGGCAAAATAACCAGCCTATTTACGCAAGGGAAGTGTTGCTAGATTTTTTTTGGCTATAGCTATCGTAATATTGCGATGTAGAAATAAATTTTTTAACTTCTTTAAATCAGAAAATCATGAAAAAGAAAATAATGATACTAGGAACCGTAGGAATTACGGCACTATTAGCTGTTATTGGTTCAGGTTGTTGTGATGGCACATGCTGTCAGCTTCTTGGATGTTGCTAATATAGAATAATTTAAGCCGGAGCTAGATTACTGCAGTTGTCTAGCTTCGGCTTTTTATTTTAGGTTGAGGGCTTAACCTGGATTATGCATGGAAACAGTGTAGCGTCATTTTGAACTGATTAAGACCGATGTTAATCGAACCCAAATGGATAATTCTATCTAACAAATGTTAATAGGAGCTCAAAGTTATAATGTATTTGTCTTCGACGAGTCACTTTTCCTTAATGAAAAGTAACCAAAAATCAAGGCTTTATAGTTTTACCCTAAAATGAAAAGCCAACCCGCATTCACGACCCAAGCCGTTCCCTTCGGTCACTTCAGGATCGCTCATCTTGCTATACTCTTTTTCATTTCTCAACGTGTAAATCTATAAGGCCAATAGCCTCTGATATTGACAGACAAAAGTAGGTAGTTAATAACTGATATTTGTTATCTCTACAAATTTAGTGTTTTGTGAGTTTTTTAGTTCGAGTTATTGCGATCAATCATTCCAAGAAAACTTTTGAATTCGCCCCTAATCAACCCTCGTCACAGACGAAACACTATCATCCTCCATCAATGTCTTAATAATAAAAGCTAACTGATCCGTATTATTCACAACAACACTAATCTTTCCTTCATAATAACCGTCATTCCCATCCATAGAAATCGCGCGCATGTTCACACGCAATCGGTTGGTCAGTATATTCGTTAAGCGTTGTACCACACCAATGTCGTCGACACCGTTGATCACTAAGTCCGCAACGAATGAGGTATTGTAGGAAACACTCCAGTCCGCCCGCATCACCCGATATCCGTACTTAGACAAGAGATTTTCAGCATTCGGACAGGAAGTACGATGAATCTTAATACCTTCGTTAGTAGTAGTATAAGCAAACACCTCATCACCTTGTACAGGATGACAGCAGGCTGCAAGTGAATAGAACAAATGCTCAGCAGACTCCTCATTGATCAGCAACTTCGGCTTACCAGTAGGTTTCTTGTGTTCTCCAGGAATTGATTTCGGAATTGATTTCTTTTCCGGTTTGTTTCGTAAGACAAATAAGTTTTTGTCCACCACAAATTCCTCCTTCAGTCGATCCAATGAGAACTCATCCATGTATATGGCATAGTAGAACTCTGTGTAATTCGCAAATCCGAAATGACGCATGATCATGTCCAGATTCTCAGTACTCAGCGGTGCCTTGAGTTTCTTCATTTTTCTGGCTAGCGCTTCCTTGCCTAGTTCCCCTAGTTTTTTTCGCTCTTCTTTCAAGGAGTTTCTAATCTTGCTCCTAGCACGACTCGTCTTGACAAACTTCAACCAGTTTTCACTTGGTTTTTGAGATTTATTTGTGGTGACTTCAATTCGGTCTCCATTCTTAAGCTCGTAACTGAGTGGTACTTGTCGTCCATCAATCTTGATGCCAGCGCAGTGATAGCCAACTTCAGTATGAATCTCAAAAGCGAAATCCAACGCTGTGGCACCTTTCGGGAAATTCATCATGTCTCCCTTTGGAGTAAAGACATAGACTTCTTCAGAAAACAAATTACTCCTAAAATCATTCAGGAAGTCAATCGCATCGCCGTCCGGGCTTTCGAGCAATTCTCGCATTCTGGTCAGCCATTGGTCAAACACACTTGTGGAGTCTGCCATCTTTTTCTTATACTTCCAGTGTGCTGCAAATCCACGCTCTGCAATCTCGTCCATCCGTTCACTCCTAATCTGTACTTCTACAAATCGCCCATCAGGACCAAGCACGGTGGTATGAAGCGACTCATAACCATTGGTCTTAGGAATTGATATCCAATCCTTAAGTCGTTCAGGAATAGGGCGATGATAATCAGTAATAATCGAATAAATCTGCCAACACACGATCTTTTCTTTAGGAATTGGCACATCCACAATGATCCGAACAGCAAAAAGGTCATAGATTTCCTCAAACGGAACCTTTTTGTTTTTCATTTTATTGGAAATCGAAAAAATCGACTTTGCTCTTCCTGAGATCCTATATTTTATTTTTAACTCATCTAGCCCAGCACAAATCGGCTCCATGAACTCATCCACATATTGTTTTCGATTGGATTTTGTCTCTTGTAATTGCTTGGCTATCTGTTGATAACGTTCTGGCTCGGTAATCTTCATGCATAGATCTTCAAACTCAGTCTTCATAGCGTACAACCCCAATCGATGTGCTAGTGGAGAATAGATATATGCCGTTTCTGAAGCAATTTTAAGTTGTTTATGCTTCGGCATAGAGCCAAGGGTCCGCATGTTGTGAACCCGATCTGCCATTTTGATAAGCACCACTCTTACATCCTGAGAGAGTGTCATCAGGATTTTTCGAAAGTTCTGAGCCTGTGGACTTTGAACATCATACAGTCCTTCAATTTTGGTCAATCCGTCTACGATCATCGCAATCCGCTCACCAAATTTCTCCTTGATTTGATCCAGAGAAATCGATGTATCTTCTACGACGTCATGTAACAACGCAGAAATCACTGCTGTAGGTCCAAGACCAATTTCATCAACACATATCCGAGCGACCTCAATTGGATGCAGGATATATGGTTCTCCCGACTTTCTTCGCTGTGTGCGATGTGCTTCCACAGCCATTTCAAAGGCGAGGCGGATGTTTTCCTGATCCTTCTCATCCATCTTTGACCGTGCCTCAATGGATTTTAACAAATCCCTATAAGCGCTCAGGATGAGTTTCTTATCCTCTTCGGCCACTTTATCCGATACTGTTACTTCCATGCGCCCAATTCTTTGATATTACTATAAGCCAAACAAATTTAGCAAAATTGCTTAGAAATGTTAATTTTTTGTTATTTCAATAATTATGCCGCAGTAGCGTATAAGTATCTGAAAACGAAAAGTGCCTAAAACAAAAAACGAATCGTACACTTTTTAAGGCGCAATTTTCACTTCAAATGAAGTTCCTGCCAGCTTAACCTTATTCACTTGCGCTTCTATTTCTGTCACAAAATCAGCTAATACAGCTGGTATAATGACACAAAACTGACTTAGATCTTCTATCTCATATAGCCAGTAAACATACTTAGGCTGATTCTCATAAAGCCAGTATATGTATACTGGTGGACGACTCTCATTCAGCCAGTAAATATAACATCTTTCTTGTGTAGGTGTTGGATCAACACAAATAATATTTCCTCCACCGATTGGAAACAACTCATTCAACATAGTCTCAATGTTCAACTTCTGACCGTTCCATTTGAGACAGTTTTCAGTCTCATTCTTTAGGCATTCAAACTCTGTTTGAATGGCTCTCAAACAGCCTGTAAATCTATAGATCCACGCCACATGTTTTGGAGTTCTCCATTTAGGAAATAACAACCTTTTTATGAGTAGAATGAAATTCATTTTTGTATAAAATTGAGCTTAGTATTTAGTGGGAAATTTGGATCAATCTGCAAGCATCCGGAGAAGGGAACATACTGCACATTTATTGCCTGATATTGAGGTGTTGTATTATATGCGATTGTGGCTTCAAGTTTTGTAATATCCACCTCACAGATACCATCAACAGAACAAATAGCCTTAATCAAACTTGTTGTGCTAAAAACGCCATTAAATGGTAAGTTTCCAATATAGTTGTTGATTGCATCAGCCACCTGTTGTTGAAGTACATTAACTGGTGTTACACCTTGATAGTAAATGTCTCCACATAAACACAATAAATCTGAGTCAACACTGATGACAGTTATGATGAGACCAGCATCCTTAACCTGGTTAATGTATGCCTCAAATGCTTGCAACTCAGTAGGTATTCCTATATGCTGTCTATTTTCTTTGGATGGTACAAGGCATTACTAATCAACTTACTAACGGTTTCTTTGTTTATTGGGGCCTACTATTCACTCCGGCACTTGCTACTGCCTTTTTTGAAGCGAACAGGGAATACCACACTATTTATTGCAGGTCTGGTGGCATCTATACTTCTCTTATACGCTACTTATTTCGCTGGATGGACCTATTGGCTGACAGATATACTTGAAAACAAAAAGCCGTCATTCAAAAATCCCTACATAGCATTGATCATTATTGTTCGTTTTTACTCCCCTTCTGTTGCTTTATTGGCTCTTGAATCACTGTACTTGAAAAAGCTGGAGCAAAAACAAAAGCAACAACTAAAAAAAGATATTCTTGCTAATGAATTAAAGTACTTAAAGGCAAAGGTCAATCCACAATTTCTATTTAATACGCTAAATAACTTGTATATCCATGTAGTAGAAAAATCGCCAAAAGTGCCTGATATGATTCTTCGATTGTCCAATATGCTAGATTATATCCTTTATAAAAGTCAGCAATCAACTGTCCCGTTGAATGAGGAAATCCAAGCGATTAAACACTTTCTAGCACTTGAAAAAATTCGACACCCTTCTTTATCCATTTCGTTTAATTGTAACGGAGATAAAACGATGGTGATTTCACCACTTATTCTCTTATCGTTGCTTGAACATGTATTTAAGTATCAAGTCCTACCCAATTCAACGATTACTCTTGACATTAATGAAAGTACTGAAAAACTAACTATTCTGATTGTTATTGATAGTAACAACAAATCAAACATATTGGTAGACAAGACAAAAAAAGATACTGATTTCCAATTGATTAAACGACAGTTAGAACTGATTTATCCGAACCGTTTTTTATTAAAATCCACTCCAGAAAAAACAGAACTAAACTTATTTTTAACCGCCAATTCCTAAATATGAAAATATTAAAATGTTTATTGGTAGATGATGAACCACCCGCAATTGATCTGATTGACAAATACATTAGTATGATTGATCATTTGGAGGTAGTTGGCAAAAGTCATAGTGCGGTCAAAGCCTTTGATATGCTCAAGGAAACACCAGTAGATCTTATGTTTCTAGATATTCAAATGCCAGTATTAAATGGGATTGATTTTATCAAAACACTGAGTCATCCACCTGCTATTATCTTAACAACTGCTTATCGTGATTATGCTTTTGAGAGTTATGATCTCGATATTATTGACTACTTATTAAAGCCAATTCCGTTCAATCGCTTTCTAAAAGCAGTAGACAGATACCAGCAACGACTCCCCGCGGACGCCCTACCTATCCAGAAGCCAGTAACCCCGAAACAAGAACCGCATATCTTTTTTAATGTTAACCGTACAAGGCGTAAAGTACTCCTAAAAGATATTTTGTACATCGAAAGTCTAAAAGACTACGTCCGCATACATACCGCTGATGATAAGCTAGTGGTAAAGGGAAATCTGGGTTCTATTCTTAAGTTATTGCCCGTCGACCGCTTTGCAAGAATACATCGCTCCTTCGCTGTAGCAATAGACTGTGTACAATCCTACAACCAACGTCAAATCGAAGTGGCGGGAATCTCCTTGCCCATTGGTATTCGGTTTCGAGATGCTTTTCTAAGCCGGCTAACCAAAAAGTGATCCAAGTAGAAAACATTTAAAGCATTATGCACTTTATTGTCATTTACCATTTTTTGCTCATCACAGGTCGATGAGGTACATTTTTGTATTTTAGTATTATAAGTGTCATTATCAATGTAGTTGATGTTACCACATTTGACAAACGTAAAATCAGCTGCGTCATAAAGTGAATTTGCCTGCGTTAAGTCATTGAGTGTTTTACTTGAATCGATTCCTCCTGTCCCATCACTTCTTCGGATTATATGGATTTTCACTGGAACTGTCCGAGTAACACCTTTTTGATTTTTAAATTTGGCATTTTTTTCAATGGTATTTACCCAATTTACATATTGAGTTTGTTATTGAGGGGATAGTGTAGTTCCACATTTTTCCTGAGCAGTTAATAGGAAAGTACAAGGTATCAGTAGGACAAGGAGAACAAGTAACTTTTTCATAAAAAACATTTTGAGTTGACAATAGAATGAACTGTTTAGGCTTTCAAATATAAGACTTGATTAAAGAATGACATGGAGCGCGTCAATAACTTTATTGTCATTTGCCATTAGAAACTCCTTAACCTGATCTTTTGTGATTCTATTATGGTAGTTAATTTAGATTGGCTATACTTTTATATTCGAAAGGAATTTCATTTGGTTATCAATTCGCATGTGTAAAATTTAAATTGAGACATAAAAGCGTATTGAGTTTTCTTAGAGGTAGGTTGAAGAAGATGTATCTTCCAACATTCCCAACAAAAAAAAGAGTCTGCCCGAAATCGGACAGACTCAAAATAAGTAATGTTATGTTGTATTAATTAAAGTAAACCAATTGCTCAGAATCTGAGTTATTGCTAACATTCAATTCACCACCACTAAACGGAAATACCGTCGCGGTAATAGTCGTTTGACCTGAGGTTCCTTGCGGATCATAGGTTGAATTAAATCCAAAGGCAAGTGTACTCAATCCTGGCAGCACACCATTGTGCACAAACTCGTGGAACAAGCCATTAACAACACCGTTATAGGTCCACTGACTGTTTTGAACAGCATTGAAGCCGACATTAGTCAATGTTGGGTCATAAGTGAACGTCAATCGAGGGTCAGCAGGAATTCGAACTTGGATTGCAGTCCCATCTGTAGCATTATCAAGTAGCTCAGAAACTTCAACAACAACACCAACAGTAGAAATTCCTGAAATGTTACCTGGAATAATAGTGGTTACTGGTGTTAGGTCAGGAACGTCATTTGCCATAATATCATCAGATGGCTCACTTGGATCGGTGCCATTTGTACATTCCGTAATGTTACTGACACCTCCGTTATCACAATCCTGATTGGCTAATGGATGAGTTGGATCAAGAACGCCTCCTGAAGTGATCAATGCACAAATAAACAAATCCTCATCAATTGCTGTCTGACAGTCATCAGAAGGATCTGTTGGATTTTCTGCACTAATACACTCGAAGTAGTTAGAAACACCACCATTGTCACAATCTAGCTGTGCCAACGGATGTGTAGGATCATTGTTGATCAATGTACAAATATCTGAGCCTGTAGGTAAATTGGTACAATTTTGAACTGGAATATCATCAGAAGCAACACTTGGGTCGGTTCCGTTGGTACACTCTGTAATATTGATCACCCCTCCATTATCACAATCCAACGTCGCTAAGGGATGAGATAGATCACCATTAATCAACATACAGATATCAAGATTGACCAAGATCGCAAGATCACAATCATCTGCAGGATCTTCAGGCTCACCATTATTAGTACATTCAATGTAGTTATTCACACCTCCATTGTCACAATCTAGTGTTGCTAATGGATGATTAGGATCTCCGTTAATCAATACACAAATGTCTGATCCTGCGGGTAAGTTAGTACAGTTTTGTGGTATTGTCGGCATATCATCAGAAGGAACACTCGGATCGGTTCCGTTTGTACATTCTGTAATATTGATCACACCACCCATATCGCAATCCAATGTAGCTAAAGGATGATTAGGATCATTATCTATTAATAAACAGATATTGAGGTTTGCCAAAATTGCAATTTCACAATCATCTGCAGGATCTCCTGGCTCACCATTATTAGTACATTCTGTGTAATTATCTACGCCACCGTTATCACAATCTAGCGTTGCCAATGGATGATTAGGATCACCGTTGATCAGTACACAGATATCTGCTCCTGTCGGAATATTCGTACAGTTGATGACAACAATGACATCATCCGACGGTTCGCTAGGATCCGTACCATTCATACATTCTATGATATTAATCACACCACCCATATCACAATCTAAAGAAGTTAGCGGATGTCCTGGTGTTGACTGTATCAGGGCACAAATATTAATGTTGCCATTTATTGCTGCTTGACAATCATCACTAGCTACTAGTGGATTTGTTCCGATTAGACACTCGGTAAGGTTATCAATCCCACCATTATCGCAATCAAGTGTAGCGAGAGGATGATTAGGATCTCCGTTAATCAATGCACAAATGTTTTGAGGAAGAAGCGTACAATCAATTGATCCATTATCATCCGATTTCACGCTTGGATCAGTTCCATTAATACATTCCTGTAAATTCGCAACACCACCCATATCACAATCCTGATTTGCTAGTGGATGATTGGGATCATTATTGATTAGAGTACAAATGTTCAAATTACCATTAATAGCAGCTTGACAATCATCTGAAGCAACACTAGGATCTGTTCCTATTAGACATTCCGTAATGTTATCTACACCACCATTATCACAATCTAGTTCAGCCAATGGATGATTGGGGTCTCCGTTAATCAAAGCACAAATAGTAGTAATGGGTGGCAGATTATTACAATTTAAAATGACAATATCATCTGATGGTTCACTAGGGTCAGTTCCATTTTGACATTCTGTGATATTGATCACACCCCCCATATCACAATCTAAATTGGCCAATGGATGATTGGGATCACTATTAATAAGACCACAAATATCTATATTACCAATAATTGCTGCCTGACAATCATCCGAGGCAACAGTAGGGTCTGTTCCTGACTTGCATTCAGTGATGTTGTCAATACCACCATTGTCACAATCAAGCGTTGCAAGTGGATGCGTTACATCATTATCGATCAAAGCACAAATATTAGAATTAGGGGGTAAATTATTACAATCTAAAATTATAAGATCATCAGATGGATCACTAGGATTAGTCCCATTTAGACATTCTGTGATGTTGATCACACCTCCCATATCACAATCTTGGGAAGCAAGCGGATGACCGAGTGTTCCTGCAAGAATTGCACAAATATCTACATTGCCATTAATAGCCGCCTGACAATCATCATTCGCCATTAGAGGATCAGTTCCTACTAGGCATTCCGTAAGGTTATCTATTCCTCCATTATCACAATCTAATGTGGCCAAGGGATGGTTAGCGTTTCCGTTGATCAATGCACAGATATTCTGCCCTATTGGGATATTTGTACAGTTGATAGTTCCTGGGTTATCATCCGACGGTTCGCTAGGATTCGTTCCATTCAAGCATTCTGTAATGTTTATTACACCTCCCATGTCACAATCCAAATTAGCTAATGGATGGGATAGATTGCCACCAATTAACAGACAGATATCTAATCCTGCATCAATTGCTGCGCGACAATCATCAGAAGCATCTAAAGGATCCGTTCCTACTGCACATTCGGTGATATTGATAACACCACCCATATCACAGTCTAAACTAGCTAATGGATGATTAGAATTTCCATTGATTAACACACAAATATCTTGTCCTGGCGAAATAGTAATACAGTCCTGCGTTCCTCCCATATCATCAGAGGTCACACTTGGGTCCGTTCCATTTATACATTCTTGTAGGTTGGCCACACCACCCATATCACAATCTAATCCAGCTAAGGGGTGGTTAGGGTCATTATTAATGAGTAAACAAATATTTACATTTCCATTAATAGCCGCCTGGCAATCATCTAAAGCCACAGATGGGTTTGTTCCTGCTGCACACTCTGTGCTATTGTCCACACCTCCCTCATCGCAATCAAGCGTTGCAAGGGGGTGCCCGGGTGTTCCTGATATCAAGGCACAAATATCTATGCTTCCATTAATCGCAGCTTCACAATCGTCAATAGCAGCAAGGGGATCGGTTCCTGACTGACACTCCGTAATGTTATCAATCCCACCATTATCACAATCAAGTGTTGCTAGTGGATGGTTAGAATTACCATTTATCAATCCACAGATAGTTTGTCCAACTGGAATGTTTGTACAGTCCAGAACAACACCATTGTCATCTGATGTGACACTAGGGTTAGTTCCATTAATACATTCCTGTAGATTTCTAACGCCACCCATATCACAATCCTGACTTGCTAGGGGGTGAGTCGGATCATTGTTGATTAAGTCACAAATATCCAAGTTTGCTGCAATAGCTGCTTGACAATCATCTGCAGGATCTAAGGGATTTGTTCCTTCTAGACATTCAACAATGTTGATTACACCGCCCGTATCACAATCAAGTGAAGCCAATGGATCATTAGGATTACTTTGTAGAATTGCACAAATGTTTTGTCCTGGACCGATTGTACAAGGATTTTGAACTTGACATGTCTCAGGAGCACCAGCTGCAATCCACGTTTTTAAAGCCAAGAGGTCCGCTTGCTGCATTCCTGGTGTTCCGAAAGGCGTTGGCGAAGGCATCGGGTCGCCACAACCACTCAGTTGCGACAAAGAACCATCAACTTTTGCGACTAGAAACGCTAAGGCAGTTGGAGAGGGGCCACATCCGCCCATTCCATTGTTTCCGCCAGTAACGGTATTTTGATAATTTGAAAGGTCTAGTCCGCCTTGGTTTCCATGACAACCAGTGCAATTGTTACTTGTAAAAATTGCGACCATGTCTGCCCAGTTGTAAGAGTTTGGGCCACAAGATTGAGCGGATAAATTCGAGCAACAAAATAGTAATGCCGCTAGGTTTAATATTGTAAATATTTTTTTCATGATATGAGTAGGGTTTATTAAAAAATTAAAATAAGATACGAATTTCTTGAAAGTTTTTACTAAACAATTTACAAATTCATGACACTTTTTTTACTTGAATATTTAAAGATTTCATTTCTCAATCCAGCGGTAACTTGAAAAGAACAAGTAGATATAGATGAGAATGATACCTAAAACTAAAAGAGACAAAGCAACTGATACAGCGCTTTGTCTCTTATTCTTAAAGATATTATTTGAACAGTTCTATGGTACTTTAGAAAAGTTATTCCTGTTATTCCATACCTGACTACGTTCACTCGCATTACAAACACCATCAAAGTTGGAGTCCTGAATGATGTATCCTGTCTGATTTCTAAAATTCCAAGCTATACTTCTATCTGTTGCACTAATCAACTCATCTGCTTCGTAATCGCCCTCAAAAAGACCGAAAACTCCAGTGCCTAATGACGTTTGCGCATTACCATTTAAATTACCGTAAGCAGAACCAGCTGCAAAGTCATGAGTCCCCGCAGTACCTCCTGTTAAGGCAATAGGTGTAGGTGTCATGACTGACAAGTGATTTCTGTGTTTGATGACAACAAAATAAGTCCCCGAAGGCTGTCCTGTAAACTCTACTGGAGATACGCCGTCGATATCTGTGATCACACCATCTGCACGCAGCAGTGCCGCTCGTGTTGCCAATACATTGGTATTAGTGGTAGCACTACGTAATTCGAGAAAAACCCAGTCGGCAATTGATTCGCTCCCCGTTTTATCCAAAACAGATTGATTAACTATCTCTCCGCCTCCACTACCATTGTGTACATAACCAAGCGAAGTGTAAGGCTCAGTTAACGGCAGCAAACCTGATTGAGAAAGATTGTTACTCATAAGACTCGTAGCAGCATCATATGGTCCTTCTAACCACAGATGAATACTGATTCTTGGACCACGTGGCGCATCACCAAATACAATTGGTAATCCATCTGCGGGGTCTTTAATACCATCACGGTCTGTATCTGTTTGATCATCAATCATTCCATCACCATCTGTATCCAATCCACTATCAGGTGTCCCAGCAATATCCATCACACCATCATTGTCAGAGTCAACTTCCTGGTAGTCTGGAATACCATCACCGTCTGTGTCTGTAGGGTTGGTAGTCATACCCTCATCAAACGGAGAGTCTATCATACCATTACCATCTAGGTCCGTTCCACCACTTTCGTTGATGTCATTGATACCATCATTGTCCGAATCTAGATCCTGATGATCAGGAATACCGTCACCGTCTGAATCTCCTGTAGGCCCAGCTGTTGCGATTTCAACTGTATCGGGTATGCCATCATTATCATCATCCAGATCATTGAGGTCATCGATGCCGTCACCATCTGTATCAACACAAGGATTCAAGTTGATCACTGTAAATGCTGGTGAACTATTATCACACATCTTTGCATCGATTATTGATGCATAGTAAGTATGTACAGTCGTATCCGAAGTTATTGTCAATGCTGTAGTTGTAGCATTAGGTACTGGTACATTGTCTGCGTACCATTGGATAGTGCTGTTGGGCACCGAACCCAAATCAAGTGTATACTCGGCATCTGCGCCACATCCACTTACAACCACCATGTAGTCTGTTGCACCACCACATGAACTGTTATCAAACTTCGCGAAGTAAATACCAGGCATGCTTGCTACGTAGGACATATTAGTTTCTCCTGGTATTGGAGTAACAGACACTCCAGCAGTATACCATTGGTAGTTAGCGCCTCCTGGAGGTGCATTTAAGGTATAAGTTTGTCCAAACACAGTAATGCCGAAGAAGCAGAGTGTTAAAACAATTATATATTTAATAAAATTTCTCATAATTTTTGCTTTTTAATGTTTAAACTAGTTCTTATTGTTAGAAAAGAACTAATTTTTACTTTCCATCAATAGCATAATTTTTTCCAATTTCTCATTAATCGAATCAATTTCTGACTTCAATTCTTGATTTTCCTTTGTTAAATTTTCATTTGTATCCGTTTGTGTTGAGATTTGTTCTTGTTGCTCTTGTATGGCCTTAATCAGAACAGGTATTAACTGCTGATATTTAACTCCCATACGGTCAAACTCTACCAATTCGAATTCTCCTGATTCCTCATCCAAAATTTTGTAGTCATGAGTTTTAACAACCTCACCAATAAGTGGTAATAAATCCTGAGCGATGAGTCCAAGTTTAGACTCTTCGAACGGGTCATTTATCAAGTTGTAAGAAACGGATCGCATATTCATAATCTCTGATAACCCATAAGTAATATCCTGTATGTTTTCTTTTTCACGACGATCTGAAACATTTACATAATCATCGGCATAGACATCATCCCATGCCCTCTCTGTAGGGCTAAAGCCCAAATCTTTATCAATGTAAGTTGCAGGAGAAAATGAGTTATTGATTGTTGTCTCAGCAACTCCATCTAATAGGAATTCGATTGATCCAATTCCTATCGCTGTACCAGTGTTAGTACCTTTATCAAAATCTGCGACATAGTCAACAGTTGTTGTTCCAATTAAAGTTCCATTGCTGGTTGCAAGTGATGAAGAAGAACCAAAGTTTGCAATATTTTCGTTTGCATCTACCCAGAAAGCATGCGTTCGTGTATCGGATTCCACTCTAAAATCATAATTCCCACCTATTTCATTCGCTACAACATTTCCAGAGTTAAATACTGCTGCATTTGTATTTAAGGTTGGTTGGTTAATAAAAAGTCCCGCACCTGTTCCATTATTTACGATTTCCAATCCTTTACCTGAACCAGCAGCATTAATCATCACTATTTGTTGACCATTTCCTAATCCATTATGTCTTAAGTAAAGTCCGTTAGCGGTACTCGCTGAATTGTTCATCACAATATCCTGAGCAGTTGCTAAACCATTTTGGAACAATCTGATTCCAACTCTGTTACTGGCAGCGTTATCCATACTAATATTTAGACCAATTCCTAGTCCTTTTTGAGTTATATATTGTCCTGCAGCATTAGAAGTTGCATTTTTCATTGCAATTGTCTGGCCGACACCGGTACCTAAGTTGTCTATAAACAGCGCTTCACTTCCTAGTGAACTGTTTGTTACTATCAATGCATTGCCATCAAATCTGGACAAACCACTTTTAAACATAGTTAATGCATTGCTTCTATTCATAGAATCTTTTCCAATACCTACACTGAAAATTCTGTCGTTAGCATTCCAAGAATTGACACTTGCTGGGGTATAATCTGTAGCATATGATCCAATCGAAATTTCTCCTCTTGATCTCGCAAAGAGATGCTCCCCCATCGCTATAGCATTAAAACCAGTGGAAAGTGTTTGAGCACCAAATGTCTTTGAGCCTGTACCCGACGCTGTGGCTAGATATCCTATAGCAATAGTAGAATTTCCATTAGATACCGTACCTTGCCCAAGTGCTATAGCATTGGTAGTAGCAGCTTCAGCATCCCTACCAATGGCAAGAGAATTGATTCCAGCAGCTTCTGCATTGTTTCCCATTGCTATTGCACTGACTCCCGTAGCTTTTGAGCTGATTCCATGGGCAAAGGAGTAGTCTCCACTTGCAAGTGTATTAGATCCACCTGCAAAACTAAATCCACCGCTAGCAGTTGTACTAAATCCAAATGCAGCAGAATAGTTACCAATATTAGCGTCATCCCACTGAGCTCCGTTTACATTTCCAGCTCTGAACGCAGCATGTTTTGAACTCCATACCATTCTTGTTCCTGCACCTGCTGAAAGTGATTGACCAGATCCGAAAGTACCTTCAGCAATTACTCCATCATTATGTGCTACGTGTAATCCTGCGTCTGGAGTTAATGAGTTGGGTAAGTTTCCAACACCAACATGACCATCAAACCATGCTCTCATAAAAATGTTTCCACCAGCACTCATAGTTAAGTTTTGTAAAGGTGAATTTATAGTATTTACAAAGTCTAAAACAGGTTCAACATGTACTGTTCTAAATGCGGTAATATCAATGTCATTTCCTGCTAATGGTAACTCGTTGGTCGGTGAATTATCTAATCCAAGACTTGTTCTCGGGATTTTTCTTATTAAACCAGTTGCATTTACAACTACAACCTCGTCTGAAGCTACACCTGCTGAAATCGCACGAATACGTGCATCTCCATTTACATCAAGCATTGAAGTTGGAGCACCTGTTCCAATTCCCATCCTGCCGTTGGCTAAAATTCTTGCTTTTTCTGAACCAGAAATCGACATCGTCAAAAATTGATCATGAACAGAGCGAAACGTCCAATCATTATCTTTATCATTCAAGCCGAGGTTAAGTCCATCATCAGTACCAACAATACCCCCATAAAAAACATTGTCACTGTCTCTTAAGAGTAACTTGGTTTGCGTAGGATGGTTACTATTAAAATACATTATAGTACCATTGTTACCTGTTATTCTTTGAGTAGGACCAAAGTAAATAGTTCTTGCATCTGTTCTCAAATTACCTGCAACATGCAAGTCTTGCAAAGGGCTTGGCACTCCAATACCAACTCTTCCATTCGTTGTAATGTCATCTGCAATAGAAGTTGGTGGTAGTGTCGTTCCGACTTTCAACCAGTCAAAGTCTGGCATGTCTTCACTTACAGCTGTCCACGCAGTGCCATCATAGGTAAATATATCACCTGTTGTCGTGTTTATATAAAGATTCCCGGCATCAGCTGCTGGAGCTCCAGGCGCAGGGGCTACTGTACCGCTCAACACCTCACAATTACATTGTGAAGCAAGATTGATTACAGTTTGGGCTTCTGCCATTGTTACTAATAACGTTAAAGAGAATAACGTTAAAAAGAGTTGTTTAAAATACTTCATAGTTATAAATTTATCAGTTTAATTTGTCTATAAATATAGTATATAATGACTACAAATAAGAATTATAAGGCTATAATTTAATCTAAACAGAACTGTAGAACTAGTAACATTTTCAAGCACTTACATAAAAACAACGTTAGATTAACAACGAATTTGAATTTTAAATCGTTGTAAAGTAAAGACATGTTCAATTTATAATATTAACATGTTTTTTTAAATTGATTTATTTATTATTCATAACGATTTAACAAGTAATGAATTGAAGTAATTATTTATGTTTAATATTGTGGAAAACTATACAAAAGGCCTCTTAAAGTCTTGAATGTTATTCGAATCAAACACAATAATTACCTTTTATGACTATCTTTATTAGTCGGAATCGAAATAAACCGCATACTTAAATCCAACTTTTAGTTATGTCAAAGTATTTATCCAATACGCTTCTCATTGTGTTCTCTATTTGTATTTCTATTACTTCTTATGCGCAATGTCCCGAGTTTACAGCATATGAGCTTGTTAATTCTTCCTGCTCTCAAGGAACTAGTGATATATTTATATCCGAATATATTGAAGGTTCAAGTAGTAACAAATGCGTTGAAATATTTAACGGGACTTCTCTCGCAATTAATTTCTCCTTAGTAAATTATCGAATTCGATTTTATGCAAATGGTAGTACTACCCCAACTGGAGTTGTTAATCTAAGTGGTACCGTAGCAAGTAATGATGTTTACGTTGTTTGCGAATCTAATGCTGATCCTGTTTTTCAGGCTGTGTCAGACCAAAATTTTGTTGGGGGCTTTAATGGTGATGATGCTGTAGTATTAGAAGATCCTTCAGGAATACCAGTAGATATTGTTGGACAAATAGGTTGTGATCCTGGGGTTCAATGGACCGATGGAGTCTCAAACAACACTCAAAATAACACACTGGTCAGAAATCCAAATGTTACTTCTGGTATTTCTACAAATCCTATCACCACCTGCGGCCCAGCTTCGTTCCCTACCCTATTTTCAGAATGGACAAGCCTTGGGAATGACAACGCCTCAGACCTAGGACAGCATACATTTAATGGAACACCAACACCTTCCTGCTGCCAGGTTTGCAAGAATGATTCAATTTGTATCGCTATAAGTGGTGTTGATCTTCCAGTTGGTGGAACAATAGATTTTTATGCTAGTTCAAACCCAGGTTTCAATCCTTACGTTGAACAATCCAATCCATTAGGTGGCGTTGTCATCACTTCTCCACTAGGTGGTCCTATTTTACCTCCTAATAATCCTCAGGTCAACTTTCCTAATACTACATTAATTGGGGCAATGATCAACGCTTGTGGAATTGAGGGTGAAAATGAATTTGTATTCCTTAATTCTGGAGCTACAGGTACAACAGTGAGTAATTTTCAAGTCGTTTATAATAGTAGTAATACCGTAAGAGGTTGCCCCCCATTACCCGGTAATACAATAGATATTTATACCGCTGGCAACACAACAGTCAATCCAGCATTAATTGCTGGTTTAAATGCAAATGCAGGTTGTGCTTTGTTTCAAGCAGCACCAGCAGTAATACCACCAAACAGTATATTTGCTGTATTTTCAAATGGTCTTAATCCTGCAAATTATGATTTTACCGCTTATTGCGGAATAACAATTTATGTTTTGTTTGGAAATGGTTGGAATGCAGCTGGTAATTTTTCAAATGCAAACGGTGCTACTCGAGATTTTTGTGTTGACCATGGAGGTACAACAGATGTCTACTCCTATACCAACCAATCCGTTACCATAGATGGCACTTATGCTAATTGGGATATGCCATCCACTGTAGATAGCGATGTGCCACCAGCCCCTGATTGTGGCGTTGGCCTGGTATTCCCAGAAATTGCTGACCCCCTTGTTTTTTGCTTCACTTTTGACAATACTTTTTGTACTGGTGGACCAGTTTATGTTGCTGGTATCATAAATCCTCACCCAGACCAAGCTAATCCAACTACAGATCAAGGTACTGCCTGTGAAATAACAAATACCAATTCAACAACAGAAGAATATGCTTTTTGTGTAAATTGTGTGACTCCAATCTTTTCTGTCTCATCCGTCAATTGTGCAGGAGGAAGCGATGGAAGTATTACAGTAACACCCACTGGAGGAACCCCACCATATTCTTATCAGTGGAGTCCTGGTGGAGCTACCACTCCAACAATAACGGGACTTACTGCTGGCACCTACACGGTTACCATAACTGATGATGCTGGATGTCCAGAAGTAGCTCCAATTATACTCAATGAAATTAACCCTTTGATTACTGGAGTCTTTAATTCTGGAAATGTATCTTGCTTTGGTGCTAGTGATGGTTTTATAAATGCACAGGCCCAAGGTGGAACAAGTCCCTACAACTACCTTTGGAATAACGGAGCAATCACGCCAAGCCTTAATAACCTTCCCCCTGGAACTTATACGTTAACAGTGACCGATGCAGCAGGTTGTACTGCTACTACTTCAACTACGCTTTCACAACCACCAGCACTCTCCGTTACAGCATCCGCCAACTCTGGAGCCAGTTGCGCCAACAGTAGTGATGGTTCTGCAACTGCAACAGGGTCAGGAGGTATTCCTCCGCTAAGTTATGAATGGGATAATGGAGAGATGACAGCAACAGCAACTGGACTTTCGCAAGGTACACATACCGTAACCGTAACCGATGATGGAGGTTGCACTGCTACAGCCTCTGTTGCTATAATCGCTCCATCTCAATTGACTGTTGCCCTTGGTAACGGAGGTGCAGTATGCTTCGGTGCTTCTGATGGATTTATTACTGCCACACCAAATGGAGGAACGCCTGGTTATGTTTATGTCTGGAGCACAACACCACCACAAACTGGTCAAACTGCAACAGGCTTGGCACCTGGCAACTACGGTGTTACTGTTACTGACGCCAATGGGTGTACAGTTTCTGCTAGCGCAGATGTTCTGCAAGCACCAGAAATAGTTGTAACCACTTCTCAGGTAGATTTGGTTTGTAATGGGGCAAGTAATGGCTCCATAACTGCAAATTCCGTTGTTGGTTTTCCATTTGTAACCTATCAGTTTGTTTGGTCAAATGGAACAATTGCCAATGCAGTTAACACAAGCACTATCAATAATTTAACCGCAGGAACATATACTGTAACTGTAACAGATGCTATCCTTGGTGCATGCTCAAGAATTATTTCCGTTACTATCGTTGAACCTCCTGCCTTTGATGCCACAATCTCCGCCGCTACTAATGTAAGTTGTGGTGGAAGCAGCGATGGGACTATCACCGTCGCAGCAACCGGAGGAACTCCAGGATACACGTATGTTTGGAACAATGGTGGGACTACTCCTACTATATCAGGCTTAAGCGGTGGTACTTACACTGTTACTGTAACTGATATGAATAGCTGTACAACAACAGCAACTTCAACAATTACAGAACCCCAAACATTGTTTACACTAATGAGCGCGACTACCCCTATTAGCTGCAATAGTGCAAGTGATGGAGTCGTTTCTGTTCAGGCCAATGGCGGAATTCCTACTTACAATTATATTTGGAGCAACGGTCAAACTATACCCTCAATATCGAATTTAGGACCTGGGACATATTTCGTTACAGTAACCGACAATACAGGCTGTACGGATACAAATAGCATTAGTATTAGTGAACCACTACCTTTCACTGCAATGGTCATCGACAGCGCCAATACCAGCTGCACGGCTTGTATCGGAACTGCTGACCTTGATATTACCAATGGTAATGCACCATTCACAATCATTTGGTCTGGTGGACAAACTATCGAAGATCCAACTACCCTTTGCGCTGGAATAAATACCGTAACTGTTACAGATACAAATGGATGTACAACTACTGCTAGTGTCAGCATTGGTAGTTCTTCTACGCTTGGTATCGATGGGATTACAATCAATAATACCATCTCTTGCAATGGCGTTTGCGATGGTGCAGCCACAGTAGTCGGATCTGGAGGTCAAATCCCTTACGGCTATCAATGGAGCAATGGTGCAACTACAGCATCAATATCAGGACTTTGCGTAGGAAACTATGGCATCACACTCACAGACGTCAATGGTTGTATATTTACTGACGTTCTAGTCATGAATGAACCAACAGCACTAGCCGTTAATGCACAGTCAAACGGTGCAACGACATGTGGTGCTAGTAACGGCAGCGCTACTGCGACTGCGAACGGTGGCACAACACCCTATGCTTACCAATGGGACAATTCTCAAACAACTCCGGCTGCTACAGGGTTATCCGCAGGCACACACACCGTCACTGTTATTGATGGTAGTGGCTGTACCGCAACAGATGCTGTGATCATCCCTGCTAGTGTAAATATCATGGCAATGGTCATCGACAGCACCAACACCAGCTGCACGGCTTGTATCGGAACTGCTGACCTTGACATTACTAATGGTACCGCACCCTTCACAATCATTTGGTCTGGTGGACAAACTATCGAAGATCCAACTACGCTTTGCGCTGGAATAAATACCGTAACTGTTACAGATACAAATGGATGTACAACTACTGCTAGTGTCAGCATTGGTAG
>ENA-ORXR01000657-ORXR01000657.1-marine-metagenome-genome-assembly--contig:-NODE-657-length-43766-cov-33.775115_pt1 | contig 43766 bp, 33 predicted proteins | sample MGYA00237866_ERZ511479 | MGnify/ENA metagenome assembly ERZ511479
CCGAGATCCCAGCACCCTCCCTCCTACTCGTCGGAACTCGGTGCGGGATGACAGAGGAAGAGTGAAAATTGAAGAGGGAAATTGGAAAGGGCTTGGGTGGCGATTTCGAACCGCTAATGATGCGAATTTTACAAATGGTTTGCTAAGAGGAAGAGTGAGCCCTACGGCGGGGACAGGCCTATAAAGCTCCGGAGCACAGGGCTCTGAATTTGCGGATGGTAAAAGGCTACGGTGGCTCCATTATGTAGTGCTGAAATGAACAGTTGAAGCCAATTGATTCTGAACTATTATGAGATATGGCTTCCACACTTGATTCCATTGTCCCTGAGGCACTAGAGCTGAGTCCAAGAGATCGGTTTCAGTTGGCTTCACAGCTATTACGAAGCGTGCCGCGAGAGACAGGTGAAGACTGGAGTAAAGAGATCGTCGCTAGAATTGATGCATACGACGCAGGGGAAATGGAGGCGGTTCCCATAGAGGATACGATTTTAAATATCCGGAGACAGCGCCTAGGATGAGAGTTCTGATACTCCCTCCAGCGGAGGAGGATCTAGATCGGGCAGTTGCATACTACGCTGAGATTGACCCAGAGCTAGGGTATAGACTACTCATTGAGTTCGAGCGAATCGTCCGCTACCTTCAGGTTCATCCAGAGCTCTACCGGACGAGACTAGAGGGCTACCGAAGGGTAAATCTCCCGATTTTCCCGTACTACGTTGCCTATATCGTCAGACAGGAACAAATTGTGGTCGTCGCATTTGCATCCAGCGATCTCCCGATAGATTGGCTCGAACGATTGCCATAGGGGCTCGTCGGAACTCGGTGCGAGATGACAGAGGAGAAGTGAAAATTGAAGAGGGAAATTGGAAAGGGCTTGGGTGGGGGGGCGGAACCGCGAATTTTGCGAACACTACGAATGGATTGCAGAGAGGCAGAGTGGAGGGATGACTGCGGAAGGGACGGAAACGAATCGAAGGCAGAGGGGAGGGGGCGATTGACCACGAAAAATTCGAAAGGGGCGAAAGATTCTGAGAGGCAGAGGGGAAACAGGCGATGAGTGTGGAGATGATCCGGAGCACGGGGCGCTGAACTTACCGATGGGTATTCCGAGATCCCAGCACCCTCCCTCCTACTCGTCGGGACTCGGTGCGGGATGACAAAAGAGGGAAAGGCGGGCTACCATCTCTGGGTGGCCCAGGCGGCGGTGGCGAGGATCCGGGGTAGTTCGGCGTTGGCGTCTTTGCGGATGCGGGTGAAGAGCTTGCGGTAGTCGTCGAGCACTCGCATGGCGTCTTCGCCCATGTCTTGGCCGGCGAATAGCTCGGGAGTGGTGTCGGCGAAGTTCAGGCCAAGTTGTAAGTCCTTGCCCAGCACTTCGGCTCCGGTGTCGTAGTTGCTGAGGAGTAGGCGACGATTTGGATCTGCGGTAGCGCCGCAGCAATCAAGCGACCAAGTCGGGGAGCCGGTGGAATCGACGTGGAGGAGCGAGAGCAATTTTTTCTCGATCCGCCACAGGTCGCGCAGGGTGTCTTCGGAGATCGACAGGGTGCGCAGGTAGACGATGGTCTGCAGAAAGGCGAGGTAGCAATCGGGGTAGGCTGCGCCGCGGAAGGCCGGCAGGTCGAACCTGGACTGCAGTCCCGAGATGTAGATCGTGGGACGGTTGATGGCTTTGGCCAGTTCCGCGAGTGAGTGCATCTTCTTGTCGGCCATTTCTTACTCGCTGGTGGGGCGTAAGGCCAGAGGATCTGTGTGGTGTTTTGGATGAGCACCTCGATCCACTGCGGTACAGCCGCCCCCGTCCAAAAAGAAGGGCCGTTCACCTCTTGCTCGGACCGGTATTCTCAGGTCCGCTACCTACGAGCAAGGCCTTGCCTACTAACGTGATTCACTTACTCAAAGTTCTCGCCTTCCTGTTCCTGTTTCCTTGTTCTCGTCGTGGCTGCCCCGCCGAACATCGTCTACATCCCGTTGTAGAGCAGGACGTTGTCGAAGTATGTTCTCGTCGTTGGTCGGAAAGTCGACCCAGGCTTAATTGCCCGATACCGCGGGCACCGTGCCTTGGGACTTCGTCAAAACCGCGGTTCTGGGGGAAGTATTACTCTTCGTCACCGAGGTGCCACTTGCCGAAAAGGCCGGCCGCTAATTAGCGCTGCCCGGATAGGGGCGCAGGTTGGGATTCGTTCCAGCGAAGGGGGAAGTTAGCAGGGCGCTGCAACAAACAGCGGTGACGAGGAGGTAGAGAAGGCTGAATTGCGTGATCTTGTGCGCCCTTGATAGATAGTTTCGCATTGGTGGCTTTGCCAAGCTTGACCGTGGTTCGGAGCACAAAAAAGGCGCACCCCATCAGGGTGCGCCTCTGAAGATTAGTTCTTCGGACTTAGACGGCTAGGAGGTCGGAACCTCACTAATTGTCTTAAGAATGCGCGAGGCGATCCGGTAGGGGTCGCCCTGTGAGTTGGGGCGGCGATCCTCTAGATAGCCCTGGTATTTGTCGTCTTTGACGAACATGTGCGGGATGCGGATGGAAGCGCCGCGGTCAGCAACACCATAGGAGAAGGTGTCAATGGCTTGGGTCTCGTGGAGACCGGTGAGGCGCATGTCGTTGTCTGGGCCATAGGCGGCAATGTGCTCTTCCATATTGACTTTGAACTGCTCCATGAGTGCTTCGAAGTAGGGCTTCCCACCGACTTCGCGAAGGTGCTTGGTGGAGAAGTTTGCGTGCATACCGGATCCGTTCCAGTCGCCCTTGAATGGCTTGCAGTGGTATTCGACATCGACTCCATACTTCTCGCAGACGCGCTCAAGGATGTAGCGCGCAACCCAGATCTGGTCAGCTGCGGTGCAAGCACCTTTGCCGAAGACTTGAAACTCCCACTGGCCTTTGGCGACCTCGGCATTGATGCCTTCGTGGTTAATGCCAGCGTCGAGGCAGGCGTCGAGGTGCTCTTCAACGATGGTGCGCGCAAGGTCGCCAACATTCTTGTAGCCAGCTCCGCAGTAGTAAGGGCCTTGCTCTTCCGGAAAGCCTTCGCTCGGCCATCCAAGGGGACGTCCGTCTTGCATGAGAAAATACTCCTGCTCGAATCCGAACCATGTGTCTTCGTCTTGGATGACGGTGGCACGTGCGTTCGATGGATGCGGTTCGCCGTTTGGTTGCATGACCTCGCACATGACGATGAAACCGTTGATACGGCTGCTGTCGGGGTAGCAAGCGATAGGCTTTAAAATGCAATCGGAGTCGCCGCCATCTGCCTGCTGGGTGGAAGAGCCGTCGAAGCCCCAATCGTCACAGTCAGACAAGGAAAAATTATCGGGATCGCCATCGACGACCTTGGTCTTGCCACGGATGTTTGCGACGGGTTCGTATCCGTCGAGCCAGAGGTATTCAAGCTTCAGTTTAGCCATGATGTTGTATGGTTGTGTTGTGGTCTGATTTAGGGTTGGTCGCCGACCACGGGAAGGTGCCCGGGAAACACGGCGACTCTCTATAAGGCAGTGCAACTTCCGTGCCAAGTCCTGATCGAGGGGAAATTCCCATAAAAATTCGATCTGGGAAAAGAGGAGAAAATCGACCAAAGAAAATTCGAAGAAAAAATAATTTAAGACTGCTTAACATTTGATGTATACTGACATTAAGTAAGCAGGAGAAATACATGGCTCGGAACAACATCTACGTCGGCCTCGAGATCGGTACATCTAAGATGTGCTGTGTCGTCGGCGAGGTAAAGCCTGACGGCAACATCAAGATCCTTGGGGTAGGGCAAGCACCATCGCGCGGTGTTCGAAAAGGGGAGATCTGTGATTTCACCACGGCTCAGACCTGTCTTCACGACGCACTGGTTCGGGCGGAGGACCGGAGCGACGTCATGATTCGGAATGTCTTCCTCAGCGTCACCGGACCGCACATCCAAGGATTGAATAACCGTGGCAGCTACGCCTTGCCGGATGGTCAGGATGAATTGACCGATGAAGATCTCGATGAGGTGAAGGAAATCGCCCGCGAGGTTTCGATTCCCCAGCACAACGTCTTTCTCCACAGCATTATTCGCCACTATTTTGTCGATGGTCAGGAAGGCGTGGTCCACCCGGTGGGCATGCAGGGTTCCAAGCTGGAAGCCGACTATCACATCATCCACGGTGTGCGGAGCCGGATTCAGAATTCGATTCGGTGCGTGCGCGAGATCCCGCTCGAGGTCGAGGACGTGGTCTTCGCGTCGATCGCCTCTGCTCAGGTCGTCTTGAACCGCGAGAGCAAAAATGCCGGAGCCCTAGTCATCGATATCGGCGGTGGCACCTCTGACTACGTCGTCTATGCCGATGGAGTGGTCAGCGCTAGTGGTTGCGTGCCTATTGGTGGAGACCACATCACCAATGACCTTTCGATCGTGCTGAACCTTCCTCTTCGCGAGGCGGAGAAGCTCAAGATCATGCAGGGAAGCGCGGAGCTGTTTTACGGACCTGAGGACAAGCGGATGATTCAGATCGAAGGTGACAAGACCTTTGGTGGGGCCAGCGTCGAGCGGGCCGTTCTTAACGAGGTCATTCACATGCGGGTTCGGGAGATCATGGAGCATGTTCTCGCCGAAGTGCAGTCCGCTGGGATGATCAACAAAATTGCAGCCGGAGTCTATCTCACCGGTGGTTGCAGTCTACTCCGTGGCATTGACACCATTACCGCAGAGATATTCGACATGCCCGTCCACCGGACCAATTCGGTCCCGGTCAGCGGCCTAAATGCGACTTTCGAGAATCCTCAATACGCCACTCCGATTGGCCTCATCCGCTACGCGCAACTGCTCGACGAGGAGGCTCCTGCAGTCTCGGCTCTCGCCCGCGTCCGCAGTCGCCTAAGCGGCATTTTCGGAGGGGTTCGATTTTTTCTGGGCTGATGCCCCAGACCACCACCCCAAACACTCACACACAACACTGACACTGCTATGATCGAATACAATCCAGAGAACCAGGAGCAAGTACCGAAAGTCGGGCGCTCATCCATATGCGTCGTCGGCGTCGGAGGCGCCGGAGCCAACGTCCTTGACCGCATCGCGCTTGAGAACACGGTTGATGCCGAACTCCTGAGCATGAACACGGATATCCGTGCACTCACCAACGCCGTCTCCAGCAAGAAACTCCAACTTGGTGCCGAAATCACTAGAGGGCTCGGAGCTGGTGGAGATCCTGACCTTGGCCGCGAGTCGGCAAGGCATGAGGAAGCGGTAATTCGCGAGGCCCTAAAGGGACGAACAATGGTCTTTATCTGCACCGGACTCGGTGGTGGAACCGGTTCCGGCGCGGCTCCCTACATCGCCCGGATCGCGCAGGACATGGGAGCCTTCGTGGTCTCCTTCGCCACGATGCCATTCACGTTCGAGGGCAAGCGTCGGGTCGATCAGGCCAACGCAGCTCTCGCCGAACTCGAGGACGCCAGTAGCGCGCTGATCACCTTCGAGAATGATCGCATGGGCCAGCTCGCCTTGTCCAAGAATGGTATCCAAGAGGCATTCGCTACGGCGGATCGCGTCATCAGTCAGAGTGTCCGTGCGGTCACGATGCTGGTCACGCAGCCTGGTATTATTCGGATCGGAATGGACGATCTGATGACCGCTTTGAAGAATACTGAGTCGCGTTGTCTCTTCGGTTATGGTTCCGCCAAGGGCCGCAACCGTGCGCAGGAAGCTCTCAAGGAAGCGATGAAAAGCCCACTTCTCGACCGCGGCAAAATGCTTGACCACGCAGCCAGCGTGCTTGTGCACATCGCCGGTGGGGACTCGATGACTCTCTACGAGGTCGAGTTACTGATGAAGGCACTCGGCAAGCACGTCTCCGACGATGCTCACATTCTCTTCGGTGTCGCTACCGACGAAAAGTTGGGTGAAAGCCTTACGGTCACGGTCATTACCTCGGTCGCTGGTCCTAAGGGATCCGATCCTACCGGAACGGATTCTCCTACGAAGGCTATGGAGGCGGAGCAGGGCGACGAAGCCCCCAAAACGACTTCAGGAGTCGCCGCTACGACAGCTCTTGCATCAAGCGCGCTGACTGCCGGATCCGTAGTCGCAAGTCCTCCGTCGGAAACGATCCGCGCAGAAGTCAAATCCGAGCCCGCTGAAGCGCCAAAAAAGTCCCAGCAGCCTGAGACCTTCACTCAGGCGCCGGCAACAGAAGAGGTAGCCCTCGCCGAAATCGAAGAAAAGAAGACAACTGCACCCCGGGCGCTCAATGAGAAGGCCGCCGAGCCCGATATCGAACCCAAAGTTGAGACCAAGGTCGAGGTCGAGGAAGAGGTCGAAGTCGGAGTCGAAGTCGCCAAGACCGAAGTGAAGCAGGAAGTCGAGTCATTGACTCCTGAAGAGCCGGTTGAGGCCAAGCCTGAGCCCATTGTTAAATCTCCGGAAGTAGAGACTCCGAAGATTGAAGAAGACACCCGGCCGATCTCGGAAAAGCCAGTTTCTGCAGATGTAGTCTCACCTTCTTTGAGGCATGAGTCTGCCGCCGACACCCCGACGACGAAGGTCGAAGTGGTCGCCGAAGTTGACCAAGCTGACGACACCGAAGCTCCGGTTTCGCAGAAGGTCGAGGTCAAGGTCGAGGTAGGGGTCGAGGTCGAGGAGCCGAAGGAAGTTGAAGCCGAGATGGCAGAACCTGTCGAAGTACCTAAGCCTAGTGTTCTCGGAATCAATCTGTTGCCTAAAGTCTTCAGCATGACTCCTCCCAATTTGGGGGACGGTGATGATGTCGTCGTCGATGAGCCTTCAAAATCTGTTCCTCAGTCGCTTGAGGTCGGAGAAGATGACGATGCTTCCGATGACGTTGCTGAACCAGAAGCGGAAGAAAAGATCTCTGTCATCGCCAGCTTCATTGATCGTTCGAAGATTTCGAAAGGGATCGAAGCGGTTGCCGAGCCAGTGAAGCCCACGGGCCAAGCAGATGGCGGCACGGTCTCTGACGAGGTCTCAGAACCGAAGTCCGCTCCGGCGCCTTTACCAAAACGAGAGCCAGTTGCTCATGTCGCCCCTCTTCCTAACGAGGTCACTTCGAGCAAGGCATCAGCAGATCAGGCATCCTTGGATCTTGAAAAAGGTAAGTCCGGGAGATTCTCCAAAGGAGAGCCTACAATCATCGATGGGGAAGACATCGATGTGCCCACCTTCCTTCGCCGCAAGGGCTAGTTCAGAGAGGCAGTGTCAAAGATCGCTCTGAATCCTTGAGAATATCGGAGGTCTAGCCTACTCTCACTCTGTGGGAGTAGGCTTCTTTGCAGGCTGATGAAGCCCGCGTCCTATGAACCTCATCAAGTGATGGAATTTCCTGGAATCGAAGGCTACACTCTTCAATCGGTCATTGGCCAAGGCGCTACGGGCACCGTTTACCGCGCGCAGCGTGATGACGGCATCCGCTGTGCTGTCAAGGTCCTCAACTCGATGGCGGTCAACCGGGACGTCATTAATTTTAGTTTTCAGAGAATCGGCGAGGTTGCCCGGCCTGAAGAGATTCTGACCATCTACGAGTACGATATCGTAGGTGCGCCCTTATTTGTCTCGATGCCGCTGATGGCGGATGAGTTGGTAGATGGTTCGGTTCAAGTTCACGATGCACTTTCACTCTGCGGCTCTCTTTCGGATGATGAGGCTTGGGGATTCTTGGGTGCCCTTGCGCGTGGCGTCGCTTTTTTGCATAAGCAGGGCGTTGTCCATTGTTCGCTGAAGCCGACCAACGTCTTTTACGAGCAGGTCGATGGGTTGAAGTGCCCACGAGTTGCCGATATCGCTCTCGGTTGGCTGGGCGGCGTTCATCGACTGGACCTTGAGCCCTTGCTTCCATACATGGCGCCGGAGCAATTAGGCGAACCTGATCAGGTGTTCGATGGTGCCGGACTCCGCTGGGATGTCTACGCCTTTGGGGTTGTTGCTTACCAGTTGGTCACCGGACGATTGCCTCGGTGTGACGGCTATGTGGATCAGGCTAGAGCAGCGCACGATCCCGGAGGAGTCGGGATTCCACTGTCGGTGGACACCGACGATTTTTTTGAAGCGCTTCAAAGTCAGGGCGAGATCGAATGGCCTACGGCCCCAGCATCAGACGGAGATCTCGCCCGGCGAGAGGTAATCGAGCGTTGTCTGAGAATAGATCCTTCCGAACGTTGGATTGATCTTCGTGAGGTGGATGAGCAGTTCGTTGCCATCGACGCGGCGATTGAGTCTGCGCGGATGGCGATGGTACTGGACAAGCAACGCCGCCGGGAGCGTAAGAAGCTTAAGTCGAGTAGGGGACTGGCCGCTGCCGCTGGAGTCGGTCTTTTAGGAGCTTGTGTCTACGGATTGGTGAAGCGTGGTGCTCTTGGCAAAAGTGAGCAGAAGCGTGCTGAGGATGTCGCGAACCTCGAGTCTGAGATTGGCACGCGAGATACAAGAATTGTCGCGTTGAATCGTAAGGTAGCTAGTGCCGTTGCCGACCGTTCAGAAGCCTTGGCTAGTTATCGGATTGCCCGTAATCAGACCGATGAGTTGCTTGGTGCTATTCTCGATCCCGAGTCGGGTGATGCTTCGATCTTGAGTGATCAACAATTGGCTGAGTCCCTCGCTTTTTATGAAGATCGTCGCGAGAAATATGTCGCCTCGCCGAAGCCGTCAGAGGCATCGATTTACGATCACTACAATTTGGCACTGCTACGAACTCGAACGGAGAACGGAGACGGTGCGCTGGAAGCATTCCGCGCGACTCAGGAGCAATGGCGGACCCTTGATGATTCCGAATTGGAATTGGAGCCGGATGCCCGAGCGGCGTGTCTGTCCCGTGTTGCCCGCTCGGGCTACCGCGAGTACAGGATTCTTAGTGAGCGAGGTGATGACAATGGATCGTTGGCCGCCCTGCGGAAGAGTAATGAGGCGTTCGCTGAGCTTCTCATTGAGGGGGGCCGTGATCCCAATATTCTGAGTCAGTATGCCAGTGTGAATCTTCGCCTTGGCCGAATGTACCGGGAACTGGGCCGCTACCAAGACGCTGCCAATGCCCAGGCGCAGGTGGGTCGAATTTTGTCTGATTCGTTGGATGGCGATTCCTTTGGGGCGTCGGATCGCTCTACCTTGGTTCAAAGTCAGCACGAATTGGGGCTGATTCGAAGGCTTCAAGGTTCTAGAGACGCGGCGTTGCAGTTGCAACTGTCGGTGGTCGAATCGATTCTGCCATTGCTAGAAGTCGATGTCGCTACGACCGAGGATGAGCGGGTTCTCGCGTTGGCCTACACCGAACTCGGGGAAATTGTCACGGAAGCGGTTGGACCAGCTGAAGGGTTGGTCGCTCATAGTCAGGCGGTGGCGTTGTTAAAGGACATCCTTTCTCGCCACCCGGGAGACGGGCAGGCCCGCTACTGTCTCGCGAGGAATTATGGGCAACTAGCCGCTTATGATCGGGATGCTGGGCAAGCCGACGAAGCGAGGAAGAAGCAGGAAATCGGAATCGGGTTGCTGGAAGGCTTGATCTCGGAAGTACCGGACACGGCGTCGCCTCCGCCGGCCTTTCTGTTAGAATGCGCGCGCCAAAAAACTGCTCTGGCAGATCTGCTCAGTGACTCGGATGAGACTCTCGCCGCGATTGGTGCGGGAGATGAATCTCTCGGAATTTTGAATCGTCTCGCGGAAAATCTCACAAAGCATCCTTTAGAAGTGCAACGAGGCATCTCCCACGCCAGAGCCCGTGTGCTGGGAATTCTCGGTCACAACAACGAGAAGGCAGGGGACAAGAGCTCGGCCCGTGCTCATTTTACTCAAGCGGTGAGCCAGTGGAAAAGCCTCGCGGCAACAGATGACGAGGCCGAGGTCCCAGTTCGAAGTCCGGAAGAAATCCGCCAAGGGCTCGAGTGGAGCCAAGATCGTTTGGCGAAGCTTTCTCCTTAGCTCAGAGGCTCAAAACGGAAGCTTGAGCCGGGAGACTGAGATATCTCCGCCGAAGCAAGTTGCGACGTCGGTTCCTGTGTTCTTGGGCCGGTCAGGATAGCTTCCTGAGTAAATAAAACTACGTAGGGCATTGGCTCCCCCAGAGTTCGTCTCGTCAAAAGAGACCGGGAGGGGCGCAAGGCAGGGGCTGGTTTCAATGATGCGCGGTGCGACAGATCCCGAATCCAAGCTGGGAAGGTTGACGTTCCAAGCAGGGGGCGAATAGCCCTGCTCAGACTCAGACTCAGACTCAGGCGGCAGGGACTTCAACACCTGTATAATGGCGACCTCTGCGGCGGCCCAATCGGGCGAGACTTCGTGACGAAGATACTGTGAGAAGGCCACTCCAAGAATTCCATGGTAGCAGGCCTCCCGTACAGCCGCGACAGTTCCGGATATGGGAATGTCCTGTCCCATGTTTCCGCCGTGGTTGACTCCAGCGAGGACAAGCGTCGGTCGAAGCCCCAGTCCGTAGATTGCGATGCGGACGCAATCGGCAGGCGTTCCCGAAACTCGGACGATTCCGTTGTCGTCTTCGAAAACCTCGATGGGGCGATCCGTTGTTACTCGGTGACCAACCATGGACTGTTGGGTGGCTGGTGCCACAATGCGGTGAGGCTGGTTAGGTAAGGCGAACTTAGAAGCTCGGGAGAGAGCTTGAAGTCCCTCGGCGTCAAAGCCGTCGTCGTTAGTAATCAAAACCATGGCTCAGTGCGCAACGCTACCAACCCATGCATTGACGGGGAGGAAAAGGGAAATCGCTGACGGTGTTAGCTTACAGAGACTGCGGGAGCGAGGAACCGGGCATGAGAGCCTAAATAGCAGGGACTGGAGCCAGCCACAGCGAGGAGACGAGAGACCTCCGTCTTGTGAATAGCTGGGTGCAAAATGCGTTCCTCCCCGACAATAATCTCGGGAATGTAGACAGAGCCGATGCGCTCCATCTCAATAGAGATCTGGGGCTGCTTCCAGCTTTCTAGCGGAGCCCCGTCGAAGTATCCGATGACACCTTCGCCGTTAATTAGGTCGAGAACCTCTCCATTCTCAGGATCGATCAGCACTCCGATGCCGTCGGCAGGGCTTCGAACGGTGGCCTCTTGGAGGAGACCAATAAAGAGCTGGTGGTCAAGCTGAAAGTAGTCACAACAAACATCGAATTGAATCTTGGACGAGTTTGGAGCGATAGTTACGGTTCCGAAGTCTCGCATTTTGAGATTGGGGCACCAGAAGGTAGTGGAGATATTGGGCGTCTTCAAAGCAGGGAGTGTTGGGGTTGTTGGGTATTGGGTTGGCAACCGAAGGTAACTATAAATTCTTTAATCTGCAATCATTTAATATAATTATTATAACTTTAATCAACAGCATCAAATCGGCTGCTGCTAGCCTATTAATTGTGTAGTAGCCAATAAAGTGGCAATGGAGATGGCCCCAGGCTCGGTCTGTTGTAGAACGATGCCAAATAGTGGCCAATCAGAGGACTAACTAAGAGGGGAGGCGTTCAAGATCGCAAAGTTGGCTCGTCTGTAGTGGCATTGCCTTCATAGGAAGGCAGGCTGTCGGTGAGTCATCACAATCATCACAATCGAGGGAATAGCACTTCGCTCTTGATCCTCTGTCCTAATGTGAATAAGATGTAAGCGATGGGTCGAGACCCCTGCTCACCCAAATTACGCGGATTCGGCAACAGCAACTGAGATTAAATTTCAGATTAGATCCTTTTTTGTTGCCCTCCACTCCCATCAATTGTTAAACCTACCACAGAGGCATACCTCCAAGCTCCCACTTCCGATGGTTTCTCCACAAATAAAAGCTCTTCCAGCCCTCACGGCAGGCGTCATTTTCTTCACGAGCAGCGTGCAAGCTCAGGATGGTGTCACCCCGTCCTTGAACGGTATGTTCTTCGATGACCTACGAGCTCGCTCGTTGGATGCAGAACGACCCGCCACTCACTCGGCAGGCCGTCCTTCTTACAGGTTTCATCGCGGCTATTATAGATCCTTAGGGCCTCAGGCTGCTCAGGACCGTGCATCGCTTGATCAAAGAATTTACGGCAAGACAGGTAGTGCATCGTTGGGGTCGCCCTTTCCAGAAGGAGATCTTTACTCGCACTCTCAGCGTTATGGCCGGGAGTTCGGTCGATACTCTGCAGCTGGCTATGGACGCGACAGCGTTTTCGCAGGTCCATCAGTTACCGACGGCTTCAATTCCGGCCATCGCAACTTCAAGCTTGGCCCTATCCCGTTTCAAGTGGGTCTGGGTGCAGACCTTGAATACAACGACAACCTGACCCGCTCTTCTACCGACCAGAGATCTAGTCTCATTGCTGGTGTCCAGGCTTCACTGCGTGGAAACTACAATATCTCTCGCTGGAATCGCATCTCGATCGGCGGCGGAATCGGCTACGATTACTATTTCGACCACCCTGAGGTGGCTGGTCAGGGGCGGATCACCGAGAATGGAGGTCTAAATATCCCTCTTGGATCGGGGTTCTCGTTCGATGTTTTGCTTGGTGACGTGATCATTACCTTCTATGACCGGTTCTCTACGCGGTCGGTGACGCAGGATGACTTTGCTCTGGATGATTTAGATATCTTCTCTCAGTTTCAGAACACCGCAGGAGTCGCTACCAACTGGGCGGTCAATTCGGCGATCAACATGTCCCTCGGGTTCTCCCGTTCGGATCAGGTTGCTCTCGACGATGATTTCGAGTTCCTCGACAATGGTAGGAATACCCTTCGTGGCTCGGTTTCTTGGTCCCCAACTCAGGTATGGACAGCCGGAGTCAACGCTTCCACTAGTTGGGTAGACTACAGGGATCAGGTTCAGAACGATGGAAGCATCTACAACGTGGGCGCCTTCTTCTCCTCTCCCATCACCAGGAATACTAGTATCCGGGCCGGCGGCGGAACGCAGATTTTTGACTTCGACCAAGGCGGGCTCAATGGAGATCGCTCTGATCTGAACGACTACTACTACAACGTGTCTCTCCAGAATCAGCTTAATGCTAGGGTGAGTCACAGTATCACCTTTGGTCACGAATCGTCCCTTGGCACTCGTTCGAACTTCGTCACCACTGATTACGTGCGATACGGTATTGGAGTGATAGGTTATCGCGGTAGTCGGATGTCAGCCAGCGTGTTCTACGAAGAGGAGGCGTCTTCGGGTGGTATCAGCGAAGAGGATTTTCAACGTGTCGGATTCGACGGATATATCGGCCATCAGGTTACCGAGTGGTTTCATCTTGGCCTCGGTTATCACTACGGGAAGACGGATTCCAGCGTCGATGAACGTGATTACGATCAGCACAGCTTTTCGATCGACACCAGCTATCCAATCACTCCGAATATTCGGATGGGACTTGGGTATCGTTTCTGGACGGTCGATTCCGACGGCGACGAGTCTGACTTTGATCAGAATCGTCTGCTCATGAATCTCTACTACCAATTTTAGAAGAGCCCTCTGTTCCCTCGTGGTCATCGGTCGGGTCACGCCGAGATCCCAGAACATCACCCTCGGTTCTCCGAGGAGCACACCTCGATTAATTGATCGGGGTGTTTGCTCGAAAGCGGTGAAAATAAAAACTCACGGATTCTGAACGAAACCCGTGTTTTAGAATCCAACTAACGTCATGAAACGATTGCCCCTCCTAGCGGTATCCCTCCTCGCTCTAAGTGTTTTCCCGTCCTTCGGTCAAGGATTCAGTGCCCCTGGCGCTGCCAATCCTGCTGTCGATGCGGGTTATAATACCTACGATCCCTCCGCGTTCGGGGAGTCGCAGGGTGGACAAGGAGCTGTTGCTCCCCAGAGAAATCCTGAGCCAATGCCCCAAGCAGGTGCTTCCTCTGCCTCCGTCATCAACGAGATGGGTAAGCTGGACAATGCGCGCGCTATCGAAGCCGGAGATCGAATTAGTTTTCGTATCGTCGAAGAAGGCAGTGCCAATTCAGTGAAGACTTACTCCGTCAGGGAGTCTGGCACGATGCACATTCCTCACATCGGAGACGTAGTCGTCGCGGGGAAGACTTGCTATCAAGCGGCTCAATTGATCAGCGCGGAGCTACAAAAAGAGCACTTCAATCGTGCCACGGTGATCATGGTCCTCGATTCAAGCCACAAAGAGCGCCAGCAACACTACTGGGGAGGAAATCGTGGAGGCTACAATAACCAAGGCGGAATGTATTCAGGGAGTGGCGAGTATGTGACTCTTTACGGACAAGTTGGACGTCAAGGGCAGATGAATCTTCCCGGCGAGACACCTATGACTATCACCCAGGCTATTCTTCGGGCAGGTGGCTTTGCACGGTTTGCCAACACGAAAAAGGTCAAGGTTCACCGGCTTCTCGCTGGTTCGACTACCCAGCGCCGGACGATCATTGTCGATGTCGGTGGCATTATGGAGGGGGATTTGAATAAGGATATCCCTCTCAAGCCGAACGATGTGGTCATCGTTTCGGAAAAACTCATCAACTTTTAGTCCCCGCACCTAGGTGAATCAGCCAGCAACCAACCCCCAGGGTTACTACCCGACCCAGGTATCGCGGATGAACCTCGCTTCGGCGAAGTTCCAGCGGTATAAAAATCTCCTTGCTCGTCGGTGGTGGCTCCTTTTCTTGGCCGCGAGTATCGGCATCTGTATTCAGGCTTGGCGTACCTCGATTCAGCCAACCACTTTCATTTCTTACGCGAGACTTGTGACTGGTGGGCAGGTCGCCTTGCCGAATACGAACCACTATAGGGAGTCTGCGAACGACTTCTACGGTACTGCGATGGAACTGCTTCGAAGTGGTGAAGTCCGCAAGCGTGCGACAGAGCGGGTTGAGGCCCTCAATCCGGATTTGAAAATTGTGCCGGTAAAACTTCGTGTTGATCGCAATCCGAATTCTTCGATGCTAAATGTTTCGGGAACCGGAAGTGAGCCCGATTATACGGTGGCGTATTTGAACGCGCTTTTAGACGAGTTCATTAGTTTCCGTCGGGAGATGAGGGTTCAAAACACCGATTCAGCGCTGACCTCGATCACTGAGGAGCTTCTACGTTTGGAGAAGCAGATGGCGGAGAAGGAGTTGGAGTTAGAGGCCTTCCTTACGGAGAACAACGTAGTCGTTTTGGAGCAAGGAGGAAACCGCGCTGCGCAATACCTCAGTAGCCTCCGTGCACGTCAATCTGGTTTGGAGACCGAGCATGATCTTTTGAAGATGCTCGACATGGACCAGGATATCGAGCGTCGAGAGCAACTTGAACAGGGAGGCAAGCGCCTTGCTGGAGATGGTGGGGAACTCAGCGAAGATGATATTATTCACAACGAGGTGCTTAGTTTCAGTAAGCTTGGCATGGGGGAGCGGAACTATCTCGGTATTCGGCACAATCTCGAACTACTCATGCTCGAGCGGAACACCAAGGCTGAGGTGTTAAAGGATAAGCATCCGGAAATCGCCGCGATCGATCAGAAGATTGCTAGGGAAATTACCCTTTTAGAAATCTATAAGGAGCAAAGTCGTCAGGAGGCGTTACGCAGAAGAGAGGCGATGGAGGCTCAGATCCGCAATCTCGACAACCAGATCGTCAAGTGGGAGGAAAGGGCCCTTGATATGAGCGCCCGCCTGAGTAAGCACGCCACTCTAAATGGTGGAATTGACAGGGTGAGAACACGTTACGATAAGATGCTTACCACGCTTGAGGACATCGATATCGGCACCAACCTCCAGCAGGATTTCGTTTCCATCATGGAGCGGGCATCTTCTGCCATTCCTCGGGAGCCTGATATGCTCAAGCCTGTAATAACTGGCCTGATTGCTGGTTTGGTCCTCGGTTTGCTAGTCGTCTTCCTGTTCGACAAACTGGATGACCGAATGACCTCGTTCAGCGAGTTTCAGACTCAGTTCGGCGAGGATGTTCTGGGGCAAATTCCTCAGCAACCGGCCAAGGGGCAGCTCGCGTTGCTGGAGCCGAACGATGGGCGTCATCTCTATGGGGAAGCTTTCCGTAATCTGCGCTCCTCCATTATTTTCAAGGACTGGGGAGGCAATCCTCCTAAGACGATTGCCGTCTGTAGTGCTGTTCCTAACGAAGGCAAAACTACCGTCGCTACCAACCTTGGGATCACCATGGCCCTGGCAGGTGCTCGGGTTCTCATCGTCGATGGTGATCTTCGTCGAGGTGCGATGAATGACCTTCTCGACCGTCCTTCGACGCCAGGATTCAGTGATGTGCTGATGGGCAAAATCGCTTGGAAGGATGCTGTTGTGGATACGCATATCGAAAATCTTACTTTTCTTGCTAGGGGAGAAGCGATCGACCAGACTTCGGAGTATGTGCTTTCTGATGGTTGCACGCGATTCCTTGAGGATGTCGCTGGGGGATACGATTACGTAATCTTTGATACCGCGCCTGTGCTCGTTGCAGATGACACTGCGAGTTTCGCACCGAAGTGTGATGCATCGCTCTTCGTGGTCAGGCTTTCTTCAACGATGGCACGACTCGCTGCCAAGGCGCTTGGAGTTCTCTATGATCGTCAGGTCAACATTGGTGGGGTTGTTCTCAACCGTGCCAGTACGAGCTTGAAGGAATACTCGTATTACAACTATGCCAGCTACTACACCGCGCGTCCGGTGACGCCAGGGCCTGGTTCGAGTTCCGACGGAGGTTCTTCAGACGATACTGGCCCGCAGAAGCCGGACGGAGGAGGCGATATCCCCGTTACCAAAATCTAGGTATTCATCGGAAGGCTACTAATTTGGCAACGCCGGAACCTAGGTTCCGGCGTTGTTGCGTCGAGGAGTGGGCAATGGCAGGGGGGCTTCGGTTGTCGGTAATTGTTTGGCGGCAAGGCGGTCCTTTTAAGGCGCTAGTTAATTCTTTTGGGGTGGCTCTCCTTGTCGGTCTCCAGGGTTGTCGGGATGTGCCACCGATACCGATTACGGTAGATTCCGACTCGTTGTCCCTAGCGGCCGAGTCACGGCACTATTCGTTTGAGGAACCTTGTATGGGCACGCTCTTCAGGATCGACTTGTATGCGGCTAGCGAGGAGGTTGCTTCGAAGGCGTCCTCGCAAGCCTTTGATGTCGCTCATGCTTTGAATGCACGATTCACCGACTACGATCCTAGATCGGAACTCATGGAGTTGTGTAAGAGTGGATCAAATACTCCAGGGACTCCGTTGCCCCTTAGTCCAGAGCTCTGGGAGGCCTTGAAATTGGGTGCTGAAATTGAAAGGCTGTCTGAGGGGGCGTTCGACCCGGCTGTCGGGCACTTAACGAAAATTTGGCGCAGGTCCGTTCGGAAGGGGCGGCTTCCTCAGGAGGGTGTGCTGGCGGAGGCACTTGCTAGAACGGGCATGAGGCACATTGAGTTGGCTGAGTCCCAACCTGAGGCGATCTTTTTGCGAAGCGATGTGCTGTTGGACTTCGGAGGATTGGGTAAGGGCATCGCTGCAGACGCGATGTTGGATGTCCTCAGCTTGGAGGGGATCAAGTCTGTTGTAGTGCTTGCTGGTGGGGATGTCCGAGCAGGTGCTCCGCCTCCCGGGAAGGATGGCTGGGCGGTCACGATAAGACCCTACGGTAGCTCCAGCGGGCAGGGTATACGCAAGCTACGGATCCATCACTGTGGTGTTTCCACGTCGGGTTCTGTTCATCAGTCGGTTGAGATCGATGGGCGGCACTACTCTCATATTGTCGATCCGAAGACTGGAATAGGGATTGCTCCAGGTATCGCGGCCACCGTTGTGGCGCCGAATACGGCGCTCTCGGACGCACTTGCGACTGCAATGTGTGTTGTGGGATCGAAGCGGGGACTGATGCTGGCTGAGAAAGCTGGTGTCGAAGTGCTCTTTGTGGAGCGGGGAGAAGGCCTCGATGGCAAGGTGACGGGTTCTCTAGGATTTCCTGCGGAGTAGGGTGCTACGGAATCACCCATTGCGTTCTTCGGAATCACCGACGATAATGCGCTCGAAAATTTTTTACTGATGGAAGAGGAAACAAATTCCCCCGAGGGACAGGCTGAAAGCTCTAAGAAGGATGCGTCAAAGGTAGTCGCAAGGCGCCGCCGCAGGGCTCCTGGAGTCATCATTGGCGAAGATTCAGGCACTGCTCCGGAAGCGCCGAAGGCGGAAGCAAAGGCGGAGCCGCCGGCTCGTGTGTCGAAGGTTGCTTCTGCGCCGGTGACTTCGGTCAGCATTCCCACCCCCGCTCCAGAGCGTGTCTCATCACCGCGACCGTCCAGGGTCAAGGTGGCGGCGAAAAAGGAGGCCACCACCGAGAGCGCCCCTGCCAAGCCGGCTGCGAGCGCACCAGCTACGCCGGCAGCGCCAGTTGCTGAGTCAACGGAGAAGAGGGCTCCTTCGAAGAAGTCTGCAGGTCGTAAGCCGAGGGTGGCTAGCGAGAAGCGAACTTCTGAGAAGTCCAAAAGTTCCTCTGCACCTTCTAGCCGCGAGCCAAAGCAGGAGCGCTCGGATGATCGCGAGGACGCCGGCGCCGGATCTGGGCCTAAGCGTCGCCGCAATCGTCGTACGACCGGTCGTCAGCCTGCTGACGAAGAGGCGGTCGCGCCTTTGGCTAAAAACCTCGATGCCGAGGAAGTGGCTACCAAGACTTGGGAGCTTTTTTCCCGTGAAGTTCAGGAGAACGGTATGGAGATCACGGATGATAAGGAGGCCCGCAAAATTGCTTCGCGCGCCTTTGAGATCACCAAGATCTACCTCGCTGAGCGCCAGCGGCAGCTGGGCTCGTCTTCCTAGTTAGTCGCGGATTGCTTTCGTAGCATTCCCCAGCTTCCCCCGCCTAGGCGTGGGGAAGTTTGGATTCCCGTTACCCGGTTCCGGCAGCTGTTCCCAAGGCGCTACGCTGATGATCACGGTAGCGAATGGTAGGATGATGAGGGCAAATCGACCGGATCGGAACATCGCCTGAGGTTCCCTCGGATGGTGAAGCTCTGGTGGCCGACGCACGAAATTGCGTGAAGAATTCGCCTGGTTGGATACCACAAGGCGCAATTTTTAGGGTCGGTTCGCTAAGCCATACATGAGGGGTGGGCGGGCCGAGTAGAGAAAGCTGAAGGTTTATTGTTCGGTCGAGTGCGCAAAGGTTCGTTGAGGGCTTCACTTGAGGCGTATTGAAGACGACATTCTGGCTGTGCGCTGTGCGAGCGAGGGCGCTGATTAGATATTCGGGGAGTGGGCTTTAGTCTGCTTCGTCGAGCCCTAGCTTAGCGAGGCGTTTGTGGGAATTGCCGTGTGCGTTGAGTGGAGGGGAGTGTGTGCAGAATGCTGAATTCGATTGTCTCTCTAGCGCCCCCGGATCGCCGAGGACTGAGGACAGCTATCCCTGCTTGATGGCAAGGACGGGACGGTCTCTCCGTGGCCGACCATTATGCTCAGTTCACCGCGAGCACCCAAGGATCGGTGGATCGCTGGCCATCCCTCAGAGTCCGTTGCTCTGACCTCACCGCGACCTCACCGGATCGCTGAGGACAGCCATCCCTACCTGGGCGCAAGCTACGACACCATGCTGTTGCTAGGATTACCGGTCGCCGCAGGCCCGCACCCAAATCGACTAGAAGAACCCCTGCTCTTCTGTCGATGGGTGATGGGTGCGCCGAGAGGTGTAGTCGGGTGAGCTGGCTCTCGCGCTGCTGGCACTAGCTGTAGATCTCGCCGCCTTGCTCGGAGAACTCCTTGGACTTTTCGTCCATACCCTTCTGCTTGGCTTCTTCATCGGTGAGTCCTTCTGCTTCTGCGAAGGCGCGGACTTCTTCGCTGATTTTCATCGAGCAGAAGGTTGGTCCGCACATGGAGCAGAAGTGAGCGGTCTTGGCACCGTCTTGTGGAAGGGTTTCGTCGTGGTATTCGCGGGCCTTTTCCGGGTCGAGTCCAAGGTTGAATTGGTCTTCCCAGCGGAACTCGAAGCGAGCCTTAGACAGGGCGTTGTCGCGGTATTGGGCGGCGGGGTGGCCTTTGGCAAGATCACCAGCGTGAGCTGCGATCTTGTAGGTGATGACTCCTTCGCGGACATCGTCTCGATTCGGTAGGCCGAGGTGTTCTTTCGGAGTGACGTAGCAGAGCATTGCGCATCCATACCAGCCGATCATGGCAGCACCGATGCCGGAGGTGATGTGGTCGTAACCAGGAGCGATGTCGGTAGTTAGCGGCCCTAGTGTGTAGAAGGGGGCCTCGTGGCACCACTCCAGCTGCTTCTCCATGTTCTCTTTGATCATGTGCATGGGAACGTGGCCTGGACCTTCGTTCATGACCTGTACGTCCTTGGCCCAAGCTCTGGTGGTGAGTTCGCCTTGGACTTCGAGCTCGCCGAACTGGGGGACATCGTTGGCATCGGCGATCGAGCCGGGACGGAGGCCATCACCGATCGAGAACGAGACATCGTAAGCCGCCATGATGTCGCAGATGTCGTCCCAATGGGTGTAGAGGAAATTTTCTTTGTGGTGCGAGAGGCACCACTTGGCCATGATCGATCCGCCGCGTGAGACGATACCGGTCGCGCGAGTGGCGGTGGTGGGGATAAAGCGGAGTAGGACTCCGGCGTGGATGGTGAAGTAGTCGACACCCTGCTCCGCCTGCTCGATCAGGGTATCGCGGTAAACTTCCCAGCAGAGGTCTTCGACGCGACCGTTGACCTTTTCCAGAGCCTGATAGATGGGGACGGTTCCGATTGGAACCGGGGAGTTACGGAGAATCCATTCGCGGGTGGCATGGATGTTCTTGCCGGTGGACAGGTCCATGACGTTGTCCGCGCCCCAGCGAGTGGCCCAGCGCATCTTCTCGACTTCTTCGTCGATGGTCGAAGCGACAGCGGAGTTGCCGATGTTGGCGTTGATTTTCACCAGAAAGTTCCGCCCGATGATCATCGGCTCGGACTCGGGGTGGTTAACGTTGTTGGGGATGATGGCACGACCGCGAGCGATCTCGTCACGAACGAACTCTGGGGTGATGAAGTCTGGAAGGCTGGCTCCGTGGCTTTCACCGGGGTGGATGAAGTTCATGGCACTTCGCGGGCTGTTGGCGTCGCTGATGGTGCGTAAAGCTTCTTCACGGCCGAGGTTTTCGCGGATGGCGATGAACTCCATCTCGGGGGTGATGATGCCTTGCTTGGCATACCACATCTGAGTGACAGGGTGGCCTGCGGAGGCGCGAAGTGGCTTGCGCTTCAGGCCGGGGTATTCTTTTAAGCGGTTTTTGGCATCCTTGTTCTCGTTGAAGCGATCGGCGTGTTCTTCGCTGAGGTAGCCATTGTCGGCTGGCTTGGTGTTGCGACCGTCGTATTCCTCGACGTCTTCCCGAGCGAGAATCCAGTCGCGGCGAAGGGCGGGGAGGCCTTTTTCGACATCGCCGTTGAAGCTCGTATCGCCCCATGGACCTGAGCAGTCGTAGACGCGCACTGGCTCGTTCTTTTCGACCCGGCCATTCGGATGGGTGGAATCTGCGAGGGCGATTTCGCGAAGCGGGACTTGCACCTCTGGGTGAATTTTCCCCGACACGTAGACTCGGGTGCTGGCGGGGAAGGGCTTAAGCGAGTCGGATTCCTTGGGTTTGATCATGGCGTCTGTCTGTGAAGTTGTATCGATCTTCGACAGGCGCGCTCCGAGGACGGTAGCTGGCAATTCGACTCCCTGCGGCGGCATTACCCGCATCAGGTTCGAAGGGTTCCCGTGACTCGAATGTCCCGGGTCTCAGCCGACTAGCGGCGCCCCTGTCTTGATACAGCTATCGTAGGGTCGCAGGTGGCTGGGGTCAAGGAGCTACGGCGTGCACAGAATTGATCCTGTGTGTGGGGAGTCCGCCTCCCGAGCCCCTCTTATTACGATTCGGTAGCAGGACGTAGACTGTGTCATCGGCTTGCCTGCGGGCAAGGGTCAGGCTTCCTGGAAGTGCTCTGGTCACGGTTTTCTCATAGGGCGGGTGGTCGGCGTCGCAGGGGATACCATCGACATGAGATCGTTCGAAGAAGTCCGCGTAGTCGATGGCATTTGTTCGAGAGGTGTTCAGTCACATCCATTGCAAAGCTCAGGGGGCAGGCGTCTCGTTTGTTGCGGGAAGCTGGGCGGGGTGCATGGTAAGCGACGGCGAGGGCGGATCGGATGGACGAGATTGAGGCGGATAGGGCAGTTACTGTTTGGAGAGGCGGGAAGCTTGGTCTTCTCTACCTGCCGCTGGTTCTTTTACTGGCCGTGCCGTTTCTTGTCGGCGAGGAGTTCCCGTTTTCGCCGTTTCCGATGTATGACCAGTGGCAGGATGAGACTTACCTGATCTACTTTCAGGACCGTTACGGGGAGCCGCTGCCGATTCAAGTCATCACCACCTACAAGGCTGGCCGTTACCGGAAGATGTTCGACAGTCGGCTCCGGGTGGCGAAGACGGAGTTGCAAGACGAGGGGATTTCCAAGAATTTGTCCGACTTTGGTCCAGACGAGTGGGGGCCTGCTGGAGTCTGGCTCTTGGAATGGATCGACCGCAATTGCGAGCCGGGGCGGGTCGAGCTGTTAGACAAGAGCCGTCCAGTTCGAGTGGTTCGGCGAGGGCTTCGGTTAGTCGATGGCGAGATCGCCACGGAAGACGTCGTCGTCGCCTCGGATGAAGACCGACCGGGCTGGGCAGAAGGGGGCCTGCAGTGAAGTCGATCTCGTCGTCTTGGTTCCGTCCGGTTGCTTACGCTTCCTGGGAGACCTTCTGGATGCGCTTGTTGTTTGGCATCGCGATCACTTATGCCTACGGCAAGATCCAGACGTTCCCGGTCGAGGAGGTTCAGATCGGCATCGGCAGGTGGTTGGACCTGGGCTTTTTCCATCGTCCCGACCTACGCACCGTCTTCCACATCGTCATCGGCATCTGCATGGCGGTGTTCGCTTGGGGGCGAATTTGTTGGATCGTCTTACCGGTGGCGACGTTTTTGTTCCTCGGCGCCGGCACGCTGAATACTTCACAAGGCAGTCTGCAGCATCATCTTCAGGCGGGGGCGACGACGCTCTTAGTTTTGGCCCTATGGTATGTCGGCGCGGCGATCTGGTGGAGGGTCAAGGCGAAGGGATCGGGGCCGATGAACAACGGATTGGCAATGACTCATCGTCTTGCTCCGTTCTTTGCGATGCAGGCCATGGTCGCCGCCTATGTCGTCGCTGGACTGTCGAAGCTGAAGCAGTCGGGCTTTGGCTGGATCGCCGATGCGCGCAACGCTCCGGTGTCCCTGCGAAAGACCGCTGATCAGGACTTTTTCTCGATCACTGACCAAGTTCCGAACTCGTCGATACGGATTTTGGAGGTGCTTCCGCAGTTCATCCAAGAGCTGCTTCTTTCCCACCCGTGGATGGCAGCGTTTGTTATGGGGCCGGGCCTATTCATCGAGCTGTTCGCTTTTCTGGCACTGGTGGGAAGACGATCGGCTCTAGTCGTCGGGGGGCTGCTTATCGGATTCCACTATTTGATCAGCGAGGTGATGAATCTGCACTTCGAGCTAAACAATCACCTGATCGCAATCTTCTTCCTCAACCTGCCGTATTGGATCTGGCGGGCCAAGACGGCCAAGACGGTGAAGTAGGGGAGGCGGACCCGGCCTGTGGAGGTCACACGCGAAAGAGCGGCGATTCCTCCCAAGGCCGCGCCCTGTGCACGTCCGCGCGGGCTGACATGAGGATACGCGTCGGCGCAGAAGCCCGCACATACCGCCCATTTTCAGGCCCACGGCAAGCAGGCCAATCGAGTCTGAAAAAGCCAAGCCTCTCCAGTTCGGCCGCTGTTCAGGTTAGGCGTCGGTAGCGAGCTCTGCGGTGAGGAGGCGAATGGCTTCGATCGCCTCGGGGCTACGGGCCTCAGTTTTCCCTGGGAAGTCTTGCACGATCAGGATGCGTTGCCATCCGTTTTGGATTCCAAGATCGACGAGTAGGAGTTGGATTCGGGAACCGAGGTTGGTGGTCGCTATGGAGACGGAGTCTAGTTTTTGTCCGAGATGGATTGTTCCCTTTTTGATTACGGGGCCATCAGATCCCGCCCCGGTCACGCTCGCCGCATACTTTTCGGCGTAGCTCCGTAGGGGCACTTTACCGTGGAAGGCCTGGATGAGCAACTTGCAGTCGTTGCCTGAGAGCACCCAGCTTCGGAATGTCGGAGGCGAGGCCTCGCCCACAGAGCTCTCGAAGGAGAAGGCCGCTGGGTAGGGGAAGGAAAGCCCTGCCGCCTTAAAGTTGCGGGTGGTTGATGCCTGCAATAGAGCGTTCTTGCCATCGATCTGAAACGGCTGGTCGGCTTTGATAAACTGTTCTGAGTTGCCGACCGACAGCTTGAATCGAAGCGGTGGCTCAAGGCGTTCGTCTGCGGTGAGCAGGGAAAACGGAGCAAGGAGAACAAGTGCGGCTTGGGTTGGGCTCATACTGGAATAGGGAGGCTGTAGTATCGCTGGTTGCGGTCTTGAGGCAACCAGTTCGGTGACCAGCTTACGGCGGCCTCTCTTTCTCCTCAACTGCACGATCAGCGGCGATCAAGCGTTCGGAAATGTCGAAGGGACCTTTGGATCATCGGTGGAGGGCATTGGGTAGGGGAAATCCGGTAATTTCGGCTGGAAAGAAGGACTCGCTATCTTGCGAAAATACTTAGACAGACGAATAATAAACCTTTATGAATAGTAAGGTTGTAACCCGTCCGAACTAGCCAACGATGCGGCACTAGTCTCCTTTGAGTTGTTGGAGAGATTCATAGTCGCCAGAAATTTAACATTGCGAGTCGAGATTCTCTAGAAAGACACCATGGCCAGCGGAACTCAGCAGTTAGAGATGCAATGGATGGATAGGCGGGAGCGAACTCCGTCTCTTCTGAACTTACCCGTGGCTCGTCGGCTCGTCGATGGCATGGGCGCACTTGGCCTTGCTTCGGTTGCAGGCGGCAGCGAGGTTGTTGGGAGAAGCCCGGGGTTTCAGCATGAGACCGTGCTTCGTGACGAGGTCGCCGAGTTTCTTTTGCCGGAGAATGACAAGCTGATCCTCGACGGCACCCTCGGCGGCGGTGGTCATTCCGAGGCGTTGTTGCGCAAAGGCGCCAACGTGGTCGGAGTCGATCAAGACGACGAGGCCTTGGATGCGGCCTGCTCGAGACTGGCAGAATTCGGCGATCAGTTCCTGCCAATGCACGGCAACTTTCGGGGTTTCAATAGTGTGCTAGAGGAGACTGATGTGCTCCTTGATGGCATCATCCTCGATCTGGGTGTGTCCTCTTGGCAGCTCGATTCTCCCGAGCGTGGTTTCTCGTTTCGATTCGACGCTCCGCTCGACCTGCGGATGGATCCTACGGCGGGATCCCCGGCCAGTGAGTTCCTTGCCACGGCAACGGCTGAGGAGATGGCGGATGTTTTTTGGAAATATGGCGACGAGCGAGGCTCGCGACGCATCGCCCGGAGAATCGTCGAGCGCCGCGAGGAGGCGCCGATCGAGACAACCTTTCAGCTTTCCGCAGCAGTCGAGAGTGTCTCGCCAAGGCGTGGTAAAACCCATCCGGCTACGAAGGTGTTTCAGGCCCTGCGCATTCATACCAATGACGAGTTAGGTGCCTTGGAGGCAGCTCTTCGCTGGATTCCGACTCACCTGCGTCCCGGCGGTCGGGTCGCCATCATCTCCTTCCATTCGTTGGAGGACGCCATCGTGAAGCGCTGGATGCGCAGTCTTTCCGCTGCTTGGCTTGATCGGCGCGAATGGCCGGCACCGAAGCCCAATCCCGATTACTGTTTAGACGAAATTTTCCGTAAGGGCGTGGCTCCTTCTTCCGAAGAGGTTGCTCGGAATTCCCGAAGTCGGAGCGCGCGTTTGCGCGTGGCAGAGAGGAGGGCCGTCTAGTGAGCGCGCGCAGAAATCGCCGCAAACAGGGCGATTCCGGGAACTGGGGTGGCGCCGCGATTCTCCGCGTCGTGGTTGTCGGTCTGCTGTTCGCTGGCATTGGCTTTGGCTACGTCATGGTCATGAACGAGCAGGTGCACTACGGGAGGCAGATTGCCGTCTTGGAACAAGAAATAGCCGAGACCGAAGAAGAGATCCGACTGTCGAACAGCCGGATCGCAACGATTTTGGAGCGCGAGCGACTGAAAGAGCGACTTGCCCGAGCTGGCTCTAGCCTACGGCCGATCGTGGCTGAGGAGGTGATCGAGCTCGTGGTCGAAAACGAGATTCACGGCCAAGCCTCTGAAGTGGTCTATAGCGATGAGGAGGTCACACGATGAACGAGAAGAGCTTTTCTCTTCGCATCGTCACCGTGCTGGTCATGATTGTCACGGGCTTCAGCGTTTTGTCTTGGCGTCTCATTCATGTGCAGCTGAAGCGGCATGAACACTACTCCTCTGTGCTGGAGCAGCGCCATGTCACCGAGGAAAAACTTCCAGCTCGCCGGGGATCGCTCTATGACCGGAAAGGCGAGCTGCTGGCTTCGGACAAGCCTGTGCGTGATGTGGTTGTCGATCTGAACCACCTAAATCATCTGGATCACATCGTCCGGGCGATGGTTGAAGTGAAGGGGATGCCGAAAGCCGAACTGCTTGAGCGGAACGGCGTGGAGGAGCTTCGAGTCGCCTATATTCACTACGTTGCCGGAGTGCTCGCGGTGCCCTTAGGGCTCAGCTTTGACGAAATCCATGACAAGATCGGCGGCAAGAGAAAGTCTGGCGAGGTCGTCTTGTTCCGTGGACTGGAAGAAGACGTCGGCGAACAGCTGGCTTTAGATCTCAAGAATCAGCTGGTGCGCGGTGTGCAATGCCGCAAGGCGATGAGCCGACACTATTCGACCTCTCAACTCGGACACGTCATCGGTTTCGCCGACCGCGATCGTATCGGAAAAGAGGGCGTCGAGCGGGCGATGGAGGAGCAACTTACCGGACGCGACGGTTCTCGCCGAGTCAGTCGGGACCGCCGTGGCGAAGAGATCCTCGCCTTCCGTGGAGAGGTTACCGAGCCCCGCCATGGCAACTCCGTGCATCTGACGATCGACATGCGCATTCAGGAGATCACCGAGCGTGCACTCGATGCCGCCTTTGAGGAGTTCACTCCGCTCAAGGCAATGGCTGTGGTCATTCGGCCCTCGACTGGCGAGGTCTTGGCGATGGCAAATCGACCGGATTTCGACCGTTCGACGATGCGTGGGAATCTCCGCAATTTCTCTGTCGAAGCCGTCTACGAGCCGGGATCGACCTTCAAGATCGTGCCTGTTGGCGGAGCCTTCGACCGTGATCTCGTCAGCCTGACCACTCGGATCTTCTGTCACCACGGCCTTTTCGAAGCTCCGGATCTGCCGGTCGCGCTGAAGGACTCGCATCCCTATGGCGAGCTGACCGTGGCCGGTATCCTAGCCAAGTCGTCGAACATCGGCACCTATAAGCTCTCCTCCCAGCTGGGACGTAAAGGGCTGTCGTTCTACATCTCCTCCTTCGGATTTGGTAGCCGGACCGGCATCGAACTCACTGGCGAATCCCGTGGCATCGTTCACCCGGCGGAGCGTTGGAGTCTGACGTCGATGTCGAGAATCGGCATGGGCTACGAGGTTGCGGTGACGCCGTTGCAGATGGCTATGGCGATGGGAGCAGTGGCCAATGGCGGTGTCCTCATGCAGCCGACAGTCATCTCTGCCGTCTGCGATGAAGACGGCAGGGCAGTCAGCGAGTTCCGCCCAACCAAGACGGGTCAACCGGTGTCGGCTCACGCTTCGGAGCTTTTACGCGAGGCCTTGTCTCAAGCCACCGACGCAGGCGGCACTGGAACCAAGGCTCAAGTCGATGGCTGGTCGGTCGCCGGTAAGACCGGGACAGCGCAACGCTATGACGACACTCAGGGGCGCTATGTCGATGGTAGCTATGTGGTTTCTTTCGCAGGATACGCTCCGCGAGAGAGCCCGGAACTCGCCGTCGTCGTCGTCGTCGATGACCCGATCGGGGACAGCCTGTTCGGCGGGACCATCGCAGCTCCGGTCTTCGCAAAGATCGTTGGTCCTTCTCTGGACTATCTTTCGATTCAAGGTGCGACTACGGGTTCCGCTGTGGCCAGTAGCACTACGAACAACTTTGGAGGCGATACCGCCGAATGACACTAACCCAACTCGTCGAGGGCCTAGCCGGTCTGACGTCCACCGGTGAAACCGAAATCGAAATCACGGGAATCCATCATGATTCTCGCAAGATCGATGCCGGCTTTCTCTTCGTCGCTCTCGACGGTGCCGAGTCCCGTGGGCTTGACTACGTCGAGGAGGCCATTGCTAAGGGGGCGGTTGCCGTGCTTCATGGCGATTCGTCGCTGGACCTAGAGCTTTCCGTGCCAAGCCTTTACGCCGAGCAGCCGCGAATCAGCATGGCGGAAATCGCCGATCGCTTTTTCGAGTCGCCATCGTCGAAGCTCAAGACGGTCGGGATTACTGGAACCAACGGCAAGACGACGACCGCCTTTCTGCTGCACCATCTCATGGTCGCGAGTTGGCGTCGTGCCGGCATGATCGGAACCGTCGAATACCACGATGGCGTCGAAGCCCAGCCGACCTCGCACACCACGCCTGAGTCCGTCGATCTGCAGCGCATGCTCGCCGAGATGCAGGCCAATGCTTGCCGTGGTGTGGCCATGGAAGTCTCTTCCCACGGCCTGATTCAGGGGCGGGTCGATGCCGTGCAATTCGACGTCGCTGTCTTTACCAACCTCTCTAGCGAGCACCTTGATTTCCATCGCACAATGGACGCCTACTACGAGGCCAAGCGCCTGCTGTTCCACCAGGCCGTCGAGGGCCCGAAGAAGGCCGCCTTGGTCATCAATGCAGACGACACCTACGGGCGCCGCCTGATCGAAGATTTTTCCGACACAGAGACCGAGCTCGTCACTTACGGCATCGGATCGAAGGCTGAGGTGCGTGCTTCGGACGCGCGCTATTCGCTGACTGGAACCGAGTTCAAGCTCACCGCAGCTGGCCGCGAGTTCCTGGTCCGGACCCCACTGGTCGGAGCCTTCAACGTCTACAATGCTCTCGCCGCCTTGGCCGCAGCTCGCGGTGCCGGCTTGAACGTTCGCGAGGCAGTGCGCAATATGGCCACGGCTCCACAGGTGCCGGGCCGCTTGGAGTTGGTCTCGCGCTCCGGTCCATTCCAAGTCTTCGTCGACTACGCACACACACCCGATGCGCTCGACAATGCCCTGCGCACCGTCAAGGCACTGGGCAAGGGCAAGCTGATCACCGTCTTCGGATGCGGAGGCGACCGGGACACCACCAAGCGTGCTCCTATGGCCGCCGCCGCCGAAGAGCACAGCGACGTCTGCATCGTCACTTCGGACAATCCTCGCAACGAAGATCCACAGCAGATCATCGACCAAATCGTCGCCGGATTCACGACCAAGAAGTTCGCCGTCGTCATCGATCGACGCGACGCCATCCGCGAAGCGTTCAACCTCGCCAAGCCGGGCGACGTTGTCGTCATCGCCGGCAAGGGCCACGAGGGCTACCAGATCATCGGCGACAAGACGATCGAGTTCGACGACCGCCGCGAATCTCGCTTTCTTCTGCGCGATATGGACCTCTTGCGCGAAGAGAAGATGGCCGAACGCCGGGCCCTCCGCCCACGCGCAGTGGAAGACCGCTGGAGCGGCGAAGGCGGTGGCGCAGACTTCACCGAAGAAGGATTTTCAGGAACTAGGGGACGCGGAAGCCGAGGTGGCGGACGTGGACGTGGCGACCGTGGTAGAAGTCGCGGTGGATACGATTCTCCTCCGCGAAGATGGGAGGACAGCGATAGCTAATGAAGCCGACCTCGCTCCAGGAAATTGCCGTGCAGTGCGGTGGAGAACTCGTCTCGGGAGACGGCGCTGTGCTCGTTGATACCGTTTCGACCGATACCCGAAGCCTTGCCGGAGGTGAGCTATTCGTCGCCCTCGCCGGGGACAACTTCGACGCCCACGACTTTCTCGGCCAAGCCACGGGAGCGGGAGTAGCGGCAGTGTTGGTTTCGCGCGATGACCTGTCCACTGACAGTGTGGGCAAGGCCGCCGTTATTCGAGTTGCCGACACTCTCGTCGGTCTCCAGAGTCTCGCCGCCGCTCAGAGGGAAGTCCTTGATCCTAAAGTCGTAGCTATCACCGGTAGCAGTGGCAAGACCTCGACTAAGGACATGCTCAGTGCCGTCCTCGCGAAGAAGTTTTCGGTCAATGCGACCTTGGGAAACCTAAACAACCACATCGGACTTCCGCTCACCGTCTTGGCTACCCAGCCGGACCACGAAGCAGTCGTCTGGGAGTTGGGCATGAATCACCGGGGCGAGATCGCGCCGCTGGCAGCCATCGCAAAACCCGACGTCGCCGTCATCACCAATGTCGGCGTCGCCCACATCGAACACCTTGGCACCCGCGAAGAAATCTGCGCCGAGAAGGGCGACCTGCTCGGAGCACTCGGAGCCGATGGAGTCGCGATCTTTCCGGATGCCGATGACTACGCCGATCAGCTCGAGGCCCGCTGTCCCGGTCGGTCGATCCGCACCGCAATCGATGCACCCGCAACGGTCTCCGCCCGCGGCCTGGTCGTGCAAGCCGATGGGGCGACCCGCTTTACTCTCGACTGTGATGGCGACGTCGCCGAGGTCACACTCGCCGTGCCTGGTCGCCACATGGTTTCCAATGCGTTGCTCGCTGCCGCCGTCGGACATTACTATGAGATTTCCGCAGCTCAGATTGCCGAAGCCTTGGCTGGAATCACTCTCACCGGCGGACGTCTCGAGCGTCGCGATCTCAATGGAGTGTCGCTTCTTGACGATAGCTACAACGCCAATCCCGAGTCGATGGCTGCTGCCTTGTACACCCTCGGAGAGATCCCGTGCGCAGGCCGTCGCATCGCAGTTCTCGGCCGGATGGCAGAACTAGGCGACATCCGCGAGACCGAACACCGCCGCGCTGGGGCCATCGCCGCTGAAGCCAAAATCGACCTGCTCTGCACCGTGGGTGACGAGGCCGATTGGATCGGTCTCGGTGCTCAAGAGGCTACCGATTCGCCAGAGCATCACCACTTTTCCGACCACACCGCCTGTGCCGAGTTTCTCTCGCGCACGATTTCTCCTGGCGACAACTTGCTTCTCAAGGGAAGCCGCTCTGCGCGGATGGAAGCCGTCCTTGAAACCCTTTCGCTAGCCCCTACCAGATGATCTATCACCTCTACGAGTATCTGCAGAGCCAGCTCGATCCCGACGCCTCTCCTGCGAAACTGGTCAACGTCTTCCAGTACATCAGCCTGCGAGCTGGTGGTGCTTGCGTGACCGCTTTCCTCATCTCGTTGCTCCTCGGCGACCGTGTCATTCGACTGCTTATCTCACTAAAGATGGGCCAGCCGATTCGCTCAGCCGCAGAGGTCCACAAGCTCAACGAACTGCACGGTGGCAAGGCCGGCACCCCGACCATGGGCGGCATTCTGTTTCTCGGAACCACCATCATATCCGCTCTTCTCTGGGCCCGGCTCGACACCACGTTCGTCTGGATCATCCTATTCGTCACCGGAGCTCTGGGAGGGCTGGGCTTCTACGACGACTACCTAAAGGTGTCGAAGAAATCCTCCGCCGGCATCAGTGCCCGGGGCAAACTCCTCTACCAAGTCATCGTCGGTCTGTCCGCCGGAATCTTCCTCAGCTTCCTCTCCGGTGAGGAGACCGGAAGCTACATCCGCCAGCTCTACCTTCCCGGAGTGAAGGATCCGATCATCGCCGACATGGGCTGGTTCACACCGGTCTTGTTCCTCGCCGTCATCGTCGGCACCTCAAACGCCGTCAACCTCACCGACGGGCTCGACGGACTGGCCACTGGTTGTTCGATCACCACCGCCGCCGCACTCGGTATCTACGCCTATTTCACCGGCCACATCTTCTTCGCTAAGGAATACCTGTTTCTCCCGTACCACCCCGAAGCTGGCGAAATCTTCGTCGTCTGCATGGCCTTCATCGGTGCCGCCCTCGGCTTCCTTTGGTTCAATTGCTACCCTGCTCGCGTGTTCATGGGTGACACCGGATCCCTCGCCATCGGCGGCATGCTGGCCACCGTCGCCATCTGCTGCAAACAAGAGATGCTCCTGCCGATCGTCGGCGGCATCTTCGTCATGGAGGCCCTGTCCGTCATGCTCCAGGTCGCTAGTTTCAAGTCCACCGGCAAGCGCATTTTCCGCATGTCTCCGATCCACCACCACTTCGAATTGGGCGGCTGGAAAGAGACCCAGGTCATCAACCGCTTCTGGATCCTTTCCGCCATCTTCGCCCTCATCGGCCTCGCCTTCCTGAAGGTCCGTTAATTCGAATCCTACCCGCCTTGGTCCCACCAGATCCAGCTACCGCATCTCGCCAAACCGTCGCCGTCATCGGCCTCGGTGGGAGCGGTCGTGCCGCCGCGTTGCTTGCTCTCGCGCATGGGCATCGGGTCATCGGCTACGACGAAGGATCGCCGAACACCGACCAGCTCCCCGACGCCATGGAGCTCCGGATCGGTGCCGATGCCACCTCGGCTCAGCCCGCCGCTGACTTCGCCGTCCTCAGCCCCGGCATCCCGCCAGAGAGTGCCGTGCTCAAGGCCTTCGCCGAAGCTCAGATCCCGGTGATCTCGGAAATCGAGTTCGCCTTCCGGCACTGCACCGTCCCCGTCTTGGCCATCACTGGAACCAATGGCAAGACAACGACCACCGGGCTTGCCGCCCACATTCTCGACTCCTGCGGGTGGACCTCTACCCCGTGCGGAAACTACGGGACGCCACTCTCCGAAGTGCTTCTTCCCGGCAATACCCAGCGCGCCGTCACCGTCGAAGTCAGCTCGTTTCAGCTCGAGGAGATCACCTCGTTCCGGCCCAACGTCGCCGTCTGGCTGAACTTCGCCGCCGACCACCTCGACCGCTACACCGACATCGAGGAGTACCAGGCTGCCAAACTCCGGGTCTTCGACTTCCAGCGTCCGGAGGACCACGCTATCGTCCGAGATGGCGAAGACCTACCGCTCGCACACCAGGCGCTGCACACCTTCTCCGCCGAACCCGGCGCCCAATCCGATCTGGTTCTCGCCGACGATGGTGATGCCGTGCTTCACCACGGCGAAGAGATCGCCCGACTTTCTTCGACACGCCTGCGTGGTCGACACAATGCCGAGAATCTCATGGCCGCGCTAGTCGCCGTGAACCTACTCGTCGGCATTCCGTTCGCCGATATGGCCGAGCCGATCGCCACCTTCCAGCCGCCCAGGCACCGTTGCGAATTCGTCTGCGCCGTCGATGGCGTCGATTACATCAACGACTCCAAGGCAACCAACATCCACGCACTCGAGTCGTCCTTGAAGGCCTTCTCCCAGCCCGTCGTTCTCGTCCTCGGTGGCAAGGACAAGGGGCTCGACTACTCGAACCTTCCCGCCTTGGTCGAAGGCCGTGCCCGCCACGTCATCGCCATCGGCGAGATCGGCCAAGGTCTAGTCGAGCAGCTTGCCGATGCCGGATACCACAGTGCCGAGTATTGCACCGACCTTCCCGCCGCCGTCAGCGCCGCACGAACTGTTGCGCAATCCGGCGATGTCGTCCTCCTTTCCCCCGGGACATCGTCCTTCGACATGTTCAACAGCTACGAGCACCGCGGCCAGGTATTCTGCCAAGCCGTTCGTGAACTCAACACCTAAACTTCTACCCCAGCACAACAACCAACAGTCTTAGCACCATGGCCAAGCCTAATAAAACAAAGAAGAAGAGCCCCTTCGGATGGATCGCATCTCGGCGCAAGAAACGCGCAGGGAAGCGCGTTAATGCCTATGTGTCCCACCACGATCACGATTGGCAGACCGATGTACCGAACATGAAACTCTCGAAAGTTTTCGGGTTCGTTCTTGTCCTCCATGTCGTCGCCGTCATCGGCATCCTCGCCTACGAATGGATGAACGGCGAGAAGCCGACGCCTCGGAGCGCCGAAGCTACTGCGGCCAGCACTGTTGCGATGACACCCGCGCACAGCACGCCGATCCATCACGCACCATCGCCAGCTGGCTCCTCGACCGAGACCCGTGATTACCGGGTCGTCTCCGGCGATTCCGTCTCCCGGATCGCTGCCAAGGTCGGTTCCACCGTCGAAGAAGTTACCCGGCTCAACGGGCTGAACTCTGGCACCGAACTGCTCACCGGACTGATCCTTCAAGTTCCAATTCACAGTGATGCTCGCAAACAGATTGCTCAAGCCGACAGTGTTCTTGGCACAAGCCGAAAACAACAGACTGTCCGGCCCGCTCAACGGGCTCTGCCGAAGGTGCTCAAGGCACGCCCAGTGAAGAAGCCCGTCGTCAAACAGACTCCGGTCGATCTGCCACCACGCCGCCAGCCCGAGCCCGCTCCACGACCAATGGGAAGTGTCGGGTTTATCGAATACTCAGTGCAGAAGGGCGACACCCTCTACAGCATCAGTAAGCGACACGGAACCACCACCGAGGCTATCGCTCAGGCTAATGGCATCGTCGGCAACGCGATCAGGATCGACCAGCTGCTAAGGATTCCCAAGGCCAACCGCTAGATATCCTTCGGACTTTTCCTCGAGATCCCATGGCTAGACAGAGCGCATACATCCTTGCCCTATCAGTGGTATTCCTCGCCGTGCTGGGCATCGTCATGCTCTCCAGCACCGGGGCCTACGCTCCCGAGCTACCGGCTGACGACCCGTACTTCGCGGTTCGGCGGCAACTCTGTTGGTTGGGTGTCGGGTTCGCGGCCTGTCTGATCGGAGCCCTCGTCGATTACGGATTCTGGGGGCGCCACTGGTTGTTATGGTATTCGATCGCCTGCATCTTGCTCGGCCTCTGCTTCATTGATGGCATCGGCATCCATAAGAACGGTGCTTCCCGATGGATCGGCATGGGAGGTTTCCAGTTCCAGCCCTCAGAGATCGCCCGCCTCGCCATTATCGTTTCCTTAGCCGCTTGGTTCGCGCGCTACCGCGACGAGGTTCAGTCCTGGGGGAGGGGATTTCTCTATCCACTTCTCCTACTTGGTCTGCCCCTCGGCTTGATCACCGCCGAAGTCGATCTCGGCTGCGCCACACTCGTCGGTTGCACCACCCTCCTAGTCATGTTCGTCGCCGGCACCCGCATCAGCGGCTTGGTCACCATCGCTGTCGCCGGAGCCGCCGGGCTCTGGGCTCTGATCCAGATCGTGCCCGATCGCATGAATCGCGTCCTCGCCTTCATGAACCTCGACGACCCTATCATCCAGCTGGCCGACGGCTACCAGCAGTGGCGTGGACTGCTCGCCTTCGGCTCCGGTGGTTGGGCAGGGCTTGGGCTTGGCGCATCAAGACAGAAGATGCAGTTCCTTCCGTTCGCCCACACCGACTTCATCATGCCAATCATCGGCGAAGAACTCGGCCTACGTGTCTCCCTGCTCGTCGTCGTCGCCTTCGTCGTCCTCATCGTCTGCGGCCTCCTCATCGCTAGCCAAGCGCCCGACAGCTTCGGCCGTCTCCTCGGCCTCGGCGTCGTCTCGCTCATCGGCCTGCAGGCCGCCATTAACCTCGGCGTCACCACCGCACTCCTACCGAACAAGGGCATCCCGCTCCCGTTCATCAGCTACGGCGGATCCAACCTCGTCTGTTGCCTCGCAGGCATCGGTATCCTATTCAATATCTACCGACAAGGCATAGCCACGCCCGGCCCCACCGCCGCTACCATCGCCCGAGCCAAAACCACCCGACGACTCTAGGAAGGGCCAAGTTCTGTTCGCCAAGAACGCCCGCGATCCGCCATCCGTCACCTGTCATCTGACCTGACATCCCGCATCCCAAATCCCGTCATCCATGTCGAACACCACCGACACTCCCATCCGTGCCCTCATCGCTTGCGGCGGCACCGGCGGACACCTGTTTCCCGGTATCGCTATCGCCAACGGCCTGCGCGCCCGCGGCCACGAAGCCGCAGTCATCGTTTCTGAGAAGAAGATCGACGAGATCGCCATGCGCGACTATCCGGACATCCCGGTCTTCAAGCTCCCTGCCATCGCCTCGCCGCCGCTCTTCTCGCCTCGTATCGTGCCGTTCGCCCTGCGCTTCGGTCAGGCCTCGTGGATGGCTCGCTCCATCATCAAGGGCTTCTCACCGCACGCCGTTGTCGGCATGGGCGGATTCACCTCCATGCCCGTGCTCGTCGCCGGCCGCGCCCTCGGCCTACCCGCTCTCTTGCACGAAGCCAACGGCATCCCCGGCCGCGCCAACCGACTCGGCGAACGCCTCGCATCGACCATGCTCGTCGGCTGGGACGCCGCTCGGTTAAGACTGCAACACAGCGACATCCGCACCGTCGGAACCCCCATCCGTCAAGGCCTTGAACAACCTCAGGATCTGGTGAAATGCGGCGAAACCTTCGGCCTCAATCCCGACAAGCCCATCCTCCTCGTCATCGGCGGCAGCCAGGGCGCCCGCGGCCTCAACCGCCTCGTCACCGGCTCGCTTTCTCTCCTCTCCAAGCGCCTACCCGACCTGCAACTCCTGCACCTCACTGGCGTGGACGATCTCGAAGAGGTCAAGGCCGCCTACCAAGGCTCGACCCTACGCCACTTTGTCGCTGCCTTCTGCCACGACATGGAAAAGGCCTACCCGATCACCAACGTCGTCGTCGCCCGCTCTGGCGCCTCGACCCTGAACGAACTCGCCACCTTCGGGCTCCCGAGCATTCTCGTCCCATACCCTCATGCCGCCGATCTCCACCAGCATGCCAATGCCGAGATCTTCACCGACGCCGGCGCCGCCCTACTCGCCGACGAGGACAAAACCGAGCCCTCCGACCTCGTAGACCACATCGTCCACCTGCTCGAAGACCGCCTCGCCTACGCCAAGATGGGCGACGCCATGCGCGACCTAGCCCCCGACGACTCCGTCGATCTCATCTGCGACGCCATCGAAGGCGAAGTCGCCAAGAAGAACGCCTAGCATCTCCCGGCAGAGCGGCTATTTGGAGTGCTCCCCGGCTTGCCGGAGCTTTGGATCGCGCCCGAGCGGGAACTCGTAAGACCAGCCAGAAGCGTATACTCTCATCCAAGGCGGTCACAATCGAACCCACCGCCGCGCCTGACCTGAAGCGCCACAAGGAGAGGCGATTTCCCATCGCTCGGCGGAGTAGCACTATGGAGTGCTCCCGGCTTGCCGGAGCTTTGGATCGCGCCCGAACGGGAACTCGTAGGACCCGCCAGAAGCGCATACTCCCATCCAAGTCGGTCACAATTGAACCCACCGCCGCTCCTTGACCTGAAAGCGCCACAAGGAGAGGCGATTTCCCATCGCCCAGCGTACCAGCACTATGGAGTGCTCCCGGCTCGCCGGAGCTTTGGATTGCGCCCGAACGGGAACTCGTAGGACCAGCCAGAAGCGCATGCTAGCATCCGCCAGGAAAAAGTGTTTCCGTGTATTTCCGTCCCTTCCGTGGTTCCCATCCCCCGTTGGTAGGCTTGTCGCAATCCACTACTTTCCTGGCGCTGGCCCTTTCTTGTTCGCGATGGCCTTCTGCTTTTTGTTCTCAACCGTAGTAGCCTTCGTCTGTTTCTGGTTCTTGTCTTTCTGCTTCGATTTTGGTGATTTGTCGCCCATGATTCTTGTTCGTTGAGTTGAGGTGTGTGTGATCTGATTAGAAAGCCTCCTCTGTACAGGAAGAAACCCGATGATTCCTATCTATCGGAATCGAAAACGATGCATGGCAGTTCGCGTCACTCCTGAGCGAGCGCAGAACCACAGAGAAGACGTTTGGCAAAAAGAAAGAGTGGCAAGCCCTAACGCCGTCGAAAAAACTCCAAGAGCAAACCCAACCTAGGTGACGAACCCGTTTTCACCTAACTTAATCGAAACTAATACTTGGAGACTACCAGAATCTTTCCATCGAAAAGCCACGCAATCCCTGTGCCCCACTGGTCAGGAGCACTCTTCTTACACTCGAATCGGAAAGTGGATAGTCCCTGGGAAAATCTGTTGCGAGGCTCAGCACCACGCCCAAGGAGCAGGGACATTTCTGTCGCTGCACATCGACTCAACTCCACGCCTAAGGAGTAAGGACATTTCTGTCCCTGCACATCGACTCAGCACCACGCCCAAGGAGTAGAGACATTTCTGTCCCTGCACATCGACTCAGCACCACACCCAAGGAGTAGGAACATTTCTGTCGCTGCACATCGACTCAGCACCACGCCCAAGGAGCAGGGACATTTCTGTCCCTACACATCGACTCAGCTCCACACCCAAGGAGTAGGGACATTTCTGTCGCTGCACATCGACTCAGCACCACGCCCAAGGAGTAGAGACATTTCTGTCCCTACACATCGACTCAGCTCCGCACCCAAGGAGTAGGGATATTTCTGTCCCTACGCATCGACTAGATCCGCACCAAATGCAGGGACAGGAATGTCCCTGTTCCTTGTTTGCAGATACGTTCTCGACGTTATCACGGAGATAATGTTCTACTAACTGAACTAGTCCATTCTTCATCCATTGAATCCGATGCCGCTTGCGGTTCTGTTTGGTTGAAGCGTGTTCTGGGACGCCAAAGGCGCTATCATCCCAGAGCCAGAAGTGAAGGCCGAATATGCTGAGTGAATCACAGTGCATTGATTTCTTCGGATCGAAACACGTGTCCCGTGTTTACGGAAGTGATTACTTCGATTCAGATTCTGCCTACAAAGTGTCCCGTGGAGAGCTAGAGCTTTCCTTCGCGATTCATCCGATCCACGCAGACGTCAGAGTTATGATCAATGACTCCATTGGAGTGGTCGTGGACTGGAGTGCGATGGGGCTGACGAGCATTGATCTTCAGGTAAAGGACGCACGCGGAGCTGCCATCCGGATGGTCAGTCAGGCTGGCGAGTTGATCGTTCTACGGATCGCCCCCCGGATCTCGTTTGTGGTGACCTCCGGGCCGGAACGACCCAGCTAGTCAATCCACAACGGCTCCCTGGTTGGGCGACGGGCGCGAGAATCGTCCCGGCGGGACACGAAGGTCTATCTCGGCCTGTCCCTTAGCGGCTTTCGAACAGAACGCTACCTGCCGGTCTCCTCTCCCCGTATACCCGATTCGATGCTGAAGGTCTGTCTCTTTGTGGCCTTCAGCACTCAGCTTTCGCGGAATTTCGCGCCTTTTTCGCGGTCAAAAATCCAGTGGTTCCAACTCTACTACTTTGACGTTGGACCTTTCTTGTTCTTATTCGCTGCCAAGAGCGATCGGTCACCGGACAGCTCAGGAGATTCCAAATATTTCTTCGTCTGATCGATTTCCCATGCGGGAAAATAGCAGCTTGGCGAAATTTCGGCATCCGGTCATCCGGTCATCCGGTCATCCGCCATCCGCCATCCGCCATTCTCGACTCGCGAAATCCACCCACTGCGGCCGACGTGCCTGTGAAGCCTAGCCAAATCACGCCCCGTCTCGGTTCCGGAACTTCTTAAAGTTCTCTGCCTGCTCGAAGATCTCCTTGTAGACCTCGTCACGATCCACCGGCGGATAGCCGTTGTCGGCGAGTAGGATGATCAGGTCCACTTTCAGCTCGGCCTTGATGTCGTCGCGCTGGCTCCAGTCGGTGTACTTGGCCTTGTCGTCGACTACAGTTTTCACCTCCTTGGCGAGCTTGATCAGCTTGTCCTCGGGGTAGTCGAAATCGTATTTGTGGGCGAGGGATTTGAGGATGTCGTAGAACGACTTTTCTTCCAAGTCGATGCCCATCTCACCGAACGAATCCTTCTCTTTCTGGAGTGCGTGGATCAGGTCGATCATCTCCTCGGAGAAGCCCTCCAGGACTTCGCTTCGCAAGATGTCCTTCTCCTCACGCTCGTTGTACTTGCTCACCAGCGCCTGAAACTGCTGGGTGAAATCGACCCCCTTGATCTTGTTGATCTTCTGGAAGTCCTCGATGGCACGCTTGAGCAATTGCTGGAGCAACTTGATCTTGGTGTTGGGGAGCTTGATCTTCTCGATCTTGGCGAGGTAGTCGTCGCCGAAGATGTCGATCTCTGTGGCGCCGTCTTCGCCGAGTTTGAAGATCTCCTCGATGCCGTCGCTTTGCAGGGCGTCGGAGATCATGTCGCGCACCTTGGCATTCATCTGCGCGCTGTCGGGCGCTTCGCCCTTGGTGAGCTTGGCGACTATGGACCGGACGGCTAGGTAGAAGTGGATGTGGTCGCGTTCGGAATCGGTGAAGGCGTCGCTACCGCTGCAGATGTCGTAGGCGGCTTTCAGGCGCTGGACCAGGAACATGGTGCGCTTCTCGATCTTCTCGGTGAGTTGCACATACTCGGCGGCTTGGTTTAGGCACTGGAGTTGGTCGGTAGGCGATCCGCTGAAGTAGGGGGAGGTGTCGAACTTGTGGAAGATCTGACCCAGCAAGTCGAGGTGGTCCTTCACCACGATGATCGACGTTTCGACTTCTTCGATGTTGGTGCTATCCGCCTTGGAGTACTGCGCCTACGCCAGATTCATCTGCTTCTTGATGCCGATGTAGTCGACGACCAGCCCCTTCTTCTTGTTCTTAAACTTCCGGTTCACCCGCGAAATCGTCTGGATCAGATTGTGACGCTGAACCGGCTTGTCGATGTAGATGGTGTCGAGGAACGGCACATCGAAGCCGGTCAGCCACATGTCCACCACGATGGCGATCTTGAAATTGGATTCCGCCCTCTTGAACTGGGTGTCGAACTTCTTCCGCTCGTCCTTGCCACCGAGAAGATTGTAGAGCGCTTTCTCATCGTCCTTGCCTCGCGTCATCACCATCTTGATGCGCTCCATTGGCAGGATTTCCTTCCGTTGCTGGTCGCTCAGCTCCACGCCTTCGGCGCAGACGCGCACTTCCGCCCATTCCGGGCGCAACGCGGTGACGGCTTGGTAGAACGCATAGGCGATTTGGCGACTGTTACTGACGAACATCGCCTTGCCCGCCACGGTTGAGCCTTCGTCGACGCGCTTCTCGTAGTGCTTGACGAAATCCGTGGCCAAAGTGTCGATGCGCTCCGGATCGCCGAGAATGGCGCTCATGTTGGCCATCGTCTTCTTGCTGTCGTCGATGGCGTAGTCGCTGGCACCTTTGTCGGCGCATTCGTCGTAGTAGTTCTCGATTTCTGTGAGCTTACTGTTGTCCAGCACTACCTTGGCGGCGCGGCCTTCATAGACGATGGGAACCGTGATCTCGTCGGTCACCGACTCGGTCATGGTGTAGGCGTCTACTACCTCGCCGAAGACATCCAAGGTCGCGTCGATTGGTGTGCCGGTGAAACCCACGTAGGTCGCGTTCGGCAACGAATCGTGCAGGTACTTGGCAAAGCCGTAGGTCCGCTTCACCCCGTCTTCAGTGACCGTCACCTTCTGGTCCAGATTGAGCTGGCTGCGGTGCGCCTCGTCCGAGATGCAGATCACATTGGTGCGATCCGTCAGCAGTTCGGTGTCCTCGGTGAACTTGTGAATCGTGGTGAGAAAGACCCCGCCGCTACTGCGACCTTTTAGCAAGTCGCGTAGCTGTTCGCGGCTTTCGACACTGATCACCGACTCGTCGCCGATGAAGCCCTTGGCGTTGGTGAAGGTTCCCGATAGCTGATCATCCAGATCCGTGCGGTCAGTGATCAAGACGATGGTCGGGCTGGCCAGATCCACGCTCTTCATCAGCAACCGTGCCAAGAACAACATGGTGTAGCTCTTGCCGCAACCGGTCGCGCCAAAGTAGGTGCCGCCCTTGCCATCACCTTCCGGTTTCCGGTGCAGCAGAATGTTCCGATACAGCTTGGTCGCCGCATAGTATTGCGGATAGCGGCACAGGATCTTCTCTTCCTTGCGGGACGTGTCGGGTAGGTAGATGAAGTTGCGGATGACGTCGAGTAGCCGGGTCTGGTGAAACAGCCCCTGGATCATCGAGTAGAGCGAATTGTTCCCGTCGTGCTCGACCAAGTCGCCGTCGTCCGTCTTCCGCCAGGAATAGAAGAATTCGTAGGGGGCAAAGAACGATCCAACCTTGTTGTTCACCCCGTCGCTGATGACGCAAAAGGCGTTGTACTTGAAGAGTTCCAGAATGTCGCGCTGGTAGCGCGTCGTCAGCTGGACGTAGGCGTCATGAATCGTCGCCTCCTCGCGGATCGCGCTCTTGAACTCGAACACCACGAGCGGCAGGCCGTTGATGTAGAGAATACCGTCCGGAATCCGCTTCTCGTGGCCGACGATCTCTAGCTGATTTACGATCTTGAACAGGTTACCACCAGCTTGATAAAAGCCGTTGCCGTCGGTGACGATCAGCGGGACCTCGCCGGCCTCCGGTTCGCGAAAGGCCACCAGCTCCGAGTAGTCGATTAACTGGATGTACAGGTCCTTCTGCGTGTGGTCTTCCCGCTTCAGCAGAAAGCCGTCCGCGACCAGCTTCATGATTGCCTTGTTGCTCTCGTAGAGATCGGCCGCGGAGTAGGCTTCGAGTTGTTTAATGACCGCCTCGATCTCCACTGGTGTGATCTTGTCCGACGCATACTGCTTGGACAAAAAAGCGCGCAGGTCTGCCTTGATGAGAACCTCCGACACCGAAGCTCTTGCGATACTCTTACCCAGAACGTGAGGGAACCCCTGAGCGTCTAGTAGCTCGATGATCGCACTCTCTAATTGTGTTTCGGTGAATTTTGGATGCTGAGTCATGAGTTATGAATTTTTACCCAGCTGGGAGGTCTTGACGATCGAGGTCAAAATTCGGACGAGTTCATCCGCTTCCTTAGTCAGAAGGACCAGCTTGTCAGACTCAACAATCTCGGCTGCTTTGAGTAGCCTGAGCCAATAGAGCGTTTCCCGTGATTCCTTCCGGGCGATTGACATTTTGGCGGTGAAGTCAGCCTTACTCTGACCCGCTTGAGCTTCTTCGATGTTTGCCCCAATGGATGTACCTGAGCGCAGAAGTTGAGAAGCGAGAGTTCGAGTTGAGCGATCTTGCTCATCAAGGAAGCGACACAGGCGCACGACGCGTACAGCAAACTCGAAGCTACGCTCAACTATGTTCACTTCAGCACTCATAATTCATCATTAATAATTCGCGACCTGAGGCCGCATCCTATCATCGCCTCCAGATAGGGTTTCATCACTTTGCCGACCCGCAGAAGCTGGCCCATCTCGCTAATCTCAGCGATGGAGGCCTTTCTTGCATTCAGGGTTTCTCTCAGCGCCTCCACGCAGACATCGATACCGAGCTTGTTCCGGTGTTTGAAGCAATCGGCCACCGTCCGCGCCGGAGTCGTGATGGCGACCTCTGATCCACCGAGGTGGTGCTTCTTCACGCCCTCTGTTTGTAGCTCCTCTACTCGTGTCCTAATAACCCGGATGGGCGGCCAGTCGATCTTCGGGACCCGGGTCTGCGCGGGTAGCTGAATCCAAACCTGATAAGGCTGCTGCGTGCCAATGTCGTGAAACCTCAGGGCACTGACGAGCACAATGACAGCACGGGAAGCGCTCTTGGTGACCTGAATCAGATCGTGATGCTCGCTGACGGGGGAATTGGCATGCTGGTAAATGCCGCGCCGCACGCGCACCAGCGTGCCTTCCTTGACCAGTCGGGTGATGCTCTGGTCAGAAATGTCAGCTTCTAGAAGCTGCGCCGTCGTCAGCACCTCGTGAGCTGAGGCGAGGGAACGGAGCCTATCTTGGAGATTCGATGGCATGTCATTGTCGGAAATCGTTACACATTATAAGTTAAGTGTAACCTTTAGCAACCGTGAAGCGTGGCAGGTGGTCGGCACCTCCGCCGGCTGCGGGTTCCCGAAAGGCCACCAGATCGGAGTAGTCGATCAACTGGATGTAAAGATCCTTCTGAGTGTGGTCTTCCCGCTTCAGCAGAAAGCCGTCTGCGACCAGCTTCATAATCGCCTTGTTGCT
>ENA-ORXR01000658-ORXR01000658.1-marine-metagenome-genome-assembly--contig:-NODE-658-length-43751-cov-3.716880_pt1 | contig 43751 bp, 47 predicted proteins | sample MGYA00237866_ERZ511479 | MGnify/ENA metagenome assembly ERZ511479
AGCAAACTGCGAAGTTGATGAATATTCACCCTAACAACGTGAAGCTCAATATCGAAGAAATTCGTAAGCCTGAGTTAGACGCAAAATTAGTTGCTGAAAGTATTTCAAATCAGCTGGAACGTCGTATAATGTTCCGCCGAGCAATGAAGCGTGCCGTCAGTAATGCCATGCGTCTTGGTGCTTTGGGTATCAAAGTTGCGGTAGCGGGTCGTTTGAACGGGGCTGAGATTGCTCGTACTGAGTGGTACAGGGAAGGCCGCGTTCCACTTCATACGCTAAGGGCAGATGTTGATTATGCAACGTCCAGAGCTAACACTACTTACGGTGTAATTGGTGTAAAGGTTTGGATCTATAAAGGCGAAGTTTTTGATCTCGAGCAGAAACAAGCCAGTTCTAGCCAGAAAAACGGCAAGAAAAAGTAAAGTAGAGGTCAGAGATGTTACAGCCTAAAAGAACAAAATTTCGTAAGCAGTTTAAAGGTCGCAATCGCGGGCTTGCTGTTACGGGTAGTAAAGTAAGCTTTGGTGAGTTTGGCCTTAAAGCTACTGAGCGTGGGAGATTGACAGCACGTCAAATTGAATCAGCTCGTCGTGCCATGACTCGTCACATTAAGCGTGGCGGAAAAATCTGGATTCGTGTGTTTCCTGATAAGCCGATTACCAGCAAGCCGTTAGAGGTTCGTATGGGTAAAGGTAAGGGTAACGTTGAATATTGGGTTTGCCAAATTCAGCCGGGTCGCATGTTATATGAGATGGAAGGTGTTTCTGAGGAGCTAGCTCGTGAAGCATTTGCTCTTGCAGCAGCTAAGCTTCCGATGAAGACAACATTTGTTACACGGCAGGTAATGTAATGAAAGCAAGTGAACTACGCGATAAAAGTGTAGAAGAGCTCAACGAAGAGCTGTTAGTTACACTCAAGGAGCAGTTTGCTCTACGTATGCAGCGTGCTACGGGTCAACTCGGTCGTCCTTCAGATATGAAAATTGCTCGTCGCAAGATTGCCAGAATTAAGACTATCTTAGCCGAAATGAAGGCAGGTAAGTAATTATGAGTGAAGAAGCACAAGCGGTTGATGCAGCTGCGGAAGTAAAAGTTGCCCATACCATGCAAGGTGTGGTGATCAGTGACAAAATGAACAAGACCATCACCGTGATGACTGAACGTAAGGTTCGTCACCCACTGTATGGCAAGTACATTCGTCGCTCGACTAAATATCATGTCCATGACGAAGAAAATGTTTGTAAGACAGGTGATACCGTGATTTTTCACGAATGTCGTCCTCTTTCAAAGACTAAGTCCTGGTCTTTAATAAAAGTAGTTGATGGCGCTTAATTCGCTGCCTTCAATTTGATTTAATGCTGAAAGTCGGAATGAAATCATGATTCAGATGCAAACTGTTCTACAAGTGGCAGACAATAGTGGTGCCCGCAGAGTCAAGTGCATAAAGGTACTTGGTGGTTCGCACCGTCGTTATGCGGCGATTGGGGACATCATCAAAGTAAGTATCCAGGAAGCAATTCCGCGCGGTAAAGTTAAGAAGGGTGATGTATACAGTGCAGTGGTTGTTAGAACTGCGACTGGTGTAAGACGCAGAGATGGGTCTTTAATTCGCTTTGATACGAATTCTGCAGTTTTACTTAATTCCAAAAATGAGCCAATGGGAACCCGTATCTTCGGTCCTGTGACTCGTGAATTAAGAGCGAAAAACTTCATGAAGATTATCTCACTTGCTCCAGAAGTATTGTAAGGCGGATTACACAGATGAATAAATTAATAAAAGGCGATGAAGTCGTTGTGATTTGCGGTAAAGACAAAGGTCGCCGCAGCACAATCACACAGTTCATGTCTAACGGCAAAGTTTTGGTTCAAGGCGTGAATACTGCTAAGAAGCATCAGAAAGGTAACCCTAACGCAGGCGTTACGGGTGGAATTATCGAAAAGGATATGCCACTAGATATTTCTAATGTGATGCTGGTTAACCCAGCGACTGGCAAGGGCGACCGTGTTGGTATTAAAGAGTCTGAAGATGGTAAGAAGGTTCGCTTCTTTAAGTCTAACGGCGAAATTGTAGGCGCGTAAGGTATTCACGATGGCTAGATTACAAGAACATTATAACAAGACGCTTGTTAAAGAAATTCAGCAGAAGCTTGGCCTAAAAAATGTAATGGAGGTGCCTAAAATCACTCACATTACATTGAACATGGGTCTCGGTGAAGCAGTTGGCGACAAGAAAATCATTGAAAAGGCAGTCGAAGATATGACATTGATTGCTGGGCAAAAGCCTGTAGTCACTTTGTCTCGCAAATCGATTGCTGGATTCAAGATTCGAGATAATTGGCCAATAGGTTGCATGGTCACCTTGCGTCGCGAAAAGATGTATGAATTTTTAGATCGCTTAATTACTGTCTCAATTCCACGTGTACGTGACTTTCGAGGTTTGAATCCACGTTCATTTGATGGTCGCGGTAATTACAATCTTGGTTTTAAAGAGCAGATCATTTTCCCGGAAATTGATTACGACAAGATTGACGCGATAAGGGGGCTGGACATTGCAATTGCAACAACAGCTAAGACAAACGAAGAAGGCAGAGCATTATTAGATGCTTTCAAGTTTCCCTTCAAGAAATAAGAGGTTTTTAAGCAATGGCTAAGAAATCAATGATCGCACGTGAAGCTAAACGTACACGTTTAGTAGAGCAATATGCCGAGAAGCGTGCTGCATTAAAAGCAATTATCGCTAAACCAACCAGTAGCTTCGAAGAAGTAATGGCAGCAGTTGATAGTTTGCAGAAATTGCCAAGGAATAGCAGTCCGGTTCGCCAACGACGTCGTTGTGCCATAACTGGTCGTCCCCATGGTGTTTATCGCAAGTTTGGTCTATCACGTATTCAGCTTAGAGAAGCGGCGATGCGCGGAGATGTACCAGGCCTTTCAAAAGCTAGCTGGTAAGGAATACGATTATGAGTATGAGTGATCCAATCGCCGATATGTTAACGCGTATTCGCAATGGTCAACGGGCGAGCCATAGTACTGTTTCTTTTCCTTCTTCCAAGGTTAAGAAGTCAATACTGGAAGTTTTAGTTAGCGAAGGTTATATCTCAAGTTACTCCGAAGGGGAAGCTGATGGCAAGCCTTCGACTACGGTAACGTTGAAGTATTATCAAGGCAAGCCAGTTATTGAAAAACTAAAGCGCATTAGTCGCCCCGGTCTGCGTATCTTCAGAGGTAAAGATGACCTTCCTGAAGTTATGGGTGGACTGGGTATCGCTGTTGTATCTACCTCTAAGGGTGTGATGAGCAGTAATGCCGCTAAGGCTGCTGGCTTCGGTGGCGAAGTCATCTGTTCTGTAGAATAAGTAGGCCTTAATCATGTCAAGAATAGCAAAAAATCCAGTGGCGCTGCCATCTGGTGTTGACTTTAAAGTCGATGGACAGAAGCTTGGTATTAAAGGGGCTAAAGGCTCTTTTGATTATACCATTCATGAAACAGTGCAAGTCGCTGTTGACAATGGAGCAGTAACGTTTGCTCCTGCTGAAGGTGCTAATGATAAAGCTTGGGCAATGGCTGGTACGATGCGCTCACTTGTGAGTAATATGGTACAGGGTGTTAGCGAAGGTTTTGAGCGTAAGCTTGAATTGGTTGGTGTTGGTTATCGTGCTCAGTTGCAGGGTAAGGCATTAAACCTTTCGCTTGGTTTCTCCCATCCGGTCGTTCACCAGTTACCAGAAGGGATCACAGCAGAGTTGCCAACACAAACTGAGATTATTCTTAGAGGTGTTGACAAGCAAGCGCTTGGTCAGGTAGCTGCTAATATTCGCGCTTATCGTCCACCAGAGCCTTATAAAGGTAAGGGTGTTAAGTACGCTGGCGAGCATATTGTTCGTAAAGAAGCGAAGAAGAAGTAACAAGATTTAACAGAGGTTTGTGATGAACAAGAAAGATGCTCGTATTCGTCGCGGTAAACGCAGTCGCTCTAAGATGCGTGAATTGCGCGTAGATCGATTGTCAGTCCATCGTTCTTCTCGCCATATCTATGCACAGGTAATCGCTGCAGAGACAAATGAGGTACTAGCTAGTGCTTCAACTCTCGAAAGTGCGGTTAGCAAAGATTTGGCTTCAACTGGTAATGCTGACGCTGCTATTGCAGTGGGTAAGCTAGTTGCAGAGCGTGCTAAAGAGAAAGGGGTTGAATCTGTTGCATTCGATCGCTCAGGTTTTAAATATCACGGCAGAATCAAGGCGCTAGCAGATGCAGCGCGTGAAGCCGGACTTCAGTTCTAAGGTGACCCTGAATGGCGAAGCAAGATAACAATGATGTAGCTGCAGATGGTTTGCAAGAAAAACTGATTCACGTTAACCGTGTTGCCAAAGTGGTAAAGGGTGGTCGTGTATTTGGTTTTACTGCGTTAACTGTAGTAGGTGATGGTAACGGTCGTATTGGTTTTGGCTACGGTAAAGCACGTGAAGTACCGGTAGCAATCCAAAAAGCGATGGAGAAGGCTAGAAAATCAATGGTATCAGTCGCATTGGTTGACGGCACGCTGCAATACCCTATCGATGCAAGACACGGCGCAGCACATGTATTCATGAAGCCCGCTTCTGAAGGTACAGGTATCATTGCCGGTGGTGCAATGCGTGCGGTATTTGAAGTGGTTGGTGTGAGAAACGTACTGGCTAAATGTGTTGGTTCAAGAAATCCAATCAATGTAGTTCGCGCTACTATAAAGGGTTTAGCTGATATGAATTCTCCGGCATCGATTGCTGCAAAGCGCGGTAAAGCGGTAGAAGAGATTAAGGGTTAATTATGGCTACTGTAAGTTCTTTGAAAGTGACCTTGGTCAAAAGTATGAATGGCCGTTTAAAGTCACACATTGACTGCGCACATGGTTTAGGCATTCGTAAGATGCATAATCCTGTGACAGTCATCGATACGCCTGAAAACCGTGGCATGATCAATAAGATCTCGTACATGGTTAAAGTTGAGGAAGCATAGTCATGAGACTTAATACTCTTAGCCCTGCTGATGGCAGCACTAAAGATCGTAAGCGAGTGGGTCGTGGTATCGGTTCTGGTTTAGGTAAAACAGCCGGTCGTGGTCACAAAGGACAGAAGTCTCGTTCGGGTGGATTTCACAAGTCTGGTTTTGAAGGTGGGCAGATGCCTTTGCAGCGTCGTTTACCTAAAGTCGGTTTCACTTCGCGTAAGTCACGTGTGACCACTGAAGTAAGATTGAACGAACTTGCTGGCATAGAAGCAGACGTCATCGATTTAGATGCGCTAAAAGCTGCAAATATTATTAATAAGAACATTCGGTTTGCTAAAGTTATTTTGTCTGGTGAGTTAACCAAACCTGTGACACTTAAAGGCATCGGTGCTACCAAGGGCGCACAACAAGCCATTGAAGCTGCCGGGGGCAAAATCGAAGCATAATCGGAGATTACTCTGTGGCACGTCAGAATCCTACAAGTATGCTCAGTGGTATGAGCAATTCAACAGAAATAAAACAAAGGTTACTCTTTGTTTTTTTCGCTTTGATAGTTTATCGAATTGGTACGTTTATACCAATACCAGGGGTTAATCCTGTTGCGATGCAGCAGTTCTTTGACCAAAACACCGGAACGATCCTCGGTGTGTTTAATATGTTTTCTGGTGGTGCACTTGAGCGTCTAAGTCTATTTGCTCTTGGAATCATGCCGTATATATCGGCATCGATCATTGTCCAGCTGATGACGACTGTTGTGCCTGCCTTGGAGCAGTTAAAAAAAGAAGGAGAGGCTGGTAAGCGTAAGATTACTCAATACACCCGCTATGGAACCGTTGGTTTAGCGTTGTTCCAGAGTATCGGTATTGCGGTTGCATTAGGTGGTCAGGATCTCGGCGGCGGACAAACTATCGCTCTATATCCTGGTACAGGCTTTGTCATTACTACGGTTATCTCATTAGTAACGGGTACGTTGTTCTTGATGTGGCTCGGAGAGCAGATAACTGAGCGTGGTATCGGTAACGGTATATCGCTAATCATATTTGCAGGAATTGTTGCAGGTTTACCAAGCGCTATTGGCGGTACATTAGAGTTAGCGCGTAACGGTGAATTGAGACCTGAGTTTGTTATTATCTTGCTAGCAATGGCTGTTTTAGTCACCGCTTTTGTAGTATTTGTTGAACGTGCTCAGCGTCGTATCACTGTTAACTATGCAAATAGACAACAGGGGCGGAAAATGGCAATGGGTCAATCCAGTCACTTGCCTCTGAAGTTGAACATGGCGGGAGTTATTCCACCGATTTTTGCTTCTAGTATTATTTTATTCCCATCTACCTTGGGTTCTTGGTTTTCAAGAGGCGAGGGTATGGAATGGATGCAGGCAATAGTTAGCAAGATGCAGCCGGGGCAACCGTTATATATATTGTTCTATGCATTAGCGATTATCTTCTTTACCTTCTTCTATACAGCGTTGGTATTTAACTCTCGTGAAACGGCAGATAATTTGAAGAAAGCGGGAGCGTTCATCCCGGGTATACGACCTGGCCGTGAAACGGCTAAGTATATTGACGGAGTAATGACACGACTGACTGCGGTAGGTGCTATTTATATTACCTCGGTCTGTTTATTGCCGGAGTTCCTGATTTATGGATGGGGTGTCCCATTCTACTTTGGGGGTACATCACTGCTGATTATCGTGGTAGTTGTTATGGATTTCCTGGCTCAGGTACAAGGCCATATGATGTCTACCCAGTATGAAGGTTTGATGAAAAAAGCTAATTTTAAATCTGGTGGCAAGAACAAGCCGCGTACCAGTTGATAGTATTTGTAAGAGGATAGTGAAATGAAGGTACGTGCTTCTGTAAAGAAAATGTGTCGCAACTGTCGCGTTGTAAAACGCAAAGGTGTTGTAAGAATTATTTGTTCTGACCCTAGACATAAGCAACGCCAAGGTTAAAGAACTAGGTAGGAAAAAAGCTACTCTTTACAGTGCAATTTGCACGTATGGAAGTTTTTTTTCGCTTGTATTGATTAACGTCGACGAATGGGGTAAAGTCCCCGCCTCTCGACTGCCTGGAGATAGGTAAATGGCACGAATAGCGGGTATTAATACCCCTGTTAACAAACATGTTGTAATTGGATTAACTTCGATTTATGGCATTGGACGTTCACGTTCACAAGATGTATGTGATGCAGCGAAAGTTGCAGCAGATACAAAGATTCGCGATCTTACAGAAGAAGAGGTCGAAAGAATCCGCGCTGAAATAGGCAAATTCACTGTTGAAGGTGATCTTCGTCGTGACGTGTCGATGAATATTAAACGTTTGATGGATCTTGGTTGCTACCGTGGTATCCGTCATCGTCGTGGTCTGCCATTGCGCGGGCAACGAACTAAGACAAATGCACGTACGCGCAAAGGCCCTCGTAAGCCGATTCGCAAGTAACAGACGACAGGAATTGAAACATGGCTAAAGCCACAAAAGCGCGTAAAAAAGTCAAAAAGTCCGTAAGCGACGGTATCGCTCACGTACATGCGTCTTTTAATAACACTATTATCACTATTACTGATCGTCAGGGAAATGCTCTTGCATGGGCTACCGCTGGCGGATCAGGTTTTCGTGGATCTCGCAAAAGCACACCGTTTGCTGCGCAGGTTGCTGCCGAGCGAGCGGGTGAAGCTGCAAAAGAATACGGTCTGAAAAATCTTGATGTTATGGTAAAGGGTCCAGGTCCTGGACGTGAATCTGCGGTTCGCGCACTAAATAACATCGGTTATAAGATCACACAGATTATGGATGTTACACCCATTCCACACAATGGTTGCCGTCCACCAAAGAAACGTCGCGTTTAGTCGCAATTTACAGGAGATAGATTATGGCTAGATATATTGGAGCTAAGTGCAAGCTCATGCGCCGTGAAGGTACTGATTTGTTTTTAAAAGGACGTGGTCGTTCTTTAGAAGGCAAGTGTAAGCTCGATAAGATTCCAGGTGTTCACGCTGAACGCCGCACACGTCTCTCGGACTACGGTTCTCAGTTGCGTGAAAAGCAAAAAGTCAAACGTTCTTATGGCGTGCTTGAGAAGCAATTCCGTAATTACTTCAAGAAAGCGGCTAGTTTGAAAGGTTCGACGGGTGAGAACCTGCTACAGCTTTTAGAGTGTCGCTTGGACAATGTTGTTTACCGTATGGGTTATGCCTCTACTCGTGCTGAAGCACGCCAAATGGTTAGTCATAAATCAATGATGGTAAACGGCTCGCTGGTTAACATCCCTTCTTATCAAGTCAAAGCAGGTGATGTTGTATCTGTGCGTGAAAAGGCTAAGAAGCAAACTCGAATTCAGGATGCCATGGCAGTTGCTGATCAGATGGGAATCGTTGGCTGGGTTGAAGTTGATACGAAGAAGCTTGAAGGAACGTTCAAGTCTGTTCCTGAGCGTGATGAACTTTCTTCAGAGATCAATGAATCTCTGATCGTTGAACTTTACTCTAAGTAATTCTAGTACTGCTAGTTCAGTACATTTTTACCTTAGAAATTAAAGAGGAATTGTTATAGTGTCTACTGCAACAGATTTACTCAAACCTCGGAATATTCAGGTTAGTGAAGTTAACGGAAGAACCTCTAAGATTGTTCTGGAGCCGCTAGAGCGTGGCTTCGGACACACTTTAGGTAATGCGCTACGCAGAATTCTTTTATCTTCTATCTCTGGCTGTGCCGTTACCGAAGTTAAGATTGCTGGTGTTGATCATGAGTACACAGCGATCGAAGGGATTAAAGAAGACGTTGTTGAGATTCTTCTAAACCTGAAAGATCTTTCAGTGCGTTTGAATGAGAAGGATAGCGTAACGCTGGATCTACGTAAGCGTGGTCCCGGACCAGTTACGGCTGCTGATATCCGACTTGACCATGACGTTGAACTTATTGATCCTGATCACTTAATTGCAACCATCACATCTGACGTAGAGTTGGATATGAGCATTACAATTACCCGTGGTCGTGGCTATCAGCCTGCCAGCGTTCGCCGCGGGCCAGATGCTGAAGAGCTACCGCTTGGAACATTGGTTCTTGATGCGAGTTTTAGTCCTGTCATCAGAGTGGCTTATACAGTCGACAGTGCTCGTGTAGAACAGCGCACTGACATGGATAAGTTGATCATTGAGCTAGAGACTGACGGATCGGTTGGGCCTCAAGAGTCAATTAGTCGTGCAGCGACTATATTGCATGAGCAGCTCGCGGTGTTCTTCGATCTAACGATTGCAGAGCCAGAGCCGGATGTTGAGCCAGAGCCAGAAGTTGATCCTGTACTATTGCGTCCAGTCGATGACCTAGAGCTTACAGTACGGTCTGCAAATTGCCTTAAGGCAGAGCAGGTGTACTACATCGGCGACTTGGTACAGAAAACAGAAAATGAATTGTTGAAGACTCCTAACTTAGGTAAAAAGTCATTAACAGAAATCAAAGATGTTTTGGCATCGCATGGTTTAACGCTAGGTGCACGGCTTGAAAACTGGCCGCCATCAACCATCGATAAATAATTGCCATTTGGTATAGATCAGAATTTTAAGGTATAGAAAATGCGTCATCGTAAAATTGGCCGTCAGTTGAGCCGCAACAGTAGTCACCGTAAGGCGACGTTACAAAGTCTTTCTAATGCAGTCATTCTTAACGGTGGTATCAAAACTACTGTGGCGAAAGCAAAGGAATTGCGCAGAGTGGTTGAGCCACTGGTAACTCGCTCAAAGACTGATTCTGTCCATAATCGTAGAATTGCATTTGCAAGATTACGTGACGATGCAACCGTTGGTATCCTTTTCAATGAATTGGGTCCACGTTACTCGGCTCGTCCAGGTGGGTATTTGCGAATCATCAAGTGTGGTTTCAGAGCAGGCGATAATGCTCCAATGGCTTACATTGAATTTGTCGATCGACCAGAAGTTGATGTGGCGTAATCTGCTGAATCATTAAAAAAGCCGAGTATATCTCGGCTTTTTTAATGCCTGTAATATATTGGTTATTTACTATTAAACTGCTTATGCAGATCAGGAATTAATTTCGAAACCTCACCCGTCATCAGAGTAAATTCAATATCCATGCGTTCTTCGTGCGATTGAGGATCTTCTTCATTCATCTTTTCCTCCAAAACATCTAGAAACTTAAGCTTTTTGACTACTAAATCCTCACTGACTACGAAGCTGATTTTTTTGTCCCACACTAGTGCAAGTTTTGAGACTGTTTTACCTGTATCGAGATTGCTTTTTACCTCGTCAGTGCCAAGCTCATGTTTTCTAAATGCTGCAATGCCAGCATCATCGCCAGCGCTGATCATTTCGCATTCATCACCGATCTCAAAAGGCTCAGGCACCTTGTACTTTGATAGCCATTCAGTCAGTACCGGGCCAACAGCTTCAGTTTTAGGTGGAACTACTGGCAAGCTGCCGATTGCTTTGCGAAGCTCAGTTGTAAGTGTTTCTGCACGCGTTGAAGAGGGTGTGTTTATAACTAGCCAGCCATTTTTAAGATCAACCCAGGCATCGAGCTTCTGGGTTCGGGTAAAGGCTCGTGGCAACAGCTCATCTTCGATGCGCTCGGTCAGTTCTTTCTTCTCTTTACTTCCAACCTTGCGGCTTTCACGTTCTTGAATTTCAGTCACGCGTTCCTGCAATGTTTCACGCACCACTGAAGCTGGGAGTAGTCGCTCTTGTCTGGCCATGGTCAATAAAATGAAATTATTGGCTGAGTGAGTATAGGCTTCTGAGTTCTTGCCAAGTGGTGGCACCCATCCTATGCTCTCGCGCTGAGTTGCGGAACAGTCCATGAATGGTTTCTTGCTCAGTGCGTCGTGAAGCGTATCGGCATCCTGCTCAAATTCTTTTTCAAACTGATAGAGGTAAAGATTTTTAAACCACATAATATTTATTTTGCTTGGAGAAAAGGGGCGGGATTATGCCCTAAAGACGATCATTTACACAATGAAATATAAGGTTCTTCAGCTTACTTCGCGCCGCCCAGGCATTCAGGTGAGTCAGCAACTTTTCCGGCTTTGGCAAAGTATTCGTCAGGGGTTAGCGTGTGAATCGCCAGTGCGTGTATTGATTTAAGTTCATCAGCTAGCGTTTGATTTATCAGGCGATGACGCGCAATTAGTCGTTTTTCCAGAAAAGCGGTGGATACCACTGTTACTTTAAAGTGAGATTCCGATCCTTCCGGCACATTGTGCATAAAGCTTTCATTCACTACCTCCAGAAATTCAGGGTCAAAAGTTTGTTCAAGCTTCTGTTCAATAATTGATTTTATAGTCATAATTAAGAATCCTTAACGCTGAGAAATTTCCTTGAAAACAGGCTAGTCTGTTATCATATCAGACCCTGAAATCCTCAGGTTTTTCACTCATCCAAGTGAAATGGCAACCAATACAATAACAATTTGGAACGGCAGCATGCAGCAGAAACAACAATTTGACAAGCTTCAGAATTACGTCAGTGGAAAAATTATTGGCCAGAAGGATCTGGTTAATCGCTTGCTGGTGGCGTTGTTAGCTGATGGTCATTTATTGGTTGAAGGCGCGCCTGGTCTAGCGAAGACACGGGCTATTCAGGTACTGAGTCAAGCGATTGAAGGTGATTTTCATCGCGTTCAGTTTACGCCAGATTTATTGCCTGCTGATATTACTGGTACCGAGATATTTCAACCTCAGACTGGTGATTTTCAATTTCGTAAGGGCCCCTTATTTCACAATATGGTGCTAGCGGACGAGATTAACCGTGCACCTGCTAAGGTACAGTCTGCCCTGTTAGAGGCGATGGCTGAGCGACAAATCACCGTGGCGGGTGTTACCTACAAGCTTGCAGATCCATTCATGGTGATGGCAACGCAAAATCCCATAGAGCAAGAGGGTACTTATCAACTTCCTGAAGCGCAGTTGGATCGTTTCCTGATGCACGTCAGGGTGGGTTATCCAGATCTGGAAGCCGAGAAAGAAATTCTAAAGCTGAACCGTGCTGAGGCCTTGCAAGATATCCAGCATCAGGTGACAGAGCCTGAAGTGCTGATAAGTAAAGATGATATTCGTGAAGCACGCAAGCAGGTGATGCAGCTATACATGGCTGACAGTGTCGAAGAGTACCTATTGCAGCTGGTAATGGCTACGCGTAAACCAAAGGCTTACAGTGCTGAACTCGACAATGTTATAGCGTTTGGGGCGAGCCCAAGAGCGACAATGGCTTTAGACCGTTGTGCCAGAGCGCATGCGTGGCTACAAGGGCGGGATTATGTGGGGCCAGATGATGTGCAGAGCATTGCGCATGAAGTACTGAGGCACCGAATTCTCCTGAGTTTTGAAGGCGAAGCCAGCGGCAAGACGAGTGATCAAGTGATTGATGCCCTATTGAGTATGGTTGCTGTTCCCTGACAATGACGATTCCTATGAACAATGGTGAGGGCTTGGTCTATAGCTCCCTTGATAGCCTGCTAGCTCAACAGCAGTCTGCCCGATTATTGCAACAGCCTAGCCGCTATCTTAGGGCGACTAAGCAAGCGGGTAATCATCAGGTCAGGCAGCTTGGACGAGGGATGGAGTTTGCAGAATCTCGTCCCTACAGTCCGGGTGATGACATTCGTAGTATGGATTGGAAAGTTACCGCACGCACAGGTGAGCCGCATACTAAAATATTTGAAGAAGAACGTGAGCGCCCGGTGCTGTTGTGGTGTGACTTACGACCAGGAATGTTCTTTGCAACCCGAGGACAATTTAAGTCAGTTGTGATGACTGAGATCGCTAGCCTATTGGGTTGGAAGAGTTGGTTGGATGGTGACCGGGTAGGTGGTGTATTACTAACGTCCCAAGACGAACAACAAATTCGTCCGGCACGCAGTAAGTCTAAAATTTTACAACTAATGAAGTTATTGTCGGACGCCTCACAGAGTGCCCCTGACTTTGCTGATAAGGGTGCGGTTAGTCTTAGTCAAAGTTGGCAACGTGTACGTCGAGTACTTGCTCCAGGGAGTCAGTTGATCTTGCTTAGTGACTTTCGTGGCATCGATCAGGATGCTGAACAGCAGTTGCGGCGCATTGCACGACAGTCGACAGTGACGTTAGTCTCAATTAGTGACCCGTTTGAGCATCAGCTCCCGCCAAAGACTCAGCTCAAATTAAGTGATGGTCTACGCTTCTTGCGTCTAAATACGGCTAAAAGCGAACTTTGTGAAGATTATGAAAGGAATGATCAAAGTCAGTCTGACCGTGTAAAAAAGCTCGCCTTGCAATGCCATGCTCGCCTGATTGAAGTATCCACCGCTGATGATGAACAGTTGCGGATCGCCAAATTACGTGGAGTGATCACATGAATCCACTAGATCAACTGCGAGATATACATTTACCTGACTCGGTACAGTGGTGGCCGCTTGCGATTGGTTGGTGGTTGGTGATTGGATTATTGTTGGCAGTGATTTTGTGGTTTGTCTGGCATCTCAAACGTGGTAAAAAACAGCGGCTTCTGGTTAATCATGCCATGCAATCCATAGACGTTCTGGAAGCTGACACTGAGCTGGGTGATCAGGAATGGTTGCAGGCTCTATCGGCTTTGTTACGTCGTATCGTAATCAACTTACATGGGCGTAAAGCGACTGCTGGCCTAGTGGGTAAGCAGTGGTTGGAGTATTTAGATAAGCACACTAAGCGCAAAGATTTTAGCGAGGGCGACGGCAGGCTATTAGCCACGCACCCTTATCAAGCTGGCGCAAACTATGATCGAAAGGCTTTGTCGCGGTTAGTACGAAAATGGGTGAAATCTCAAACTATAAAGCCCGGCAAAAAAGAATCGGAATCTGCTCAGTCAACGGCAGAGATAGGAGGCAATCATGCTTGAATGGCAGTGGATCTGGGTGCTCTGGCTATTGCCCCTGCCTATTTTGATATGGTGGCTGTTCAAACCTGCGAGTCAACAAGACAGTGCTGCATTAAAAGTGCCGTTTCTTCAGGACTTGCCTCATACTAAAGATTTGCCTGGTCCTCGCCGCTGGCGGTGGATTGCAAGGCTAAGTTTGTTAATTGCTTGGTGTAGCTTAATTGCAGGGCTTGCACGCCCTGTCATGGTGGGCGATTTAGTACAGTTACCCGTAAGTGGGCGTAATCTTATGCTGGCGGTAGATCTATCCCTGAGTATGCAAGAGCAGGATTATCAGCTTGGTAGTCAGATGGTCGATAGGTTGACCGCCACAAAATATGTGGCTGGTGAATTTATAGAACGCCGTGTAGGTGATCGTATCGGCTTGATTTTATTTGGTGATCAGGCTTATCTTCAGGCTCCGCTTACCTTTGATCGCAAGACAGTACGAAAGCTACTCGATGAGTCTGCCTTGGGTTTAGCGGGAAGAAATACCGCGATAGGTGATGCAATAGGGCTGGCATTAAAACGTTTAAATGATCAACCGGATGCCGAACACATTCTTGTCTTGATGACGGATGGTAAAAATACCGCTGGGGTTGTAGCAGTAGATGAAGCCGCACAAATGGCGGCAAAAAATGGCCTGAAAATCTATACCGTTGGCATTGGTTCCCAGCGTCGCTCAAATATTGATTTCTTTAGCCAATCCCGTTCCTCTGGGCTCGATGAAGAAACCTTACTGAAAATCGCGGAGATGACCGGTGGTCGTTATTATCGTGCTACGGATACACAAACCTTCCGCAAAATCTACGCACAGCTAGACGAGCTCGAACCGATTGAGCGAAAGCAACAGCAATGGCGTCCACGCACCGATCTGTTCTATTGGCCATTAGCTGCGGCATTGCTGTTTGGCTTGTTGAGTGTGGCGATACGGGAGAGAAGCGAATGAGTGCGCTTGCAGAATTTCACTTTCTCTACCCATTGTGGTTTTTGCTTATCCCGGTAGCGCTGCTGACTTGGTGGTGGTTATCAAGACAAAGTACACAAAGCCAAGCATGGCAGCATTTCATTGATGAGCGCCTCAAGCCATTTGTTATTAGCGGCAAAGAAGCTGGCCAGTCGCGCTGGCTGAGGCATGGTTTACTACTGGCTTCATTAATCGCCATCACGGCATTGGCTGGGCCGAGCTGGCAAAAACGTGAGCTACCAGCATTTCAGACACAGCAAGGTTTAGTGTTGGTGCTGGATTTATCACTGTCGATGTTGGCCGCTGATGTGACACCCAATCGTATAAATCGCGCTCGCTTCAAGCTGTTAGACCTGTTGAAGATTCGTCAGGAAGGCCAGACTGGCCTGGTCGTGTTTGCTGGAGATGCCTTTGCGGTCTCGCCGCTAACTGATGATGTAGAGAACATTATTGAACAGGCTAAAAACCTGTCGCCAGGAATTATGCCCGCGCAAGGTAGTTTTATTTATCGAGGCATCGATGAGGCGGCAATGCTGCTGCAACAAGCAGGTTACGCAACCGGTGATATCTTAATTATTGCAGATGGGGTAAGTAATTTATCCCGGACTCTGCAAAGTGCGGAAGCATCTGCCGCGGCTGGTTATCGCATATCAGTGGCAGCCATTGGTACCGCAGGTGGAGCGCCGATACCGATGTCTCAGAACGCCTACTTCAGGGATCAACAGGGACAGCTGGTTATGGCAAAGCTGGACACTGGGCCGCTTAAAGAAATAGCCAGTAAAGGGCAGGGTTTATTTCAAGAGTTGGTGCTTTCTGATGATGATATCGAACGATTTCAAGCATTTTTCCAGCAGGATAACTCCTCTGTTTTAGATAATAAAAAGACTACCGTGGAGCATTGGCACAATGAAGGTATATGGCTGTTGTGGCTTTTGCTGCTGCCGGTATTGCTGCTTTTCAGAAAGGGTTATCTATTCTCGTTAGGGATGTGTGCGGTTGTGTTGAGTATGCTTACACCACAGCCCGCTTCAGCATTTGATTGGGAGACGCTCTGGTTGAATGATGATCAGAGAGCACATCGTGCTCTGCTGGATAAGAAGCATGAAGAAGCAAAAGTTTTGTTTAAATCTAAGCAGTGGAAAGCGTCTGCTGCTTATAGGAATGGTGACTTTGAAGAGTCTGCGGGTTTATTTGAAGAGGCCGATATCAAAAATGTTACCGCTGATAGTCACTACAATAAGGGAAATGCGTTGGCCAAAGCCGGGAAGCTGGAAGAGGCAATAAAGTCCTATGATCAAGCGCTTGCTTTGCAGGGTGATCATGAGGATGCAAAGTTTAATCAGGATCTGTTGAAGAAAATGCAGCAAGAGCAGCAGAAAAAGCAAAATCAGCAGGATCAACAAAATAAGCAAGACGATCAGCAGGATCAAAAGGATAAGCAAGAGGGTCAGGAAGGTCAGCAGAATAAGGATAATAAAGGCCAGCAGCAGGATAAGAAAAATCAGCAAGATCCTAAGCAGGACGATGAGAGTCAGCAGGGGCAGCAATCTGAAGAAGAAAAGAAAAAAGCAGAAGCTGCCAAGAAACAAGCTGAGGAAGAAGCTAAAAAACGCATTGAAGAGGCAAAAAAAGAAGCACAGCAACAGGCCGCAAAACAAGCAAATAAACAAGCAGATAAACGGAAGGGTAAGCAAAAGCCAGAAGAAAAAGAGATGACAGAAGAGCAAAAAGAGCAGGCGAGACAAACTAAGCAATGGTTGCATCAAATTCCTGACGATAGCGCTGGCTTGTGGCGAAGAAAATTTCAATACCAATATCGTCAGCGCCAGCCTGCGGGTGCTGCGTCGGGTAATGTTCAGGGGCATCAGCCATGGTAGTACGTTTCGCGATGTTACTTGGACTGTTGATACTGAGTGCTGCCGCTTCGGCAAAAGGGTTGGATGCGCGTGTTGATCGTAACCAGGTGGGTATGGGTGAGCAAATTGAACTTACGCTGACTTTGACTGACATCAGAGGCGAGCGTCCAAATACTAATGATCTACTGAAAGACTTTAGTATTGACCGGCAGTCTCAAACTTCCAATGTGCGGATTATCAATGGCGTGGTAAATCAACAGGCAAGCTGGACTTTTCTGCTTTCACCTCATCGTAAAGGTAAGCTGACCATTCCAGCATTTAAAGTGGATCGGTTTAGTAGCGATCCAATTGAGGTAACAGTCACCGATATGCCTGTCGCACAATCCACCTCGGATGATGTGCTGATGGAAGTTGAGCTCAGTCCTGATAATCCTTATGTGAAGTCACAAGTTGCCTATATTCAGCGGTTGTATTTTTCCAGACCTCTGGTTGATAGCGCGTCTATTTCTAACCCCAAGTTGTCGCAGGGAGAGGCCGATGTCGAGTTTTGGGGGTCATCCGAGCCGCGTTATGTGACGCACAATAATCGACCTTATCAGCTAATCGAACGCTACTACATTATTTACCCTAGAAAGGCTGGCGTTTTAGAGTTCGAACCGTCAGTTTTTAATGGCAGCTTGGCAAGCAGTCGACGTCGTAATGACTTTCAAAGGAATATGTTTAGAGCAGGGACGCGTGTAAATGCCTATTCTGATAAGGCGTCTATTGAGGTAAAAGAAAAACCTGCGAGCTATACCCACGAGCACTGGCTGCCTGCGACTGACCTAATGGTGAATATGAATCTCTCACAGCCAGTGGATACCTTAAAAGCAGGTGAGCCTGTGACTATAACCATTGCGCTGATGGCTGAAGGCTTAAAGGCTGAGGTGTTGCCGGAAGTGAAGCTGGACTTGCCGGAGAATATTAAATCATATCCTGATAAGCCCACTTTTCGCACTGATAAAGTGAGGAATGGCATGGTAGGTTTGCGTCAGGAAAAGGTGGTATTGATAGCTAATGAAGCGGGCGAATATACATTGCCTGAAGTGAAGATTCCTTGGTGGAGTGTTACGGAAGATAAGTTGAAATTTGCAACGCTTGACCCTGTAGTGTTCAAGGTAGCCGCTGGGGCAATGCCTTTTAATTCTCAGTCAAATATTCAAGCAGCTGATACTACGACGCTAGAGCCAAGTGCTGACGAGGCAGCAATTCAGAAGCGGCGGCGTGATGAAGGGGCTGAGGAAAAGCCAGGAGCTGCGAATAGTGAGAATAACTCTCTACTAATGAGCTATCGCTCCAGCTTATTGGAATTTTATGATCAACATAAGCAAGCGATTGGAATTGGACTGATTGCTGTGGCCGCAGGCTTATTGTTTGCTTGGGTATTTTGGCGACGTAGGCGGGCACGTTTGAACTCTGACGACTATTTGCAGCAAGTTGCAAAAGACGAAGCTGCACGCATCCTCAACAACGCCTGTCAATCAAATGACCTTAGTTTAGCGATTGCGGCACTGCCTAAATGGGCTGAGTCCGTTGGCATTCATCCCTCAACAATGGCAGGCGTTGAGTCGGCTGGTAACGCTGGCTTAAATGCCGCAATTAAAGAAATGACAGCGGCCAGCTACTCGTCGAACCCTGTCCCATGGAGTGGTAAGTCATTATCTACAGCCGTTAGTCAGTACTCAGAAACTACGCAAACTACCAACTCTACGAGACAAGGGTTGATGCCTCTGCACCCGGTTTCATCTTGAAGAGACTGCTCTAATTCGTGATCTCCAGATGTTAGCCAGTAATTAAAAGACTTACAGCTTGATCTTTAATATTTTCAAGCTGATTTCAAATCATTGGGCTCAAACGAGTCAACCTTAATCGCATTGAGCATTGCTACGCGTGCCTCTCTTAACAACGCCGCATCATCCTCGCTAATGAGTTCTTTTGCTAAGGCTTCATCGATTCGTGCTTCTGGGAACTGGCTATCCAGCCTGCCGTCTTTGATAAGTCGTTTCAGGCGGGTTTCTAATCCTTTTGCCTGCTGGGCTAGTTGAAAAGCATGTTCAATGCGCCCTGTGCGATCTGTTGGGTCATCGGTGAAATAAATCCCCTTGCTCAAGCGGCTTCGCGTTGGCCCCGGTTTAATCCCAAGCTGCGCCAAGGTGTGAATGAGTTTGTCTGATGGTGGTGAATATGGTTTGCCAAATGGAAACATAAAGAATCGCAAAACCTTCCCCAGCCAAGGCATCGGTAGATTATAGAAAACGGCCAGCATTGCTTGTTGAGCGTCATGTATCAGGCTTTGACAGCTGTAATCCAGCAAAGGCTGATCAGCATAGGGCTCTCCCTGATCTTCAAAATGCTTTAACACTGCTGAGCAGAGGTAAAGATTGGCAAGGATGTCGGCGAAGCGTCCGGATAATCGTTCCCGGCGCTTCAGGCTGCCGCCAAGTGTGAGTAAGGCGTAATCAGTCAGTAAAGCAAAACCTGCGCTAAGTCGAGTTAGTCGGCGATAGTACTTACGGGTCATTGGTGTGCCTGGGGACTCGAAAATAGCGTTACTAAAACCAAACCAGACGCTACGACTTAAGTTGCTCAAAACAAAGCCAATGTGTGAAAACAAGGTTTTATCCAATGCCTCAAGATCATCGTTTTCAGTCGCTGTTATTTCATCCAACAAGTAGGGGTGGCAGCGAATCGCGCCTTGTCCAAATACAATTAAACTGCGGGTGAGAATATTGGCACCCTCAACCGTTATGCCGATAGGTACCGCTTGATACATACGACCAATAAAATTATCAGGGCCAAGGCAGATGCCAGAGCCGCCCTGAATATCCATGGCGTGATTGACAATGCTGCGCATGCGTTCAGTCAGTTGATATTTTAGTAGTGCAGTAACGACCGCAGGTTTTTGTTCCTGATCAATGGCAGTCGCAGTCAATCGGCGGCCTGCGTCCATAATGTAAGTAGTTGCAAAGATCTCAGCCAGTGGCTCTTCTATTCCTTCGAAGCGTCCGATATTGGTTCCGAACTGTTTGCGTACGCCTGCATAAGCACCGGTAACATGACTTAGCGTCTTGCCAGCTCCGGTGGCTAGCGCGGGTAGGGAAATGCCACGACCTTCACTTAAGCATTCGACCAGCATTTGCCAGCCATTACCTGCTTGCTCAGTGCCGCCTATTAAGCAGTCCATCGGGATAAACACATCCTTTCCCCAAATTGGGCCATTCTGGAAAGGTATATTTAAAGGGAAATGACGCTTGCCAATGCTGATGCCATCGGTGGCGGTTGGAATTAAGGCTAAGCTAATACCGATCTCTACCTCATCGCCAAGTAAGTGGTCAGGATCTCTCAATTGGAAAGCCAAGCCCAGCAACGTTGCCACTGGTGCTAACGTGATGTAACGTTTTTCCCAATTTAGCCGGATCCCAAGTACATCTTTTTCACCTTCAAAGTCTTGTTTGCAGACGATTCCTAGATCGGGGATTGCACTAGCATCGCTACCCGCTTCTGGTCCGGTTAAAGCGAAGCAGGGAATTTCCTTGCCACCTGCTAATCGAGGAAGATAATAATCCTTCTGTGCCTGCGTGCCGTATCGATGAAGCAGTTCACCCGGCCCCAGTGAGTTGGGTACCATAACGGTGACCGCAGCCGTTAAGCTGCGAGATGAAATTTTCATAACCACTTCTGAATGAGCAATGGCAGAAAAGCCCAAGCCGCCGTACTCAATGGGGATAATCATCCCAAAAAAGCCGTCGTGCTTTAGCTGCTCCCAGATATCAGGTGAAAGGTCTAAATCCTCGTGGGTGATTTTCCAATCATCGAGCTGTTGGCAAAGTATTTCTACCGGGCCATCGATAAACGCCTGTTCTACTGAAGTTAAGCTACTGCTAGATATGTCGCGTAGGTTTGGCCATTTAGGTTTGCCAGAAAATAACTCGGCGTCCCACCATACATTGCCTGCTTCCAATGCCTGTCGTTCAGTTTCTGATATCGGCGGTAAGTTTTTCTTCAGAAGCTTCATGGCTGGCTTGCTCACCAGCGTCTGTCGCAATGAGGTTATATTGATAATAGCCAGAATGATGGCTGCCATTATGGCAAGTATCCAGATGCCACTGCCCCAACTCATGGTAATCACAACACCCACTAACCAAGCGGTAATGAGCAGTGAGCCATTTTTTCGAGAGAGCCGCCGGTAGCCGATCAGGAGTATCAGCGCAATTAAGCAACATAGGGCAATAATGGGTGAGCTCATGTGACACCTCCGGTGAGTTTGTTGGGTTTGCTTGCTATGACAGAATTGGGTGAGCTTGAGCGAGCAACAATTAAAGGGAGGTCAGGGGTGTCTTCATTGGTTTCTTCCCACGGTAGATATGAAGCATCGTTGGCCTCTGATAACTCTAGTTCTGGATATTTGACGATTTCAAAATAGGGTGAGTAATCAAAGTCCGCGGGAACAAATAGTCTGAAGTGACGTTTGTAGATTTTCTTTTGTTCCATGTCGTCAGTCACTACAACCGGAAGTATCGGGTAGTGAACGCTTTGAAAGCAGCGGGCAATCATGCCTGAGCAAACCACATGAGTTGGTTTTCCAGCGTTGTGCTGAAACAGGCTAGAGCGCCAATGCCTCGGTAAAATGCCATACGGGAAAAAGAACCTGGCTAAATCCAGCAGTTGGCGAACGTCGTAAGCAAGCCCAAGGTGCTCGGCGGCAAAGCTCACCACTTTCCTCTGATCCGATGGCCTTATATAAGTAGGTCGGCAGACACGCAGGTTGTCCTGCATATAGTCTTTCATTGGTCGAACCACGGTTCCATAACCCAGCAATGATTCGATGACTAACTGCTGATTAGGGTCGCCATTATAAAATTTTCGCACGCGTGTTTTGGTCACAGGGTCTTTGATTTCAGATAATCGGCCGACATATAAAGCTGAGTGGATCCAGGGTGATAAGGTGATGAGTTTGATAATTTCCCCGACTCTGGTTCTCCCTTCAAATAGTAGGACATCGGCAGCTTGCAGGGAGGCGAGTAGCTCATCTTGGTTGTTGATGGCGCTAAGGTTCTGATTTGCCTCAGGTATGGCAATAAGCCATGCAACAATGGAGTCCCAAACTTGGTTCTTTAGTCGGCTAAACAAGAGGTGTACCTCCTACTTTATGTTTATTATGTAGTGATCATAACCACTACTTCTAACGCTTTCAATTATGCTTTGGATTCACGGTACTTACGGAGCCTGCTAAATACCTGCATTGAGTGCGCGAAAAAGCCAAAAAAGCACTTGAGTCTAGGGGACGATTAACCTAGAATGCTGCGTTCTTTGAATTTGATTAGACAGCTGGTCTGGTCAAGCTTTCAATACCACACAGAATTAGCTTCATTTCCTGGAGAATTGACATGGGAACTTACAGTGCAAAGCCGTCAGAGGTTACGCGCGCCTGGTTCGTCGTAGATGCTGAAGGTAAAGCATTAGGTCGACTAGCTAGCGAGATTGCCTCACGTTTACGCGGCAAGCACAAGCCTATTTACACGCCCCACATTGATACAGGTGATTACATCGTTGTGATCAATGCTGAGAAGGTTGCGGTAACGGGCAAGAAATTTACTGATAAAATGTACTATAGACATACTGGTTATATCGGTAATCTTAAGTCAATCAGTTTTGACAAGCTGCAGGCGCAACGCCCTGAGCGGATCATTGAGCTAGCGGTTAAAGGTATGTTGCCTAAAGGCCCACTAGGTCGTGACATGTATCGCAAACTTAAAGTATACGCAGGTCCTGAGCATAATCATCACGCTCAGAAGCCAGTTACTTTAGAAGTTTAAAACAAATTAGTTTAGAGAATCAGAGCAATGGCTGATACACAGTATTACGGAACAGGTCGTCGAAAGTCTTCTTCAGCACGCGTCTTCATGAAGACAGGCGCGGGGAAAATTACAGTCAACAAATTGGCTATCGATGAGTACTTCGGACGTGAAACGTCTCGCATGGTTGTACGTCAGCCTTTAGATGCTACCGACTCTGTAGAGAGTTTTGATATCAATGTTACTGTTAAAGGTGGCGGAGATAGCGGCCAAGCAGGCGCAATTCGCTTAGGCATCGCCAGGGCACTTTTGGAGTTCAATGAAGGTCACCGCGAGACATTAAAGAAGCATGGCTTCCTGACTCGTGATGCACGTAAAGTTGAACGCAAGAAAGTTGGTCTTCACAAAGCGCGTAAGGCGACTCAATTCTCGAAGCGTTAATTTGCTTTTACAGGTTTGAATTTAGAGGCGATTGCATCAGCAGTCGCTTTTTTTTGCCTGATGAAAATTAAAACACTACCAAATCATTAACAATTCAACCGTTTGTATGAACGATGTTGCATTTAAACAACACTGAAGATAATATCAAGGCGTATCACCGTAGAGTGCACCACCGTTCACTAGGGCAGTTGTAATGAAAAAAATAATAACATTATGCATTTTTTCATGCTTGGCTTCATTCGAAGTAGCCGCGAATACGAGCGGTCTGTCAAATCTTGGTTCTGAATTAAAACTCAATGGTAGCTCTAGCCTGAAATTGCTTGGCGAATATGACTTGGGTTATTCGCTAAAGGGACGCTATCAGGTGGGTGGTACAGAATATAATTTCCTTGGGGATAAGAAATCGTCAGAGGCGACCACAAAGGCGTGGGTTGGTGTGGCTGGCGATTTTGGAGAAGTCCGGGCGGGTTATCATGATTCACTGGATTCACTGGCAGCTAGCGGTGCTGATCAGCACATAGCTGGCGGCGCTTACGATCTGATAATGCGTGGTGATGATGGCGTCAAACGGTCGATTACTTACATGCAAAATTCAGGCTCTGTAGGACTTGCGGCGCAATATGGAACGGGAAGTGCTGAGGCAGATGATCAGTCTGTCGGTTTACTTCTGAATGCTCAGCAGGGGGCTTATGAAGCTGCGGTTGCTTATCAGCATTCGCCCAAAAATCAAGGTACGCTCAAAGGCCGTGTGACTTATAAAAGCCGCAACAATAGTAAAATCAGACTAGACTTGGTTGCTGAGCGATTTGAAGCAGGAGATAACCCTGTCGATGATGTTAAATCTGACTCCATGTCATTCATGGTTGGTGCCAAATACAAATTAACGCCAAAAGCTTACCTTGTTGGTCAATATGGAATTATTGGCTTTGATAAGAATAGCAATGCTATGTCAGGTGAAGATTTGAATTTGGGTCGTGATTATCAGGCGCTATCACTCGAGGCGGGTTATAGCCTGAGTGGCTCTACTTCAGTATTTATCAGTCATAGTCAAAAGAGCTATGATTCATCGACTTTGACAACGCCACTTTTTGGTGATGAAGAAGTCTCGCAAACCAATTCAATCGGCGTGCGTCTCAACTGGTAATCAATCAGGCCAGTCTTTGTTGGAAAATTTTACGTAAGCTGGTTATAGTGGCGCTATACAAATAACTTGGTGTAGCTGTTTGCCATGCAAAAAAGACTAAGCTCGCGCGATATCATCCTCTATGTTCTACTTTCACTAATAGTACTGCTATTGATACTGGTTATGTATCAGGTTGATCGGCAGTGGAATAAGCTTAGGGAAGTTCAAATCTCTGTTTCTGAGCAGGCTAAGGATGTTCAGGATGTACGGACATCTGTTTCCAGATTGCAACAATCCTGGAAGGACAAGGTGATTGTTCAGGCACCGTCGGCCGCAGCCGTTGTAGCGACAAATGCCGCAACAGCGAATAATTCTACAGCAGTACCTAGCTCAGGTAGTTCAATGTCGCAGGCCGCAGCTACAAAAACGGTGAGTAAAGGCTTGCCCGACACAGTGTCTGAGTCATTCCGACGTGCTTATAATGCTTCACAAAAAGAAGACTATGCTGAAGGTGATTGGAAGGTAGCTTCCTTTCAAAGTACCGTGAAAACCATTTCCCCGCTAGTTTCCGGTGATGCCTATGCGAGTGAAGTTCAGCAAAACGTGCTTGAGTCTTTGCTAACGCGTAACCCTGATACCTTAAATTGGGAAGGTTTAGTGGCGAAGGGTTGGCAGGTTAGCCAAGATGGTTTAACAATTACTTTCCAACTTCATCCCAATGTCATTTTCTCTGATGGTAAGCCACTCACTTCTGAAGATTTGGTATTTAGCTATGCTTTTATGATGAATGAAGCGATCAAAGCTCCTGGTGAGCGCGCTTATTACGAGAAGATCAAAAGTGTTGAGGCTAACGGCCCGCATGAAGTCATTTTTAAATTCAAAGAGCCTTATTTTCAGGCGCTTGGTCTGGCTGGCGGGATATCAATCTTAGCTAAGCACTTTTATGAAGAATATATGACGAAAGGCGAAGAGTTTAATGAGTCCAAGGGCTTACTGATCGGCTCGGGTCCATATCGTTTAGCTGATCCTAAATCATGGACGTCAGATCAGGGCGCCATTGAATTAGTGCGCAATCCACGCTACTGGGGTGCAGTCCAACCCACCTTTGATAAGTTGGTGTGGAAAATTATTCAGAACGATAGTGCGCGATTAACAACTTATCGTAATGGCGATATCGATGTTTATTCGGCACGCCCTATTGAGTACAACAAGCTGCTTAAAGACGAGCAGATTATAGCTAAGAGTCAGAATCTGGAATACATGAGTCCGGTTGCCGGCTACAGTTATATTGCTTGGAATCAGAAAGCCGGTGAGGATAAAACCCGCTTCGCTGATAAGCGAGTCAGGCAGGCGATGACCTATTTAGTCGATCGCGATGTGATGATCCGTGATATCTACCTTGGTTATGCAGAGCCAGCTATTAGTCCCTTCAGTCCGCGTAGTAAACAGCATGATCCTGCGCTTACGCCGCGTAAGCAGGATGTCGCTAAGGCAAAAGAATTACTCAAAGCAGCAGGTTATGAAGATCGTGATAATGATGGTTTGTTAGAAGATGAGGCTGGCAAGGCTTTCAGTTTCAAGCTGATGTACGCCGAAGGTAGTGACGACACCAAGCGCTTAGTGTTGTTGTTTAAGGATATGTTTGCTAAAGCGGGCGTACAACTTGTGCCTGACCCTACTGAGTGGTCAGTGATGATCGAGCGGTTGGATCAGAAAAACTTTGATGCCACCGTGTTGGGTTGGACTAGTGGTCTGGAGACAGATGTCTATCAAATGTTCCACAGCTCTCAGACTAAAACCAATGGCAACAATTTCATTAATTACATCAGTCCTAAGCTAGATGTATTAATTGAAAAAGCTAGGGTTGAGGTTGATGAAACCAAGCGCATGGCGATTTGGCAGCAGGCTGAAGCGGTTTTTTATGATGAGCAGCCATATACCTTCCTAAAACGCAGTAAATCGCTGGTATTTATTGATAAGCGGATAAAAAATCTTGAGCTAACCAAGATGGGGCTGAATTTAAATTTCCAGCCCTATGAAATCTACGTGCCAAAAGCGCTGCAAAAGTATCAGTGATTGAGGTCACCCTAATATGCTGATCTATTTGCTGCGGCGACTGCTCCTGATGATTCCAACCTTGTTTGGAATTACACTGGTGGTGTTTACTATAATGGCATTGTCGCCAGGTGGGCTGACTGGTGCTGCGTTGGTTGGCGGCGCTGACCTTAAGCCGGAACAAAAGCAAGCCAGAATCGATTATTATAATAAGCGCTATGGTCTGGATGATCCTGCGCCGCTGCAATACCTGCGCTGGCTTAATAACGTTTCACCCATTGGTTTTGAGTTTGATGAGAATCGGGAGATAAAAGGATTTTCCTTTACCAAAGGCTCTGACTTGGGCGAAAGTATTTTCTTTGGTCAATCTGTTCTGGCGATCATAAAAGAACGCTTGCCTATTACCCTGTTGCTCAACGTCATCACGATCCCGCTGATTTATTTTATTGCTATTGTAGTCGGCATGAACGCAGCGCGTGACAGAGGAGGGCGGTTTGATGTGAGTTCCAATATCATTATGTTAGCGCTCTGGTCGCTGCCATCAATGTTAGTTGGTGTGTTGCTCATCGGTTTTTTTGCCAGCATCCAGCACTGGCAATGGTTTCCCACTAGCGGGCTTAGTTCCAGTGAGGCCTATCAAATGCCGTTTTTACCGCATTGGTCATCGGTTAGCGATATTCTCAAGCTATTTGTACTAAGCCTATTAAGCGTGATGGGCGGAATAATGCTAGGCAGACTGCGAAGTAAATCATTGCGAACCGGCATTGCAGGTTTATTTGGTTTGCTGGCTGGGGCGCTAATGGCTTCAGTTCATCCTGAGTCGCTTTGGGTAAACTGGATAATCTGGCCACTCATTCTAGCTGCTGTCATGGTGTTAGTGAGCCGCAGCGATTCGGATATTTTTCGCACTATTATCTTTTCTGCTTTAAGCTTAGTTTTTGCAATTGTCTTTGCCATGCAGATGTTGGATGGTCAATTCGTTAGTGGTTTCTTGGCCGATCGAATCTGGCATTTGATTTTGCCAACTATTGTGCTTTCTTACGCTGGCTTTGCGTCTTTGGCAAAAATTATGCGTACCTCTATTTTAGAAAATCTCAATGCTGACTATGCAAGAACAGCCCGAGCCAAGGGTGTGGCTGAAGAAGATGTACTTTGGCAGCATGTATTTCGTAATAGCCTGCTGCCGTTGATTACCATACTGGCAGGTATTTTGCCCAGCTTATTGGCTGGCTCGGTGATTGTGGAACAAATATTCTCGATCGATGGCATGGGGAAATTAGTGATTGAGGCGGTGCAGGCGCGTGATCGGGAGCTAGTGCTATCCATTACCTTGATTTCCGGAATTCTGACGCTCATTGGTTATTTGATTTCAGATATTTTATATACGCTGGTTGATCCGAGGGTGCAATATGACTAAGCGATCACAACAAAGCATGTCTTATGGCAAGCGCATATTAAGCAGCGCATTCTCCGGTTGGGGTGCGCGCATTGGTTTGACTTGGGTGATCATTCTCGCCTTTGTTGCCTGTTTCTCGCCATTGCTTGCCAACAGCATGCCGCTTCTGGCAAGTGAGAACGGTCAGGTGTCGATGCCCATTTTAAGTTACCTCACTGCAGAAGATTTAATGCTAATGGTGTTGTTTGTGGTGGTGTTGTTGCTATGGAAAATGCCGCTCAAGTTTTCCACGAAAGCAGCTGTGGCATCCTCTTCTGCATTAATCGCACTGTTGGTTGGACTGGCAATATTGTCACCACCTAAAACGATTATCTATGACCAATTTCGTGAGAAAGCTGCCGCAGGGTCTTATGATTGGCAAGTGTTGCCGCCCATCCCTTACTCACCTAGTGATTATCTACGTGACATCGGTGGCAATAACAGCTTAAAGGCGCCGATGGTCACCGAGAAGCAGTTTCATTTAATGGGTACTGATTCAGCTGGTTCAGATGTCGCTAGTCGAATGATCCATGCGTCACGTGTAGCGCTGAGTATTGGTTTTATCGCCACCGGAATTTCCATGATTATTGGTATCATTATCGGTGGTCAGATGGGATATTTTGCTGGTCGCTTCGATATGATTGGTATGCGTATCGTTGAGGTATTTGAGGCGATACCTGTATTATTTTTGCTGCTGGCGTTTGTGGCGTTCTTTGGACGATCCGTTTATATCATTATGATCATAATCGGGGTGACGGGTTGGTCCGGCTATGCCCGTTATATTCGTGCGGAGTTTCTAAAGCTGCGCAAACAAGATTATGTGCAGGCAGCTATCGCCAGTGGCTTGCCGTTGCGCTCAATTCTTTTCAGGCACATGTTGCCTAACGGTATTGCGCCGGTTTTGGTCGTTGCAAGCTTCGGCGTAGCAGCTGCGATTTTGACCGAGGCAACCTTGAGCTTTTTAGGTTTGGGCCCAGTCGAAGCATCTTCTTGGGGAAGTATGCTAAACGAAGCGGTCAAGTCCTCAGTATTTAACTGGTGGATGGCGGCCTTTCCGGGTGGCGCAATTTTCCTGACTGTTTTCTCATACAATCTGATGGGTGAAGCGCTGCGTGATGCAGTAGATCCTCAGCTCTCGCGCAAAGCCGGATTGGTTACATGAGCCTGCTGCAAGTTCAGGATTTACAAACACACTTAAACAGCGGTGGTGAAATTGTTAGAGCGGTTGATGGTGTAAGTTTTAGCATCAATCGTGGCGAAACATTCTGTTTGGTGGGTGAGTCGGGCAGTGGTAAATCGATCTGTGCTTTGTCTGTTATACAGCTATTGCCAGCAGGTATAGCATCCCATCCATCAGGTTCAGTGAATTTTGATTGGAGAGATAATGAGGGTAGTGGCGAGTCGATAAAGGTTGATCTGCTGACACTGGAAGATGAGGCAATACGTAAAATTCGTGGTGCAAGCATCGCTATGATTTTTCAGGAGCCGATGACTTCGCTCAACCCTGTGTTTAGCATTGGCGACCAGATTGTCGAAGCCATCCAGCTGCATCATCCAGAATTGTCTGATGCAGAGGCCAAATCACAAGCTGTCGAAGCACTTGAGCAAGTGCAGATAAAATCAGCGGCTTCACGATTTGATGATTATCCTCATCAGCTGTCAGGTGGCCAAAGGCAGCGCGTTATGATCGCGATGGCGCTAGCCTGTAAGCCTGATTTGCTCATTGCTGATGAACCGACGACTGCCTTGGATGTTACCGTACAGGCCGAAATTCTCAGTTTAATGCGAGATTTACAGGCACAAAAAGGCATGGCGATTTTATTTATCACTCATGACTTTGGTGTGGTTGCCCAAATGGCGCATCAGGTTGGTGTGATGCAAAATGGCAAGCTGGTTGAGCAAGGTACTACACAGGATGTGCTGACCAACCCTCAGCATGCCTATACTCAGCAGCTGCTTGCCGCTGTACCTGAGAATTTAGAAAAATCAGCTGTTCATAAGGCGGATTATAATCAGTCATCACCGGGCTTAATGAGCATTGCTGGATTGAAAGTTTGGTTTCCGATTCGCACGGGGTTATTTCGCAGGGTTTCTGATCACCTAAAAGCGGTCGATGATGTTGATTTAACTATTCGCAAAGGCAGTATAATGGCTTTGGTGGGTGAGTCAGGTTGTGGGAAAACGACCTTAGGTAGGGCTATTTTACAACTTGAAAAACCAACGGCTGGCAGTGTCATGTTGGGTGATCAGGAGCTAACCGGTTTAAGTACTGACCAGCTGAGACCTATTCGCCCAAGGATGCAAATCGCCTTTCAAGATCCTCAATCCTCTCTGAATCCTCGATTGCAAATCGTAACCACCCTGACCGAGCCAATGAAAGCTCACGGTATTGGTGAGAGTCAGGACGAACGCATCGAGCGAGCTATCAAAGTGCTTGATCAGGTGCAGTTATCCGAAGATTATTTGTGGCGATACCCTCATGAATTTTCTGGCGGGCAGCGTCAGCGGATCGGTCTGGCTCGTGCGCTAGTGACCAACCCTGAATTCATTGTCTGCGATGAAATTACCAGTGCGTTGGATGTATCAGTTCAGGCGGAAGTATTGCAATTACTCCTGGAGATTCGCCAGCAGCGAGATCTTACCTTGCTGTTCATTACTCACAATATTGCCGTTGTGGAATATCTCAGTGATGAGACCGTGGTGATGAAAGCGGGTAAAGTTGTCGAGCAGGGTCTGACGGCTGATGTATGTGGCAATCCGCAGAATCCCTATACGCAAAAACTCCTTTCCGCTGTTCCCCGATTGAATCTTTCAAAATAACCCTATACCCAAAGTGAATACTTGATTAAAACTGTCAGGTATTCTACTATTCGCGAAAATGCACGATTCACAGTGGAGCATTAAGCATGAAATTGACAACCAAAGGGCGCTACGCAGTGACAGCCATGCTGGATCTGTCTTTGCACAATCAAGAAGGTCCGGTTTCACTCGCTGATATTTCAAAGCGGCAAGATATTTCTTTGTCCTACCTTGAACAGCTTTTTTCGAAACTGCGAAAGCGTGGCTTGGTGGTGAGCATGCGCGGGCCGGGTGGTGGTTACAGCTTGAGCGATGAGCCGTCAGCTATTGCAATCTCGAATATTATTTTGGCAGTAGACGAAAACGTCGATGTCACCAGCTGCGGTGGCACGAGTGATTGTCAGCAAACCAAACGTTGCTTAACTCATGACTTGTGGGCTGATCTGAGCGGAAGAATTCAGAGCTTTTTAGATGACATCACGCTTGAAGATATGATGCAGCGACAGGAAGTGATTGAAGTGGCGCAACGACAAAATAATAAGATTATCAAGGAAGCAACTTTGCATAATCTTACCCCTCATTAGTCAAGCAAGGCTTGGCTAGAGATCTGGAAATTGAATAAACAGGATTACATTGATGAGTGATTTTAAGACTCCCATTTACATGGACTACTCTGCAACAACACCGGTTGACCCTCGCGTTGCCGAAAAGATGATGCAATGTCTGACTATGGATGGCGTGTTTGGCAATCCTGCATCGCGCAGCCATGCTCATGGTTGGGCTGCAGAAGATTTGGTCGACACAGCGCGTGACGAAGTGGCTAAAACCGTTGGGGCAGACTCACGCGAGATCGTATGGACTAGTGGTGCAACGGAATCGAATAATCTGGCCATCAAAGGTGCTGCTCATTTCAATCAGCGTCGTGGTAAGCACATTGTTACCATGAAGACTGAGCATAAAGCGGTTTTGGATACTTGCCGTCAGCTTGAGCGTGAAGGTTTTGAAGTCACTTACCTTGATCCGAAGGAAGATGGCTTATTGGACTTAGAGGTGCTGAAAGCAGCGCTTCGTGATGATACGACCATCGTATCAGTAATGCATGTTAACAATGAAACCGGAGTAGTACAGGATATTGCTGCGATTGGTGAAATCTGTCGTGACCGAAAAATTGTTTTCCATGTTGATGCTGCTCAGAGTGTGGGTAAAGTTATCGTAGATGTTGAAGCGGCTAAAGTTGACCTAATGAGCTTCTCAGCACACAAGGCTTATGGCCCAAAAGGTATCGGTGCATTGTTCGTGCGTCGTAAGCCACGGGTACGTATCGAAGCACAAATTCATGGTGGTGGTCATGAGCGCGGGATGCGTTCAGGTACGTTACCTACTCATCAGATAGTCGGTATGGGCGAAGCATTTCGTTTGGCTAGAGAAGAGATGGGTGCTGAAAATGAGCGCATCCGCATGCTGCGCGACCGTTTGTACGACGGCTTTAAAGATATGGAAGAGGTGTTCGTTAACGGTGATCTTGATCAGCGTATTGCAGGCAATCTGAACATTAGTTTTAACTTTGTTGAAGGTGAAAGTTTGATGATGTCTCTAAGAGATGTTGCGGTTTCATCAGGTTCGGCCTGCACAAGTGCCAGCCTTGAGCCAAGTTATGTGCTGCGCGCCCTTGGCCGCAGTGACGAGCTTGCTCACAGTTCATTGCGATTCACTATCGGTCGTTTCACGACGGTGGAAGAAGTAGACTTAGCAATCGAACAAACACGCGCGGCAGTTGAAAAACTACGTGACCTGTCCCCATTATGGGATATGTATAAAGACGGGATTGATTTAGATTCTGTTGTTTGGGCGGCACATTAAGCTGCAAATAGACGATTCAATCCAATTAAAAAATTGAGGTACAAAAAATGGCATATGGCAGTAAGGTAATGGATCACTACGATAATCCACGTAATGTGGGTTCATTTGATGCAAAAGAAGCAGAAATCGGTACCGGCATGGTTGGTGCCCCGGCTTGTGGTGACGTCATGCGTTTGCAAATAAAAGTCGGTACAGATGGCGTGATTGAAGATGCCAAGTTCAAGACTTACGGCTGTGGCTCAGCGATTGCTTCATCAAGCCTGTTAACTGAGTGGGTTAAAGGCAAGACGCTGGATGAAGCCAAAGAAATCAAGAACACGGCGATTGCCGAAGAATTAGAACTACCCCCGGTAAAAATTCATTGCTCAGTATTGGCAGAGGATGCCATTCGTGCAGCAATTGATGACTACCAGAGCAAGCAATAATCCCGGTTACACGAGATTAGGAAGGTAAACTATGGCAATTTCATTAACAGAAACAGCGGCAAGCAGAGTCAGCACTTTTCTTGAGAAGCGAGGCAAAGGTGTCGGTTTGCGCTTGGGTGTAAAGACGCATGGCTGCTCTGGTATGGCTTACGTCATGGAGTTTGCTGATGAGATTGACGAACACGATACAGTGTTCGATGATCACGGTGTGAAGTTGATTGTGGATCCTAAGAGTCTGGTTTATCTGGACGGAACACAAATGGATTACACAAAAGAAGGTTTGAATGAGGGATTCAAATTTTCGAATCCAAATGAAGCTGGTGCCTGTGGATGTGGCGAAAGCTTTACGGTATAAACTTTCCTTCGTTTGTTTGCGTAGAAATGAGCCGGTTTAGATCGGCTTATTTTTATTCTGCTTGCTCATTAATTTGTAATTACTATGTCGATTGATTTTAAACAAAGCTACTTTGAGCTATTTGGCTTGCCTCAGCAGTACGTGGTTGATGAGGGTCAATTGGCATCAGCTTTTCGCGAGTTACAGGCGACGCATCACCCTGATCGTTTTGCGGCAGATTCTGATGAGGACAGGCGCATTGCGCAGCAAGCAACCAGTTTTATCAATACGGCTCAGGAAACACTCAAAAGCCCTCGTCTGCGTGCTCGCTATTTATTGTCATTGGCAGCAGTGAGTTTTGACGATGAGCGTGATACCACTAGCGATATGATGTTTTTGATGTCGCAAATGGAACGTAGAGAGCAGCTAGAGCAGGTCACTAATGCTGCCGATCCTTTTGAGGCAATCGATGAAATCTCTAGAGATGTAAAAAAAGACTATAAAGACCTTCAGGGCGCATTTGTAACTTCTTATGAATCTGATGATTTAGAGGAGGCTAAACAGGTGGTGTTAAAGCTGAAGTTTTTTGAGCGGCTAATGGGCGAAATAAAACAGCTTGAAGAAAAGCTAGAAGATGATGTTTAAGTTTGGTATCACACTCAAGATTGACGTCAGAAATTCAAGGGTAAATTAATGGCACTGCTACAAATATCAGAACCGGGTATGTCAACCGCTCCCCATGAGCATCGTCTGGCGGTGGGTATTGATTTAGGTACAACAAATTCTCTAGTTGCTGCTGTGCGAAGTGGTGAAGCTAATACCTTAGCTGATCAAAACGGAGAACATCTATTACCTTCAGTTGTGCGCTATCTGGAAGATGGCGAAGTTGTAGTGGGTTCTGAAGCACAAGCTGCACTGGGAACGGATCTACAAAATACCATTGCATCAGCCAAACGTTTCTTGGGGCGTGCGGTTGGTGAAATAAAAACACTGAGCGGACAACTGCCTTATAAATTTGTTGAAGCCGATGGCAGTGTTCCACAGATTCAAACCCGCAGTGGCAATGTAACGGCGATTGAAGTCTCATCTGAAATCCTAAAATCACTCAAAGAGCGTGCGGAATCGACACTAGGTGGTGATTTAGTGGGTGTGGTCATTACTGTGCCCGCATATTTTGATGATGCTCAGCGCCAAGCGACTAAAGACGCTGCTCGCTTAGCCGGACTCAATGTTTATCGTCTCTTAAATGAGCCAACGGCTGCTGCGGTCGCCTATGGTTTGGATCAGCAGACTGATGTCGATAATAAAATTATCGCTATCTATGACTTGGGTGGTGGTACCTTTGATGTGTCATTGCTACGCTTAAATAAAGGTGTATTTGAAGTCCTGTCAACGGGTGGTGATTCTGCCTTAGGCGGCGATGATTTTGATCATGAAGTCGCGAAGTGGTTGCTCAATGAAAGTGGACAAGCCGGATCGAAGGATGAGTACTTACTGCGTGCTGCAATGATCGAAGGGCGTCGTGCTAAAGAAGCCTTGAGTGATGAATCAGAGGTGACTGTTAGCTTGGGGGATTGGCAAGGTACATTGTCTGTTGATGTCTTTAATGGGCTGATTGAGGCTTTAGTTAAGAAAACCCTGATGGCTTGCCGCCGTGCGGTTCGCGATGCGGATATTGAAAGAGAATTAATTGCCGATGTGGTGATGGTGGGTGGCTCTACCCGTGTTCCTTATGTCAGACAGCGAGTAGGGGAGTTTTTCGATAAGCCGCCGCTAGTGGATATTGACCCAGATAAGGTTGTTGCCATTGGTGCGGGTATTCAGGCTGATTTATTGGCAGGTAACAAACCCGATAGCGATTTGTTATTGCTGGATGTTATTCCTCTATCACTGGGTTTAGAAACCTATGGAGGGCTGGTCGAAAAAGTCATCGCCAGAAACACTACCATACCCATAACTCGCGCTCAGGAATTTACTACCTTTAAAGATAGCCAAACGGCAATGACGATTCATGTGTTGCAAGGTGAACGTGAAACAGTTGAAGCCAACCGATCCTTAGCAAAGTTTGCACTGCGCGGTATCCCGCCTATGGTTGCGGGTGCAGCGAGAATCAAAGTGACCTTCCAGGTTGATGCCGACGGCTTGCTCAGCGTATTCGCTGAAGAGGAATCGACTGGCGTAAAAACCAGTGTGGAAGTGAAACCTTCCTATGGTTTGTCGGATGTAGAAATCGAAGGCATGATCCGAGCCTCTATGGAAAATGCTAAAGAAGATGTCGAGCAGCGCAGGCTTCGTGAAAGTCAGGTTGATGCTGATCGTTCTTTAGAAGCCTTGGACAGTGCGATGGCTGCGGATGCCGATACCTTGCTGAGTGAGCCAGAAAAACACTTATTGCTGAAGGCTCGGAGTCAGCTGCTTGCGGCTAAAAACAGCGATAATGCTGATGTTGTAAAAAATGCAATAAAGCAGTTAGAGAAAGCCGCAGAATTTTATGTTGCCCGTCGTATGGATAGTAATATCCAGCAGGCAATGTCAGGACACAATATTACTGAATTTGAGAGTTAGGACTATGCCACAAATTATATTTTTACCCCACGAAGAACTTTGCCCGGATGGTGCAGTAATCGAAGCTGAAAGTGGCACGAGTATTTGTGATGCGGCTTTAAAGCAGGGTATTGAGATTGAGCATGCCTGTGAAAAGTCCTGTGCTTGCACTACCTGCCACGTACACGTTCGTGAAGGCTTTGATTCTTTGGATGAGGCGACCGATCTTGAAGAGGATTATTTGGACAAGGCCTGGGGAGTTGATCCTGATTCGCGCCTTAGTTGCCAAGCTTGTGTGGCTAACGAAGATATAGTGATTGAGATTCCTAAATACACTATCAATATGGTCTCTGAAAATCATTAGGGAGAATAGTTATGGACTTACGTTGGACTGACACACTGGATATAGCCATTGAGCTGGATGAAACGCATCCTGACGTTGACCCTCAGTACATTCGTTTTACCGATTTACACCGTTGGGTGACGGAGCTTGAAGGGTTTGAAGATGACCCTGAGCGTTCCAATGAGAAAATTCTTGAAGCGATTCAGATGGCTTGGTTAAGCGAAAAAGACTGATTTTTGAGGTTTGCCTATTCTGAGTTGAGAGTACGCTATCTTTTAGAAGCTATGGAGTGAATTATGGAAGCGGCTAAGCGCGAGTTTATCCCACTAAATTTGGCAGTGCTGACGGTGTCTGATTCACGCACTGAAGCAGATGATAAGTCAGGAAAAACACTGGTTAAGCTGTTAGAAAAAGACGGTCACCTTCCTTATGACAAGCAGATTGTCAGGGATGATCGATACGAAATCCGTGCCATGGTTTCTAAGTGGATAGCTGACCCAAAAGTGCAGGCTATTGTTACAACGGGTGGCACAGGTTTAACCGGTAGAGATGGAACCCCTGAAGCGATCGAGCCGTTATTCGATAAGAAGATCGATGGGTTTGGTGAGATGTTTAGAGTGCTTTCGTATGAGTTAATCGGCACTTCTACCTTGCAGTCCAGAGCAGTGGCAGGTACTGCTAACGGGACGTTTATTTTCTGCCTGCCAGGTTCAACTGGCGCATGTAAGGACGGTTGGACTAAACTAATTTCTGCACAGCTCGACTATCGCACCCGACCATGCAACTTGGTTGAGATCATGCCGCGATTAATGGAAAGCTAAACTTTCTTAAATATGGCATTAACAATTACTATAGCTCCAGATATAGAAAATGTTGGTACCAAAAATCCTCTGATTCGTGATATTTTGGTGAATCCAGCAGTGAAAACTGCATAATAACTTCCTAATAATAAGTATAACTTCCCCGACTTCTAAGCCTTACACCCAGTAATGCTTATGTGCTAGTCGGTGACTGTTTTGTACAATATTCACTGGAAGAAATTATTTTTATAAGTGATTCAATAGCTTAGCGAGGATTTTATGCATCAAGGATCGTTACCTGAAAAGCAAGGTTTGTACGACCCGACTAATGAGCACGACGCGTGCGGTGTGGGTTTTGTTGCCCATATCAAAGGCGAGAAAAGCCATTCAATAGTTGAACAAGGATTGACCATTTTAAAGCGCATCGTTCATAGAGGTGCGGTAGGTGCAGATCCTAAGGCCGGCGATGGTGCTGGTTTACTGATGCAAGTTCCAGACACCTTTTTCCGCGAGGTCGTCGATTTCAAACTCCCCGCCGCTGGCACTTACGGCGTCGGAATGTTGTTCTTACCTAAAAACGATGCTGACCGAGAACTGTTAGAGCAAGTCGTTAATAACACTATTGAAGCAGAAGGATTAACCTTACTTGGTTGGCGTACCGTTCCTGTCGATAATACTGATTTAGGGGAGAGTGTCAGGCCAACTGAGCCTAGGGTACGTCAGGTGTTTGTAGCGGGAAGTGACGACACTGCTGACCAAAATGCCTTGGAGCGTAAGCTATTCGTTATCCACAAGATGGCGAGCGCACAAATAGCCAGAGAAGAAGCAAAGGGCTATAGAGATTTCTATATTAACTCCATGTCAACTCGCACCATTGTCTACAAAGGCATGTTGTTAGCAGAGCAGGTGGGAGAATACTATGTGGATTTATTAGACGAGCGTGTTGTTTCAGCGATTGCCTTGGTACATCAGCGTTTCTCAACAAATACCTTCCCAACATGGGAGCTAGCGCATCCATTCCGGATGATTGCGCACAACGGCGAAATTAATACTAATCGGGGTAACGTCAACTGGATGGCGGCGCGACGTCATGCAATGTCTTCTAGAGTGCTGGGTAAGGATCTAGACAAGATCTGGCCTGTCATTCCAGAAGGTCAATCGGATACAGCTTGCTTTGATAATGCGCTAGAGCTACTGGTGGCTGGTGGTTATTCGCTTACTCATGCGATGACGATGCTTATTCCGGAAGCTTGGGGTCATAGCTCTACGATGATGGAGCCTAAGCGCCGCGCTTATTACGAGTACAATGCTGCTTTGATGGAGCCGTGGGACGGACCTGCAGCTGTCGCGTTTACCGATGGCCGTCAAGTGGGTGCAATGCTTGATCGTAATGGTTTGCGTCCGGCACGTTACTTGATCACGGATGATGACTTAGTAGTAATGGCATCTGAAATGGGAGTGTTGGATATCCCTCAGAACAAAATCGTTAAAAAATGGCGTCTACAGCCGGGTAAAATGTTCCTGATCGATATGGAGCAAGGCCGCATTATTACGGATAAGGAAATCAAAGCTGAATTAGGTAATGAGCACCCTTATCAAGAATGGCTAGATAAAGGTCAGATTGAATTGTCTCAGCTTGATGATAAAGCCAATCCGCCAGATCCTTTCTCGCCAAAAGATTTGTTGAAACGACAGCAGGCATTTGGCTATACCCAAGAAGATGTGAAGTTCATTCTTACGCCAATGGTTAATAATGGCGAAGAAGGCTTGGCTTCAATGGGTACTGACAGCCCTGTTGCGGTGCTTTCTGACCGCTCACGGCATTTATCAAACTACTTCAAGCAGAATTTTGCGCAGGTGACCAATCCACCGATCGACCCTATTCGTGAAGAAGTGGTGATGTCATTAATCACCTTAATTGGACCGCGCCCAAATCTATTGGGTCACGAGAATAAAGGCGCTCACATGCGCTTAGAGTCTTCACAGCCAGTGCTGAGTAATGAAGACCTGTACCGCATTCGTCACATCCATGACCATGCGGGTGATGCTTTTCAGACAGCTACCCTAGACATCACTTACTACGCCTCGAAGGGGCGTGATGGAATGCGTGAAGCGATTTACGACTTATGCGCTGCAGCAAAGAGAGCGGTAGAAGGGCATTTCAATATTTTGATTTTGTCAGACCGTGCGGTGAGTGCTCAGCGACTAAGTATTCCTGCGTTATTAGCCACCTCAGCAGTTCACCAATATTTGATTCAGGAAGGTTTGCGAACTGAAACAGGCCTAGTAGTAGAGACTGGTGCTGCGCTAGAGATCCATCATATCGCGACCTTAGCGGGTTATGGTGCTGAAGCGGTCAATCCATGGTTAGCGTTTGAAACCATTGACCAAAATCTGAAAGACATTGCACCCGGAATGGCTCCAGAGGAGGCTCACAAGAACTATGTTAAGGCGGTGGGTAAAGGCCTCAAGAAAGTAATGTCTAAGATGGGCATTTCGACTTATCAATCATACTGCGGTGCACAGATTTTTGATGCGATTGGATTATCTAGTGGCTTTCTTGATGAATTCTTTACGGGTACTAAAACCACCGTGGAAGGAATTGATTTGGATGGTGTCGCTAGAGAAGCGGCTGCTTTGCATGATCAGGGTTTTGGAAACCGCATGCGCTTTGCCAAACACTTGGATATTGGTGGTGACTATGCCTACCGTACCAGTGGTGAAAGCCATGTTTGGACACCTAATACTATTTCTAAGCTTCAGCATGCCGTTCGCGGTAATGACCCAAAGACGTTTAAAGAGTTCTGTAAGTTAGTCGATGAGCAGTCTGAAAAGCTGCTGACGCTACGTGGTCTAATGCAGTTTAAGTTTGCAAATACTCCAATTCCTCTGGATGAAGTAGAACCTGCTAAAGACATTGTAAAACGTTTCGCAACGGGAGCGATGTCCTTTGGAAGTATCTCGCATGAAGCGCATTCGACACTTGCAGTAGCGATGAACCAAATCGGCGGTAGATCTAATACCGGTGAGGGTGGAGAAGAGCCTGAGCGTTACCTACCATTAGCCGATGGCAAAATGAACCCAATGCGCTCTGCGATTAAGCAGGTTGCGTCAGGCCGCTTTGGTGTCACCGCAGAGTATCTGGTGAACTCTGACATGATCCAGATCAAAATGGCACAGGGTGCAAAGCCTGGTGAAGGTGGTCAGCTTCCCGGTCATAAAGTCGATGAGCGTATCGCAAAAGTACGTCATTCGACAGAGGGAGTGGGTTTGATTTCACCGCCGCCTCATCACGATATTTACTCGATAGAAGATTTAGCTCAGCTAATTCACGATCTGAAGAATGTGAATCCTTCAGCCGATGTGTCGGTTAAGCTGGTATCTGAAATTGGTGTGGGTACGGTCGCAGCGGGAGTCTCGAAAGCCCATGCTGATCACCTGACTATCTCTGGCTATGAAGGTGGAACCGGTGCATCTCCGATTACATCGATTAAACACGCGGGTTCTCCTTGGGAGTTAGGTCTTGCCGAAACTCACCAGACACTAGTGCTAAACAAACTACGAAGCCGTATCTGTGTTCAAGCCGATGGTGGCTTGCGAACGGGTCGTGATGTCGTCATTGCTGCCATGTTAGGAGCAGATGAGTTTGGTTTTGCGACAGCACCGCTGATTGCTGAAGGTTGCATAATGATGCGTAAGTGTCATTTAAATACTTGTCCAGTTGGTGTGGCAACACAAGACCCTGAGCTACGTAAGCGTTTCACCGGTAAGCCAGAGCATGTTGTTAACTACTTCTTCTATGTTGCTGAAGAGATGCGTGAGCTAATGGCGCAGCTTGGTTTCCGCACGGTTGATGAAATGGTTGGCCAGTCTGATCGCTTGGATATGCGTAATGCGGTCGAGCATTGGAAGACGCAAGGTTTGGATTATAGTCGCCTGTTAACAAAGCCAGCTGCCGAGTCACCAGAAGATACTTACTGGACGCAAAAGCAAGATCACGGTCTGGACGCTGCGCTGGATAATCAATTAATTGAGCAAGCTGCGCCTGCACTTGAGAGTGGTGAGAAAGTCGAGATTAATATCGACATTCAAAACCATAACCGAACGTTTGGAACCATGCTTTCAGGTCGAGTTGCTGAAAAATATGGCCACGCTGGTTTGCCTGATAATACTATTCACATTAAAGCGACGGGGACGGCAGGTCAGTCTTTCGGTGCCTGGCTGGCAAAAGGTGTGACTGTAGAGCTTGCAGGTGAAGGTAATGATTATGTTGGTAAAGGATTGTCAGGTGGTCGCTTAGCGATTTATCCCGCAAGTGACGCTGCAATTGGTCGTGCCGAGAAAAACATCATTGCTGGTAATACACTCCTTTACGGCGCAATCAGCGGTGAAGCGTACCTACGCGGTGTTGCTGGTGAGCGTTTCTGTGTACGTAACTCGGGTGCTTCAGCAGTAGTTGAAGGTGTCGGTGATCACGGCTGCGAATACATGACTGGTGGTGTTGTGGTTTGCTTAGGTGAAACTGGGCGCAATTTCGCAGCCGGTATGTCAGGCGGTATTGCTTATGTGTTAGATGGTAGCGGTGATTTTGCTGATAACTGTAATACTCAGATGGTTGAGTTGGAGACGGTTGATACGGATGGGTCACGTGAAGACATCAGTGATCCTATGCAAGCCGATGAGGCGCGTTTAAAGCAGTTAATTGCTAATCACTACGCTTATACAGGATCAGAGCTTGCAGAAGAAATTTTAGGGGACTGGGATAACTACCTCACGAAATTTGTGAAAGTGACGCCAACTGATTATCGTCATGCACTACATGTCTTGAAAAATCGTAAAGCAGCAGCTTAAAAGAGGGATTTGCAATGGGAAAAGTAACAGGATTTAAAGAGATCGAACGCAAAGACCGAAGCTATGCGCCTGTCGAGACTCGTGTCATTAACTTCAAAGAGTTTGTCATTCCGCTGAGTGATGCAGAGTTGGGTGATCAGGGGGCTCGCTGTATGGATTGCGGCATTCCTTTTTGTCACAACGGATGCCCGGTGAATAACCTGATTCCAGACTGGAATGACTTGGTTTATCACGGTAAATGGAAAGAAGCGGTTGATGTGCTCCACAGCACCAATAACTTCCCGGAAGTCACGGGGCGTATTTGTCCTGCGCCTTGTCAGGAGTCCTGTGTGCTCAATCTAACCAATGAGCCGGTAACTATTAAATCAATTGAGTGCGCGATTGTTGATAAAGGTTTTGAGAACGGTTGGATCAAACCGACGGTTGCTCAAATCAAAACGGGTAAGCGCGTAGCGGTAGTCGGTTCTGGCCCTGCAGGTATGGCAGCTTCTCAGCAACTAGCGCGTGCTGGACATGATGTTGTTTTGTTCGAGAAAGAGTCAAAAATAGGCGGCTTGATGCGCTTTGGTATTCCAGACTTTAAACTTGACAAGTCTTTGCTGAATCGTCGTATGGCGCAAATGGCCGAAGAAGGTGTTGAGTTTCGCACTGACACGCATGTGGGTGTGGATGTGACAACGGATCAGTTGTTATCAGAGTTTGATGCGGTTGCATTGACGGGTGGTTCTGAGAAGTCGCGTGATTTGCCGATTCCTGGTCGTGAGTTAAACGGTGTTTATTTTGCAATGGATTACCTGAAAGCAAATACCAAGTTTGTTCAAGGGATTCACGGTAAAGAAAACGTTATCTCCGCTGAAGGTAAGCATGTTGTTGTCATCGGTGGAGGGGATACGGGTTCTGACTGCATTGGTACTTCCACTCGTAATGGCGCGCTTTCAGTGACACAGCTAGAAATTATGCCTCGCCCCCCAGAGCAGGAAGATAAGCAGCTGGTTTGGCCTGACTGGCCGAATAAATTCCGCATCTCTACTTCTCAAGAAGAAGGCGCGGTGCGTAAGTTTTCGGTATCAACTAAGTCATTCGTCGATGATGGTAATGGCAATGTTAAAGCGATTAACTGTGTCGAAGTGGAATGGACAAAAGATGATAACGGCCAATGGAAGCTGAGTGAAATTGAAGGCTCTGAGTTTGAATTGCCAGCTGATATTGTGACTTTAGCCATGGGCTTCCTGCACCCTGTGCACGAGAATATGCTGCAAGATTTGGGCGTCGAGCTCGATCCTCGCGGCAATGTGAAAGGGGATACAGAAGGGCGAAGAGCTTATTATACGTCACTCGATAAGGTGTTTTCTGCGGGCGATATGCGCCGTGGTCAATCACTGGTGGTTTGGGCTATTCGGGAGGGGCGTCAATGTGCGCGGGCTATTGATGAGTATCTGATGGGTTCATCTGTGCTGCCTCGTTAGTTCATTGGTTGTATTCCGTTCAGGAGCCGATAGTGCAATTCGCTCACTCAGCGTGCCGCTGAAATGATTCGCTGAATTACACTATCAGCCCCTTCACTTTTCAATAGTGTTTACTAAGCGTCCTGCGACCCTCTTATCCTTACAAGATATCATGGCTGTTTTGCAGATATTGAGCAGTGTATAGATAAATAATCTGGAAAGAGCTAACCATGTTTAAAGGAATACTTGATAGGGTCTCTAGTTTCGAGACGATTGTATCTGTTTTCGCGCTTTTGGGTGGTGCCACTTTAGTTACATACTTGACTAATGCCGTGAAAGAGCACTTTCCTATTTTCTCTGATATGCCTTGGCAAGGGTGGATCTTACTATTCATTGTCGTGCTGCTAGTGCTTGGCTTATTTCTAAGTGTAATCGCTGATTGCGGTGCAAGTGCGTTCAGGAAAATTAAACCTTTACCTTTGCCTCCAAGTATAGGGATAAAGGTTTACAGCTACTTTGTAGGATCGACTGGAAAGCTTAATGAAGTTCATAAAGTTGGATGCACAACATTGTTAACGTTAGGCGTTAAAGCATGGAGTAATGGAAAGGTACTTTATATCTCTGATTTCAAAGTTCAGGTCATTCATGAAGGAATAACCTATGCAGGCTTCAATCGAGTTAGCCAAATTCAAGTTACAGATAATAGTGGTAAACCAGTTTATGAGCATGGCAACACTTTGCAGGATCTAATAAGCACTTACGGTTTAACGGAAAAGC